>CEOP01012793.1_pt1 | contig 21464 bp, 21 predicted proteins | sample 361301 | NCBI WGS metagenome assembly CEOP01 (sample SAMEA2619548, study PRJEB7988) | marine metagenome | biome: marine biome (ENVO:00000447); feature: deep chlorophyll maximum layer (ENVO:xxxxxxxx); material: "saline water (ENVO:00002010), including plankton (ENVO:xxxxxxxx)" | depth 55 m
TTTCTTTCTGACTTCATTTTCCAATCTTTTTTTATACCCTGCGCTCCTATGGTCAATGTACTTGATCCATACTTGCTATTAATACCATCCAGTACACCCATAACACGGTCTGATTGATCATAGTTCTCATATTCATAAAAACTATATTGTTCGTTTTCTGCACCAGTAATATCTAGCAACATTACACCAATTTTCTGATACTCGTATCCATATACAAAGAGTTTTCGTGTTAAATCTTTTGCTTCTTTTACAATCTTTGAAGTGTTACTTGTTGGTATTGTAAAAAAGGTGCTCATACCGTTGCTATATCTTTTCTCTGGATCAACAAATGGACTTGTTCTCAAAAACACGTACAAGCCTTGCGCTCTAGAACCCTGTGCTCTTAACTTCTCACATGCTCTAGCAACATAGTTGGAAACAGCTTCCTCTAACTCACCTACCCTGATTACTTTTCTACCAAATGACTTGGAAGATATGATATTTTTTTTATTCTTTACCTCTTCTATGCCAATACAGGAAACACCGTTTAATTCATGGTGGATCCTCTCCCCTACAATGCTGATAGTTTTTCTTACATGGCGAGCATTTGCCTGTGTTAAATCGTAAGCAGTGTCTATGCCAATTCTCTGAAGTCTTCTACCCCATCTTGTTGAAATACCCCATATCTCTTCAAGCGGTAAATCTTTCAAAATTTCCTCTCTTGTACCCTCATCTCGTATGTCGAAAACATTTGATGCCGTATACTTTTTAGCTTGTCTATTTGCTACTTTCGCCAATGTTTTTGTTGGGCCTATCCCTATAGAAACTGGAATGCCTGTCCATTGCTTAATTAGTCTCCTTATCTCTCGAGCAGTATCGTCTAAGTCGCAGTAGTAAAAACTACTGATGTCTAGAAAGGCTTCATCAATCGAGTAGATTTCAATATTTTTGACTAGAGATTTTAAAGAGGTCATTACTCGAGCAGACATATCTCCATAAAATGTATAGTTTGATGAGAAGACATATACCCTATTCCTATTGATGAGTTGTTTGTATTTGAAATATGGAGCACCCATAGGAATACCTAGAGCTTTTGCTTCATCAGATCTGGCAACAACACATCCATCATTATTCGATAAAACCACAATCGGTTTTCCTTCTAATTTTGGATTAAACACTCTCTCACAGGATGCATAAAAATTATTACAGTCCACGAGGGCAAAAATTTTATTATTCACTTACTTACTCCTTTGAATACTGTACACTATTCTAAGAAAAAAGAAAGACATTTTATGCCACGAGGTGGAGCAAGAGAAGGAGCTGGAAGACCAAAAGGTCAGGGCAGGTACGGAGAGCAGACAAAAGCAATCCGTATTCCTGTGAGCAAAATTAAGTATATTTCTGAGGTTATTAACAAAGGATTACACGAAGTACCTATGTATAGCAATAAAGTGGCTGCTGGATTTCCATCCCCTGCAGATGATTATCTAGAAGATAAAATTGACTTAAATCAATATTTAGTAAAACATCCTGCATCTACATTCTTAGTAAGAGCATCTGGAGAATCAATGATTAACGCTGGTATATTTCCTGATGATATCTTGGTAGTAGATAGAAGTCTGAAAGCTGAAGACGGAAAAGTTGTAATCGCAGTGGTCGATAATGAGCTCACTGTAAAAAGGTACCGAAAGAAAGGTAGGAAGATTATTTTAGAACCTGAAAATGATGCTTTCGATCCTATCGTTATCCCACAAGCAAGTGAAGCTTTTGTTTGGGGTGTCGTTACAAATGTTATTCATAATTTATAAAAATTAAATAAAAATGAAGGATTAAATAATAGGTTGTAAAATAGTTTTATATGGGAATATTAAAAACAAATTTAGAAGATTTTAAGAATATAAAAGATTGGGAATATAAAGAAAACTTTCATACTGTTAAATCAAAACATGGAAATATCGACATTCATTATGTGGATGAAAACCCAGAAAAGGAAGAGACGATACTCTTAATGCATGGAAACCCAACTTGGGGTTATCTATATAGAAATATGATAGAACCACTTAAAGAAGCTGGTTATAGAGTTGTGGTACCTGATTTACCTGGTTTTGGAAAATCAGACAAATTTACATCAAGATATCACTACACGTATGAAGAATTTGTTGACTGGATGTCCCAGTGGATTGAAGGATTAAATCTCGAAAATATAACACTTTTTTGTCAAGACTGGGGAGGCTTAATTGGTTTGAGACTAGCAGCAAAATATGATAATAGATTTAAAAGAATTATTGCAGCAAATACAGGCCTACCTACTGGAAAGGGTCCACTAAACACTGGATTTTTAGTATTTAAAGAGTTCATGAACATAAAAGAAGATTTACATGTAGCAGGACAGGTAAGAAATGGTACCAATGGGCTAGATCAACAAACAATTGATGCTTACAATGCTCCTTTTCCAGATGAAAGTTACAAACAAGGCGTTAGACAATTTCCAAATATTGTTCCATCATCCCCAATGACACCAAGTAGAAAACCTAATGAAGCTGCGTGGGAAGAATTGAAAAAATGGGAAAAACCATTTTTATGCGCATTCAGTGATAATGACCCCATATTCTCTGGAGTAGAAAATTCTTTTCTAAAACTCATTCCGGGGACTAAAAATATGCCTCATGTAACAATCAAAAATGCAGGCCATTTTCTTCAAGAGGATAATCCTGATGATTGTGTTCAGGCAATTTTATCAATAATGAGTTACTAAACTTGCGCTTTACCCCAATAGTTATATCCTAAAAATTTCTGAGTACCTGGTAAATAAATATTATTCATTTCAACTAAATCAAAATCATTATCTAAAAGCAATTGTCTAATGTTTCTATTGGTATGACAACCTCCTGAAATTTTAGGATAGAAAAAGTCAGTTAAATTTTGAAAAAATGCAACTCTTTTATCTGGAGATAAGCCATGTTCGCTAAAAATAAATATTCCTTTATCTTTAAGTACTCTTTTAATTTCTTTTAAAGTTTTATTTGGTTCTGGAATAGAACATAAAGCATATGTACTTACAACAGTATCTATTGAGTTAGAATCAACTGATAGGTTGCTTGCTGATTCAATTAAAAATTTTATATCTAAATTATTTTTTTCAGCTCTTTTTTTTGCAATTGCATTTAATTCACTTGAAGGATCTATACCAATTAAGCTTGTTACCTTTTGATTATCATAATGCTTTAAATTAGAACCTGGACCTATTCCAATTTCAAGTACCTTACCTCTGGCATCTGGAATGATCTTTTTTCTTTGATAGTTAATGGGTCCAGAATTACATGTAAAGTTGATTAGCCAAGGTAAAATATTTTTTTCATAAAAAGATTTACTTATTATACGTATTATTGGAAAAAATATAAATAAAGTTAGATTTGATAAGAAAAGATATAAATATTTCTTCAAAATTATTAAGTATTGGAGAATGTAATGATATCTGACATTGGTATATGGTCAATAGTTGTTTTGCCATACTTAACATCAATAACTACACCACTCTCATCTATAAGAACATCTACAGGTAATCCAGTAAAAGCTCCACTTATACTAGTCAAGGGATTGAAACCTTTTACAAATATAGCTTTCATAAATCTAAAAAAACCAACTAAAGAACCAATAAGGACTCCTAGGCTACTTTTTTCAATACTGTATTTGTCAAAATAAAATCTATTTTCATCTGCCAGGATAAAAATCGAAGAATCATGTTTTGTAGAAGCTTTTTTAAGGCTATCAAGAGTGCAATTAAATATTGCAATTGATTGAAAATTGTCACCAAAATTATCTGTATTGTTCAAAGTTTCGTTTATTCGTAAATGACAAAAGGGACACGAAGAATATCTATAAAAAGATATCATCAACTTTTGTCCCTTAACAGATTGAAGATCAAAAATTGACCCATCAATAGCTGGTAAAGAAATCTCTTCAATAGTATCGCCCTTTTTTATTCTCATTATTTTCTCCTTTTTGAAAATTATAGTTAATACATTTAGTAACTATAAATTTGAAATATTAAATAATTGTAAACTAATGTCCACCTCTAGGAACGCCACCATATTTCATTCGAGTATCACCCATATAAGCTGCGCGCTCTTCTGGATTTTTAGTTTTACAATCGATTATTTCACCAATAAAAAAAGTATGTGTGCCGAGGTTAATTTTTTGTGTTGTTTTAAGTTCAAACCATACAGTTGCGTTTTCAAATATTGGAACAGTATTATTTGTCAGGATTACTGGTTCTTTATTTAAAAAGCCTTCACTGTATTCTGCAGGTTTTGAAAATTTAACAAATACTTTTGTATAATCTGGTGAAAACATATTTATAGTAAAAAAATCACTATTGTCCATTAGTTTGAAAGTAACACTTTTATTGTCAATCCCAACACCTATTAATGCTGGCTGCATGCTAACTTGAGTGATCCAACTTGCAGTCATGCCATTGAACACACCATTTGAATGGCTTCCTATTATTCCTAGGGGGCTAGGAATTTTCCAAGTAGAGACATTTATATTTTCAGCAGTTAAATCATCCATTTACAGACACTCCTTAACAAATTTTATTGTCTCGATATCTAATGGGATGGAGATAGAAATTTCAGTAACATTACAATTCTTCCAATCTTCTAATTTTTCTTTTATCCGATCCTTAGAACCAACTAAGGTTAAATCATCTAAAAGGTCATCTGGAAATAGCCCCTCAGCTTCCGTTTTCTCACCTTTTAAATAAAGTTCTTGTATCTGAGAAGCTACATCTTCATAACCATATTCACACATTAAATTAAAATAAAAGTTTTTGTCTTTAGCACCCATTCCCCCAACATACAGGGTGTAGTTATTTCTCGCAGTGACCAAATATGATTCCCTTTCAGATTCATCGCATAACTTGGCGAAAACAGGTGCTGAAATATTGAATATATCCTTTTTATTTGGAATTCCAGATTTTTCAAAACCTTTATTAAGAAATTGGTCAAAAAACTTATCACCTAAGGTTGGTGAATACATAAACGGTAACCACCCATCTGCAATCTCAGCTGTAAGTTCAATATTTTTTGGACCAATTGCTGCTAAGTAAATCGGAATATTTTTTCTTAGTGGTTCTTCAATAAGTTTTAAAGGTTTTCCTAATCCAGAAGAGTCTTCACCAGAATAGGGAAGGTTGTAATATTCTCCTTCAAAAGTAGTTTTTGATTCCCGATTAAAGATATCTCTTATAATTTGGACATACTCTCTAGTTTTCTTAAGTGGTTTCCCGTAAGAAACTCCATGCCAACCTTCAACAACCTGAGGTCCAGAGACACCTAAACCAAGGCGAAACCTACCATTAGAAAGTTTATCTACAGTAACTGCTGTCATGGCTGTCATAGCTGGAGTTCGGCCGGGTATTTGCATAATCCCAGAGCCTAGTTTTATATTTTCTGTAAAAGCTGCAAAATAAGAAAGAGGGGTTACAGCATCATAGCCATAAGCTTCAGCGGTCCAAATACAAGATACGCCAATTTTGTCTAGTTCTTGAAATAAAGCCTTTTCGTTTCCTAAGTGAGGTCCAAAGTAACCAACATTTACACTTACTTCCATATAGATACAATACTATATATTTATTTCAATAAATTCATCATGCGTAATTAATGCATTCATAGGAATATCATGACTTTCAAAAGGTATTTGATTAACTATATGTTGTGAATCTGTAACACCTATAAAAAAAGAGTCAGTGTATTTTGATAATATTTGATCGTATATTCCACTACCTTTCCCAAGCCTGTTTCCGGACATATCAAAACCTAAACCGGGAACTAAAAAGACATCAACATTGTCAACAAATTCTAAATTTAATGGTTGATAAACACCAAAACTATTTAACTCTAAAGGATCTTTGTAATTACAAATTTTGATTTCATTATCTGTAAGACACGTGGTAGTTAAAAGTGATTGAGTAGTTAAGTGCATATTTATATTAATTTCAGTTTTTAATGGAATATAAGTACATACAATTTTATTTTCAATGTGTTGATTAAGCTTATTAAGAGTATTAAATGAATAGTTAGAACTGACCATGGAAATTGACTTTAGTTTCGTTCTTAATTCTATTTTTTCTATCATAATTGTTGTTGTACTTGATTCTACATTACACTAACTACATGCTGAAGAATAAACTTCTAACATGGCTTAATCTATTAATTATGGGAATTTATACGATTCCTGTTGCTTATTCAATATGGTTTGTGGGACTGTTTAATAGATTTACAAAAATTAAATATTACATTGCACAGTCATGGACTATTCCATGGATGTGGGCAGCTCGATCAAAGGTAACTTTGATAAAAAACTTTGACTATAAAAAAAATCAACCTTATGTCGTAATTTCTAATCATTTATCAAATCTTGATCCAATGATGCAATTTAAATATCTAAAAATTAAATGGGTATTTATGGCAAAAAAAGAGGTTTATAAGTTACCATTTTTTCGTACAGCTGCAAAATCTTTTAATTTTATAAAAGTTGATAGGTCAGATAAGAATGATCGTAAAAGTATAAACCAACAAGCTAAAACACTTTTTAATAATGGGTGGTCTCTTATGGTATATCCACAAGGTACCAGAGCTAAAACTGATAATTTCTTACCATTTAAAAGTGGGGCTTTTCATATAGCTTTAGATAATAATATCCCCATTCTTCCAGTGGTTATTGCTGGTACGGGAGATATTTGGCCAAGAGGAAGCAAATTTATGAAAAGTGGTAAAGCTATTATTAACACTTTAGAACCAATTGATATTTCAAAATATACAAAAGACAATATTGATCAACTAGTTTTAGAAACGCAAGAAAAAATGAACAAAGTTTATAAAGAATTAACCGCATCAATAAAATAATTTAAATTATACAATACAAACATGAACATCATCTTAGGAGCTATATTAATTTTTACTTTAAGGTTAATCGATCAAACACTTGGAACTTTAAGACTTCTATATGTAAACAAAGGTAAACCGGGACTTGGTGCAGTATTAGGATTTGTTGAATCAGGTATTTGGGTAGTAGCTATTTCAAGAGTTATACAAGATTTAAATGATCCACTACTAATAATTGGGTACGCCTTAGGATTTGCAATGGGAACTATAGTTGGTTCATACATTGAATCAAGTATTGCTATAGGAGATGTAGTAGTAAGAATTTTTTCTTCAAAAACTGATGAAAAAGACAAACTTCCTAATGCTCTCAGAGAAGCAGGTTTCGGAGTAACTATTATAAATGGTGAAGGAATGGAAGGAGAAGTAACAATAGCGTGGTGTGTTACACCAAGAAAAAAACTAAGGACTGTTCTAAAAATTGTTGAAGAAATTAGTCCAAAATCTTATGTTACAACAGAGCCAACCAGCCCCACAAAACTAACTGGTAATAGAAAGTAAGTTAGAGACCCTTTTCAAAATCATCTTCAAAAGAAACTCTTTTCCTATTTGAAGTATTACCTTTGGATTCAGGCTTTTTATCACTTCTGTTATTTCTATTTCCATTACGGGGTCTAGATGGTTTTCTGTCTCCAGATTTACCCTTGCTCTCCCCTACGGCGTCATCAGGAACGTCTAAATCTTCTATAGGTGAAAGACTTACTTTACCATTCTCAATAGAGTCAACTTTTACTTTTATCTTGTCACCAACAGTTACAACAGCTGCAGTATTATTTACTCTTTTAGATGAGTGGAATTTTGAAACATGTAACAAGCCATCTCGTCCAGGTAAAATATTTATAAATGCACCATAAGTAGCAACACTCACAACTTCTCCATCATACTCTGCTCCTACTTCAGCTTCTGGTGGATCAATGATCAACATAACCATTTCTTTTCCTGCTGCTATTGCTTCTTCTTCAGTAGAACCTAAAGTTAATATTCCATCATCATCAATTTCAACTGAACAGCCAGTTTCTTCTTCGATTTTTCTAATATTTTTACCTTTAGGACCTATTACTTCACCTATTTTATCTTTTGGGAGTTCAATAGTTTCTAATCTAGGTGCGTTACCTGACAAACTTTCTGCTGGTTCAGAAATTGTATCTTCCATTATGTCAAGAATATGATGACGTGCATCCATTGCTTGATTAAGTGCGTTTCTTAATACATCTGAAGGCAAGCCTTCAATTTTCATATCAAGTTGCAAAGCTGTAATAACGTTTCTTGTACCAGCAACTTTAAAGTCCATATCTCCAAGTGCATCTTCAGCACCCAATATGTCAGTAAGTGTTACATAGGTGTCGTCTTTTGAAATTAAGCCCATAGCAATACCAGCTACATGTTCTCTTATAGGAACACCAGCTGCCATTAATGAAAGGCTTGAAGCACAAACTGAAGCTTGTGATGTTGAACCATTAGAAGAAATAGCTTCACTGACAACTCTAATAGTGTAAGGAAAGTCAATCTTTGTTGGAATAACAGGAATAAGAGCTTTTTCTGCTAATGCCCCGTGGCCAATCTCTCTTCTTTTTGGACCTCTCATAGGATAAGCTTCTCCAGTTGAATAAGGTGGGAAATTGTAATGATGCATGTATCGTTTAGAGGTTACAGTATCAATTGTATCTAACATCTGTTCTAACCGTGACATACCTAAGGTTGTTACATTAAGAACTTGTGTTTCCCCTCTTAAAAATAATGAAGATCCGTGCACAGTTGGCAATATATCAATTTCAGATGAGATATTCCTTATATCTGTTGGAGTACGTCCATCTAATCTTGGGCCACCTGAGAGAACCCTATTTCTAACAGTTGATTTTACTAATGATTTAAAAGCAAGCTTTATAGCTTTACTATTCGGTACCTCATCATCAAGAAATTTTTCTAGAACTTGTTCTTGTAATGCTCCCTGTTTTTCACTTCTTTCAGATCTATCAGTTATAGCAGTAATTGAATCTACTTCTTCTGCATATTCTGAAGCAATTTCATTTCCAAGTTCGGCAGAGTAATCCTCAACAATTGGCCAATCTACTACTGGGATGCTTCTTTTAGTTAAAAGCTCTTTTTGTGCATCAATTAGTTTTCCTATGAACTCTTTAGACATATCAATACCATCTGCAACTATACTTTCAGATGGTGCTTTACTACCATTATCAATTTTTTCAAATGCACTATCACTTGCCGCTGCTTCGACCATAACAATATCGACTTCACCTTTAGTATTTAGGCTTCCAGCAACAACCATGTCAAATACTGATTCCTCTATTTCAGTATTTGTAGCCTGTACTACCCAGTTATCATTTATTAAAGACATCCTTACTGCACCTACTGCTGATTCGAGTGGCACACCAGCTAATTGTAAGCCTAATGATGCAGCATTTAGAGCTAAGATATCATATTCGTTTTCATTATCTACACTTAATACTGTTGCGATTATTTGGGTTTCACATCTAAAACCATCTTTAAAAGAAGGGCGGAGCGGTCTGTCTATTAACCTACAAGCTAAAATTGCTTTTTCTGTTTGTCTACCTTCTCTTCTAAAAAAACCACCTGGAATTTTTCCTGCTGAATACATTCTTTCTTCAACGTCTACAGTTAATGGAAAGAAATCAATTCCATCTCTTACTGTTTTATTAGCAACAGTAGTTACCAAAACATTAGTTTCACCAGAAGTAACAACTACAGATCCTGGTGCTTGAATAGCGAGTTTTCCAGTTTCAAAAACTATTTCTGAATTACCAATACTTACTTTTACATTGTCTATCGACATATAACCTCTTTCGTGATCGAGGTTATTAATTGTCAGCTTTCTATAAAAGCTCTCAATTAATAACTCAAGATCGTTTATTTATCTTCTTAAACCAAGCTTATCTATAATATCACGATATCTTTGAACATCTTGATTTTGTAAATATTGCAATAGTCTTTTACGCTTACCAACTAACATTAAAAGACCTCTTCTGGTGTGATGATCTTTCCTATGTGTTTTTAAATGTTCAGTTAAGTGTTCAATTCTGTTGCTAAGTAAAGCTACTTGTACTTCAGCAGATCCAGTATCGCTTTCAGTTTTACCGTATTCTTTTATAATATCTTGGTTACTTTTCATTCGAAATAATAGTAGTACTTCGTATATCTAATGTGAGATTATTTATTTTTAATTGAATTTATATCTATTAAGATTTGTGACTGTAATTGCTTTAAATTTTCAAATTTTATTTCTTCTCTTATAAATGACAATAGTTCTACTTCAATTACTGAGTCATAAATATCTTCATCAAAATTCAGTATATGTGTTTCAAAACTAACTTTTAACTCATTAGATACTGTTGGCCTGATACCAATATTCATGATACCTTCGTGTATTTCGTCATTTACCAATACTTTTACTTCGTAGACGCCGTATTTAGGTACAACTAAGTTGGTATTAATTGAGATGTTTGCAGTTGGGAACCCTATCTCATGACCCCTTCGATTCCCATGAACTACTTTACCTGTTAATTTGAAATTATATCCTAAATATTGATTTGCTAAATTTAACTTTCCCTCAGAAATTGAGGACTTAATTAATGTAGAAGATATCTTTACATCATTAACTTCATAATCGTCTAACACATGGACATTTGAACTACCGAAATGATTAATTAAAAAATTGACATCCCCTTCCCTATTTTTGCCAAATTTAAAATCTTTTCCAACAACAATTGCTTTTGTATTTAATTTATTACTTAAAATAGTACAAAAATTCACGGGACTTAAATCTTTTACATCTTCAAAATTCAAAAAAATTATACTATCTGGATTATGTTTACTGAGGATGTCTACTTTCATATCTTTCGTAGACAATAATTGATGTAAATTATTAAAGTATTTTTTTGGAACTGGATCAAAAGTTAATATTTGATAATTTGAACTTATAGTTTTTGCTAATTTAATTAAAGCTTGATGACCTAAGTGAATTCCGTCGAAAGCACCAATACATGTGATATCTGGTTTAGCTTCAATAACTTTACTGATATCTAAATTGTCGTATACTTTCATACAATTACCTTATCTGGTTTAAAATATTTATTATTAAAAGGTTCATAGATAGCTTTTAGTTGATTATCAATAATTACAATATGTTTTTTACTATTATTGAAAAGTTTGCGATCAAGAAGTTGCCCATTCTGTATATGTTTTTCTTTATCATCTTCTAAGACAATTGATGGTAGTTCTATAACTTCTGACCAGTTAAGAGGTGAAATATTATCTTCCAAAGTTAAATTTTCAACATTTGTAATTAAATTATTATTTGTAAATTTTAGTTTACCAATACCTGTACGGATTAATTCTTTAACTATAGCGTTAGTGTTTATAGATTTTCCTAAATCATTTACTATGCTTCTGATATATGTACCTTTAGAAACTGTAATATCAAATTCTACTGTTTCGTCATTCAGCGATATCAAATTTACATTAAATACAGTGATGTTTCTTTTAGGAATTTCAACTTCTATATTTTGTCTTGCGTATTTATAAAGTCTTTTACCTTTGACTTTAATTGCAGAATATATTGGAGGGGTTTGAATTGAGTCACCAACTAAATTATTAAGAAAATTCTGTATTTCTTTCTCAAAAACGTTTGAGTTTATGTTATCTGTTTTTTTAAAATCTGAATCTACATCTAGAGTATCAGATGAGTATCCAAGTAAAGCTTTAACATAATATGATTTACTTGTATCTTCGATATAATCAAACAATTTTGTAAAGCTATTTGTGGCTACCAACATCAGGCCTTCTGCATTTGGATCAAGTGTCCCAGAGTGTCCAACTTTATTAAATTTATAAGTTTTTTTAAACTTTGTACAAAGATCTTGTGAAGTCCATGATTTTGGCTTATTTAGTAAATAAAAGTTAGAGTTGTAGTTCAATTGCTTTTTTTACTTCATTAACAATATTTTTCATATCATTATTTGTTGAAAATCCAGAAGCAGCTTTATGTCCTCCACCACCAAAAATAGAAGCAATAAGTTGAACATCAATATCGTTTCTTGATCTTAAACTTCCTTTGAAAGACATATCTGGTTGCTCTTTAATTAAAAGTGCAATATTTGACTCTTTAACTAATCTAATTGAATCGATAAGAAAATCTACTTCTGATTCTTCAATATTATAAGTTTTGTAATCTTCTTGGAAAACGTATGAAACTACTAATGAATGGTCTGAAAACAATTCAATTCTCTTAATTATTTCACTCTGAAGTTTCATTGCATTAAAAGATATAGAACCATAAATATTTTCACTAATTTTTGTTAGGTCTGCACCAGCATCCATAAGAGCCGCAGCAATATTAAAAACCTCTGAATCTGTATTAGAATATTGAAATCTTCCAGTATCAGTTATTAATCCTGTCATAAGACAATTAGCTATGTTTTTAGATATTTCATAATTCTGTTTTTTAATCTCCCTATATAATACCTGAGTAGTACTTGCTGCTGTAGGGTCAATAATTTGTACATCACCAAATGAAGGATCAATATGATGATCAACTACTACAACTTCAGACGCGGTATCTGACAAGATCTCTAATTCTCCTAATCTTTGTGGGTTTCCGCAGTCAAAAACAATTAATTTATCATAATTATCTTTTGGATTATGGGAGATTAAATTAAGCGGTAGATGGTCTAAGCTTGAAGGAACTTTTCCATTAATATCAAAACAAACATCAGAATCAAAACCGAGTTCATCTAATATTAGTTTAAAAGAAAGAGCTGCACCTAATGCATCTCCATCAGGATTTACATGTCCAGTTATGAGAATTGATTTATTTTCCAAATTTTTAAAGAGCTCACTCATTAGTATTCACTTTCTGTATCAAATCATTTATTCGTGATACATTATTCAATGTATTGTCTATTTCAAAAATTATTTTTGGGACATTTCTAGTCGTCATTTCACTTGCTAATATCCTTTGAATTTTAGTTCTATTCTTTTCAAGTGAACTTTTTAAACTTCCCTCATTCTGTTCAAGTGTAGAGACGAAAATTATACTTTTTTTTAAATCTGGAGATGTTGATACATGGGTTACTGTTGCTTTATTTAATACAGGATCAGAATTTCTTAATAAAGCTTTTGATACTATTTGATGAATTAGAGGATTAATTCTATTAATTCTTCCACCACGTTTTTGCTCACTCATTATTCTTTTATACTTCTACTTCACCAAGAATTTCTATAGTATCTCCTTCTTTAATGTCTTTATAATCGGAAAGACCGATACCACATTCGAGACCTTCATTTACAATTTCTACGTTATCTTTAAACCTTCTTAAGGAAACAATAGTTCCTTCATAAATAACAACACCTTGACGTAAAAGTCTTGCTTTAGCATTCAACTCAACCTTACCTTCACTCACAATGGAACCTGCAACTATACCGACCTTAGGAGCTCTAAAAGTAGTTTTCACGTCAACTACACCAATAATTGCTTCCTCTGTTTTAATTGTCATTTGCCCTTGTACAGCTTCTGATACATCGTCTAGAAGTTCGTAAATAATACTATAGGTTCTGACATCTATACCTTTACTCTGAGCCATGTTTCGTGCTTGACTATCAGGTCTAACATTAAATCCTATAATTAATGAATCGGTTGCACTAGCTAAATCTACATCTGAAAGCACAATCCCTCCAACAGCAGAATGAACAATTTGGATATTTACATCTTCAGTAGATAATTTGAGTACACCATCTCGGATAGCCTCTACAGAACCATTTGTATCTGCTTTTAGTATTATATTGACATTGTTCAATTCTCCTTCTTGTAGAAGTTTCATCATATCTGACATACGAGACTCTACTGAAAAAGATGCATCATTATGAATTTTAAGTTTGTTTTTATTATCTTCAGCTTTTGACTTTGCTAATTTTTGGTTCTTTAACGCTACAAATTGATCTCCAGCAGTTGGTGCTTCATCCCAACCAGTTATATCGATTGGTGAACCAGGTACAACGGTTTTTTGATTTTTATTATTATGATCAAACATAGATTTGACTCTACAAAAAGCCTGACCTGCGTATAGAAAATCTCCTTGTTGAAGAGTTCCTCTTGTTACAACAACTGTAGCAACGTTTCCTTTACCAACTTCCATTCTTGATTCAATAATGAAACCAGATGCTTCCGTATTAAAATTTGCTTTTAACTCTTCTATTTCTGCGACTAATGCAAGTGTTTCTAGTAAATCATCTATTCCGGTTCCTTTTAAAGCTGACACTTCTACTGCAGGCACATCTCCACCTAAATCTTCAGTAATTAATTCATATTTTGTTAAATCAGCTTTAATCATTGAGGGATTTGCTTCTGGTAAATCACATTTATTTATAGCTACAACAATTGGTACATTTGCTGCTTTTGAGTGATTGATAGCTTCAATAGTTTGAGGCATAACACCGTCATCTGCTGCAACTACAAGAACAACAATATCTGTTACATTAGCTCCCCTAGCTCTCATTTGTGTGAAAGCTTCATGACCAGGAGTATCAATAAATGTAATCCCTGTTTCACCTTTTTGTACTTTATATGCACCAACATGTTGCGTAATGCCACCAGCTTCGCCATCAGCTACTTTTTCATTTCTAATATAATCCAAAAGACTTGTTTTTCCATGATCAACGTGTCCCATAACAGTAATAATTGGAGCTCTTAATTGTAATTTGTCAGCATCATCTTCAAAATCTTCATAATTAATTATGTCTTCTCTAGATGTAGTGACTGGCTCAATTAAATCTACAATTAAATTATATTTCTCAAGAAGCTGCTCGATTTCACTATCTTCAAGAGGGGTATCTATAGCTTTCATAATCCCAAAAGACATTAAATCTTCAACAATTTGAATTGCACCAATATCAATAACTTTGCTTATTTGATTTGGAGAAGAATTTTTAGTAATTTCAACGATATCAACGTTGTCATCTTCAATTGTTTCAGTATTTTGTATATCTTCAGATTCAACTATATCTTCTTCAACCTTTGTTGATTCTTCTATTGATTCTGTTTCTGGTTCAGGAAATAAAGATAGCTTAACAAGTTGCTCTTCTTCTTCAGTTAAGCCGGATGAAGCAGTCTTTACCTCAATACCTAATTCTTTTGCATGAAATAATATATCAGCTGAAGCTATATCAAGTTCTTTAGCGATTTGATGAATTCGCTTTTTGGCCATTTATTCTTCCTCTTTATCAGATGTTTCTTCTGCTATTACAGGTTCCTCTCGAGGTGAATCTCCTAAACCTTCAATGTCGATTTTATAACCAGTGAGTTTGGCTGCTAACCTCGCATTTTGACCTTCTTTACCAATAGCCAAAGAAAGTTGATTATCTTTTACAACAACTCTTGCTGTTTTTAAATCTTCATCAATTTCCACTTCATCAATATCCGCTGGTCCCAATGCTTCTTTTATAAACCTTACTTTATCTTCTCTCCATTCAACAACATCTAATTTTTCACCACGAAGTTCATTTACTATTTGTCTAACTCTATTTCCTCTAGATCCAACACATGCACCTTTTGGATCTACATTAGGGTCATTTGAAAAAACAGCTATTTTTGTTCTGCTACCAGGTTCTCTTGCAATTGCTCTCATTTCTACTGTTCCATCTGTAAGTTCAGGAACTTCAAGCTCTAACATCCTTTGAACAAATTCAGCTTTACTTCTACTGACAATAATAGGTATACCTTTTGCATCTTCCCTTACCTCAGTTATTAAAGCTTTAACTCTATTTCCTCTTTCTAGTCTTTCAAAAGGAACTCTTTCTCCTGAAGGAATTACTGCTTCAGCATCTTGTAAATCTAATATAGTTTGATTAAATCGTGGATCAAACTGAGTAACAATTCCAGTGATTAACTCTCCCTCTCTTCCAACATAAGCTTCTAGAACTGTGGCTCTTTTAGCATCTCTTATTTTTGTTGTCATCATTTGCTTAAAAGATTGTGCTGCGATTCGTCCAAATTCATCTTCGTCAAGTTCTACTTTCCATTCTTCAATAACATTTCCTTCAATATCTAGCTCTTGAGCATAAATTAATACCTCACCAGAATCAGGATTCAATGTAACTCTTGCTTCTTCAGCGGCATTAGGTATTCTCATATAAGCAGACCTGAAGGCAGAAACTAATGCTTCATACATGCTATCAACTGTGACACCTTTGTCTAACGCTAACGATTCAATGGCTTGTTTACTCTCATTTCCTAATTTCATAACTATCCTTTAACTTTTTCCTTAAACTGTTTGAACTCAATTTTTGCATTTTTAATATTTAGTATTTTTACTTCAATAATCTGATCATTTACTGATAAAAATAGTTCGTCAGAATTAACAGAATTAATAACTCCTTCAAATGAATACACAGAGTTTATCGGTTCTATCATTTTTAATTTAACTAATTCTCCAATTGCTAACTCATAATGACGATAAGTTTTAAGTTTTCTTTCAATGCCTGGGCTAGAAACAACCATATCGTATGAGCCTTTCTCTATCCCCATATTTTCAAGTAGTCGTTGAAACTGTTTGTTTAACCTTGAAGTTAGTTCTAAATTGATATCATTTGAGGAGTAAACATAAACTTCTATTCTTGAAATTACTGGGTAATTGACTAAATTAAGATCGTATAATTCTAAATTCTCTTCTTGTAGATACAAATCGAAAGCTTGGCGGATTTCATTTTCAGAAATCATAAAAACCTCCATTCATAAAAAAAGCGGGTTTGACACCCACTATACTTAGTTATATTGTCTTTTATTATTTTACCAAATCCTAGGTATAAGTTAAAGCGATTTTATTAATATGCTTTTGAAAATACAGCTAGTTTCCCTTTTTCATTTGAGTTATTAACAGATATCTCTGATTCTGTTGAATCGAGTAAATAGCATCTAAGTGTTGCTTTAGTGATTTCTTTAATCTCATTTTCGTCATCACTATCTTCATTCCAGTAGCAAGTAACAAAACCTGGGTTAGAATTTAAGGCTTCTATCAATTCTTTTTTAGAACTTACATGTATCGTATTCTCTTCTTGATGCTGTTTGGAAGAATGAAGCATATTTACTTGTATTTCATCTAAAACAGTTTGAATTGTTTTATCAATATCCGAAATTGGAACAGAATATTTACCACCTATACCGTCTCTTCTAGAAAAGACAACAGAACCTTTCTCAATATCTTTAGGTCCTATCTCTATTCTTAAAGGAACTCCCTTAAGTTCCCATTCATTAAATTTAAAACCGGGTGATAAATTTTCTCTATCATCAATCTTTACTCTAAATTTACTTTTAACACTGTCATTAATTTCATTAACAGAATTCATGATTGAAGATTTATGTTCATCACTAGGTATTATTGGAATTACAACAACCTGACTTGGGGCAAGCTTTGGTGGAAGTTGAAGACCTTTATTGTCACCATGAGCCATAATTATCATTCCAATTAACCTTGTACTCACACCCCAGCTGGTCTGGAAGGGGAACTGTAATTCATTATTTTCATCGGTATATTGTATGTCAAAAGCTTTAGAAAAATTTTGTCCAAGTTCATGAGATGTACCTGCTTGCAATGCTTTCATATCTTTCATCATTGCCTCAATTGAATAGGTTGTAACTGCTCCTGCAAATCTTTCATTAGCTGACTTAATTCCTTTTATAACAGAGACTCCTGCAATGTTTTCAGCAAACTCTGCATATATATCCAACATTTGTCGAGCTTCAATTGTTGCTTCGTTCTCTGTTTTGTGAGCTGTATGACCTTCCTGCCAAAGGAATTCAGATGTTCTTAAAAATAATCTGGTACGCATCTCCCAACGTACTACATTCGCCCATTGATTAATTAACATAGGAAGATCTCTGTGGCTTTTTATCCATTTTGAAAACATATGGTTAATAATAGTTTCAGAAGTTGGACGAACTACTAAAGGCTCTTCTAGTTCTTTACCGCCTGCATGAGTAACAGTAGCTAATTCTGGAGCGAAGCCTTCAACATGCTCAGCTTCTTTTTGAATAAAGGAATTAGGAATAAATAATGGAAAATATGCATTTTCATGACCAGTGTCTTTAAATCTCTTATCTAAATAAGACTGCACACCCTCCCATAAAGAATATCCATATGGTCTAATAACCATAGTTCCTTTTACCGGTGAATAGTCAGCAAGTTTTGCCTGTTGGATTATATCTGTGTACCACTGGTTAAAGTCTTCAGACATAGGAGTTATTTTTTCAACCATGACTATATCTTAAAGGTTTTAATTTTCAATATCAGTGTTTGTAGATATCTCAATCACTGATTTCGTTTTACTTTCAAAGTTATTAATATCACCTTGATAATCCATTAGTTCTCTAGCGTCTTGTTCAGCAATGGTTGCAGCATCTTTATCGGCAGCTGCCAGTCTGGCCTCCACTCCTTCTTCTGCAAGAAGTCTTCCTTCTCTGATTAAAGCTTCTACCATTTCATTTTCTTTAACAACTTTAACAACCTGCCCTTTTATAAAAAGATGTCCTCTTCCTTTTCCTGCAGCAATACCTAAATCTGCAGACCTTGCTTCTCCAGGGCCATTAACAACACATCCCATAACTGCAACTTGTAAAGGAAATCCTTCTTGTTCTAATGCAGACTGAGCTTCACTTGCAACCTTTATTACATCTACCTCTGCCCTACCGCAACTGGGGCATGCAATTAAATCTAATGATTTTCTTTCTCTTAAATTTAGATACTCTAATAATTGACGTCCAAACTTCGCTTCTTCAACAGGATCAGTAGTGAGTGATAATCTTATTGTGTCCCCTATTCCTTCTGATAGTAAGGTAGAAATTCCTGCTATAGATTTAATTAAACCACCAGGTAGAGGGCCTGCTTCAGTTACTCCTAGATGTAACGGATATTCGACTTTTTCAGCAAGTAGTCGATACGAATCAATCATTGATGGAACATTTGAATGTTTTACTGATATCTTTATATTGTTAAAGTTAACATCTTCAAGATATCTAGTTTCTAATAAAGCTGATTCAACTAGTGCCTCAGGAGTAGCATCTCCATATTTGTCTAGTATAGTTTTATCTAATGATCCTGCATTAACACCAATACGTATTGGAATTTCCGCATTTAAACATTCTTTTGCAACCTCTTTAATCTGTTTTTCATTTCTAATGTTTCCGGGATTAAGTCTTAATCCCTGAACTCCGGCTTCAATTGCAGCTAAAGCTAACTTGTATTGAAAGTGAATATCTGCAACAACAGGTACTGGACTTCGAGCACATATATTTACTAATGATTTTGCAGCATCAACTTCATTGCAGGTAACTCTTACAATGTCTGCACCGTTTGATGCTAATTCATATATTTGCTCAAGAGTTTTTTCAGTATCTCTAGTTTTAGTTGTAGTCATGGATTGTACAGATACGGGATGCTCGGAGCCAACTCCAACATTCCCGAGCATAAACTGCGAAGTTTTTCTTCTTTTGATCATAATTTTATTGGTTGTGTTATATCCAAGTAGAAAGCAGTAATTCCTAAGAAGACAAAAACTAAAATTACAACAGCGGCAATAGGATAAAGTTTTTTATCTTCTACTTTTTTTCCTGTAATCCCTTCATAAAGTGCAAGTACTATTCTTCCTCCATCTAAAGGTACTAGTGGAATTGAGTTAAAAACTGCTAAAAAAATATTCACAAAGGCAAGTAAGCTAAATAAATTTACATACCCGCTTTCAGCAATCTGATTTCCTGCTTGTGCTAATCCAATTGGGCTTAATGGCCTTACTTCATCAGGTATTGACTCTCCTGTATATGTGCCAAGTAATGTTTGTAAATTTTGAGGACTGAATAAAGTAAATATTCCCTGTATTGCGGATTTTGTCATATCTAATTCAACTAAAGTTGTAGCTGGTATAGCTTCTAATATACTTAAAGTTTGTCTTTCCAATACTGGAGATACACCCAAATAGCCATAACTTTTATTATTTATCTCTCTAGATTCAAGCTTTGCTGTAGTGATATATTTTTGTGAGTTTCTTGTATATCCAATATTTACTTCTTGATTTGGATTGACCTCAATAAAATTTACTAGGTTATCCCAATTGTCTACATTGTTACCATTAAAGGAAGAAATTATATCACCGGGCTTTAGACCAGCAATTTCAGAAGGTGCAGCCTGAGTTTGATTAACTGAAGAAGAACCAATAGTGTTAATTTCAAGAGTTGGCTGTTCAATACCATAGAAAGCAAATATGGAAAATAATATTATCCAAGCGAGTAAAAAATTAACAATAATTCCCGATGATGCAATATATAATTTTTTTGTCCAAGTTGCTGTATGAAATAACTCATTATTTTCATAACCATCGGGATTTTCGTTTTGATCCATTCCTGGTATTTTTACATAACCACCCAATAGAAATGCTTTTAAACCATACTCCGTTTTATTTTTTTTAAAAGAGAATATTTTCGGACCAAATCCAACAAAGAATTCTGATACTGCTATTTTTGATCTTCTTGCAGATATATAATGTCCTAACTCATGCAATACTACAAATAGAGTTAGTAAGGCAATTGTTAAAATAGCATTCATATATTAATTATTACACTTATTGGATTAAATCTAAAAAATGTAGAAAGAACACTAAAACTGGAAAACTCAATAACTGTGAGTCAATTCTGTCTAATACACCACCATGGCCAGGCAACAAAGAACTAGCGTCTTTTACTTCAACGGATCTTTTAATTTTTGATTCGAATAAATCTCCCAAAGTTGCAAATATTATAAAAATAACAGCAAGCAGTAAACTCTGAATAAATGTTAATTCTAATGTGTTTCTTAAAACAAAAAAATTAACAATAACACCGACAATAAGTCCAGCAAGAAAGCCTTCTAAAGTTTTGTTTGGAGAAATATTTTTAGCTAATTTTCTTTTTCCATACCTTCTTCCATATTCATATGCTGCAATATCAGACATAGAGATAGAAATTAATAGAAAATATGTAAATAACGGTCCAAAATTACTTAAAATATATCCAATAGCTCCTAATCCAGAGCCAAACCACACAAGAAATAAAAAAGAACTGCCAAATTTTTCATAAATTCCATAGTCTAAAAACGTACCTGTGTATATCACTACACCTAATGGAAATATAAAAAAAGGTATGTAATAATTTTCATAACCATAAAAATAAATAGTAATTAAAGGTGCTAAAGAAGCGTACAAAAGCAACGGGTATGGAAGCATGATTCCATATTCAAAAATATCAAACCATTCTTTTGTAGCTATGAGAGCAACAATAACTAAAAGAATTAGAGCAGTTGTTTTATTTAAGAAAAATAATGTTACTAGTGCAAGTAAGCCAAGTCCCGTATAGACTCTTGGGTTTGAAGGTAGGTTAAAATTCTTTTTATTCTTAGTTTCTTCAGGCTCTGCTTCTGTATCATTATCAGGAAGTTCAATATAGCCGGGCCAAAAGGTACCGTCATTATCGGCTTGATATAATTTTCTAAACCT
>CEOP01039576.1_pt1 | contig 21341 bp, 20 predicted proteins | sample 361301 | NCBI WGS metagenome assembly CEOP01 (sample SAMEA2619548, study PRJEB7988) | marine metagenome | biome: marine biome (ENVO:00000447); feature: deep chlorophyll maximum layer (ENVO:xxxxxxxx); material: "saline water (ENVO:00002010), including plankton (ENVO:xxxxxxxx)" | depth 55 m
TATTGGTTTTAAAAAAGAAAATGATATGTTTATTAAGGAAATAAAAAGTTCTGAAAGCAATACTCTTGTAAGCTTTAAGATTGATAATCACGATTACAGAGTAATACTTCCATTTATAGGTCCTAATTGTGAAATGAATTATTTATTAGCTGTTGGTATGGCGCACTTTTCAGGTACATTATCAATAGATAGAATTCTATTAGAAACCGTTAATATTAAAAATCCAAAAGGTAGATTCGAAAAATTTTCTTATTTAGATAATGATGTTTATGTTGATTACGCACATACACCCGAAGCAATAGATAAAGCAATAGAAGTAGTTAAAGAAAAATATGAAAAAATTATTATTGTCTTTGGAGCGGGGGGAAACAGGGATTCATACAAAAGAGTTAATATGGGAAAAGCCGCTAACAAAGCTGATCAGATAATCATTACAAATGACAATCCCAGAAAAGAAGATCCAATGACAATCGCAAAAGAAATTCTTGAAGGAGTAGGTTTAAATAAAAAAGTAGAGATTGTTCTAGATAGAAAGGCAGCTTTAAAGAAAGGTCTGGATTCACTTCTGGGTAAATCTGTTCTATTAGTATTAGGTAAAGGACATGAAAGTAAACAAGAACTTAACGAGGGGTTTGTAGATTTCGATGATTCTGTAATGATAAGTAATTTAATTGAAGATATGAAATGATAGCAACAATAGTTTCTGGAGGATTGAGTTTCTTATTTGTTTTATTATTTACTGCAATAGGTACTAATTTATTTAAATCAAAAAATATAGGACAGTCAATTCAAGAAGAGCTAAATTTTCATGACCACAAAAAAGGGACACCAACCATGGGAGGAGTTTTTATTGCAGCTGGTACTTTTTTTGGTTTTTTAATTGCACATATTAATTTTTGGACAATTGGTCAAGGATTTAAAGTGGAGATTAATTATATAGTCCCAGAAGTACTTTCTCTATTACTATTTGGAACTTTAATGGCATCAGTAGGATTTATAGATGATTTCTTAAAAGTCCAACAAGGTAGAAATTTAGGCCTAAATGCTAAAAACAAAATAATTTTGCAGATTATTGTTGCATCAATAATTAGTTATTATTTTTACACTTGGGATTTAAGCACCACTCTCTATCTTTTTAGTGGTTTTGGAGTTGATATAGGTATTGCTAAGTGGTTTATAATTGTACTTTTTATTGTTGGCTTCACAAACGCCGTTAACTTAACTGATGGTTTAGATGGATTAGTTGCAGGTACTTCAACTGTTTCATTTGGCGGAGTGCTAGTTATGACCTTCTGGATATTTAGACATCAGAACTACTATACGAATTTTATGAACGATGCTTTTCTTTCATTAGATTTGTCAATTTTAGTCTCATCAATAGCAGGGTCGTGTCTTGGTTTCTTATGGTGGAATACAAATCCTGCAAAAATAATAATGGGAGATGTTGGATCACATTTCATTGGGGCCATGTTTCCAATTATTTTTTTCGCAATTGGCGCAGATGCACTCATATTTTTTATTTGTATGTTGTATGTAGTAGAGGCTTTGTCAGTAATTATTCAAGTAGCATCATTTAAGATTCGTGGAACAAGGGTTTTTAAGATGGCTCCTTTACATCACCACTTTGAGATGAACAATTGGGCTGAAACTACAATAATAGTTAGATTTTGGATAGTTAACGGAATCTTTGTTGTGATAGCGCTCGGTCTCTTCTATGGTGACTGGGTTTTATTTGGTAACTAATTGAAATATTTAATTCTTGGTTATGGTGTAACTGGAAAATCAGTAGAAAATTATTTAAACAAAATAGGTGCTGACTATCTTATACACGATGATGACGACAGTAACCTCAAGAAAGTAGAAAACTCGAAAATCTTCAATAAAAAATATTTAGATTCTATTGACGAGGTAATAATCTCTCCTGGGTTAAGACCAGATCATCATCTTGTACAACAATTTCTGGATAAAAAAGTTCCAATTAAGACAGATATTGACATTTTTGCTATGAACTATACCGGTAAGGTTATTGGTGTTACAGGAACAAATGGTAAAACAACTTTTGTAAGTGAACTTGTAAAATTTTTGAATATTAATGGTATTACCTCTTTTTCTGCTGGCAACATAGGAGTGTCTCCTCTAGAAATCTTAGAAAATAAATATGAGTATTTGGTTCTAGAGCTTTCTAGTTACCAGCTATATTACACAAATATTTTAAATCTTGATTTAGCAGTCATTCTTAATATTTTCCCAGATCATATTGATTGGCATCAAAATATTGAGAACTATGCAAATTCAAAGGTAAAAATATTAAGTTTTTTGACTAATAAAAAAATGGATAGAAAAATAATTGGATCTAATTATGGAATAATTGAAAAAAACCTTTCTGATGATGCCAATTTATATAATCATAATATAAAAATTCACAAGGAACTACTTTCAGCTCTCTCCGAAACAGTAAAGAAAATTGGTGGAAGAGTTTTATATGAAAGGTTTATAGATTATATAAAATATAACGAAATGAACTACGAACATAGAATGGAACAGTTCTTGATCGTTAAGGATAAAAATCTTACATTTATTAATGATTCTAAAGCAACAAATTATCATGCTGTATCTGAAGGAAGTAAGTTATTTTCCAGCTGTGATGAGGAAGGTATTTTAATACTTCATGGCATCACAAAGGAAACAGTACAAAATAAGTTAAATATTGACCCAATTTTTAAACATATAATAATTCCAAAGAGTATGAATGTTAATCTTGGTAGTCATGATGCTGATATCATTTATATAGATGACATTTACCAATTGAAAAAATTATTATCATCAATGATAACTAGTAATCAGATAGTTTTATTTTCCTGTGGTGGGTCAAGTTTTAATGACTTCAAAAATTATAAAACAAGAGGCGATTATTTTAAAAATATAATATTAAGCATGGGGCTTACAAATGATTAATATTAGTAATACTTTTTTTAAGAAAATGAATTTATACGCAATTTGGTTTCTAGTTACATTCGGTCTACTTTTACAAATATCAGCTTCTTCAGTACAAGGTCTAAATCAATACAACGATAATTTTTATTTTATTAAGCGTCACGTGGCGTCTTTGGTAATTGGAATAATTATTTTCAACTTAGTGAAAAGCCTCTCATATACATTCATTTTAAAATTTTCTAACACCTTTATAGTTCTTATAACACTGTCACTTTTTTTAGTACTTGCATATGGTGTAGTAGTAGGCGGAAGTAGGAGATGGATTGACTTAGGGCCCGTATATTTTCAGCCAAGTGAGTTTGCAAAACCAATAATTATTTTATGGGTTGCACATAAATTATCTGAAATAAAAAATGAACACACTCATAGGTACTATTTACAACGTGCAATACTGTTACCAATTGTCTGTTGTTTTTTAATTTATTTAGAACCTGATTATGGAACAACATTAACAATATTAGGAATATTTTTTGTTCAGATTGTATTTTCAGATATCAAAGCAAGATATCCAGTAGCAATATTATCGCTATCAGTATTTCCCCTTTATTTATTCGCAAATGCTTCAGATTACAGACGTCAGAGAATTGAAACTTTCGTAACTGGCAAGTGTCAGGAAGGTATTGATTTACTTGGAGACTGTTTTCAGCTAAATCAAAGTTGGATTGCAATTAGTTCTGGAGGACTGACTGGACTTGGACCAGGTACATCTAGAGCTAGATGGGGGATGCTGCCAAACGCATATACTGATTTTATTGTTTCTATCACTGGTGAAGAATATGGATTTATTGGTATATTAATACTTACAATAATCTTTTTAATTTTAATAATATCTTTCTATGGTATGGCTTTAACAACAGACAATAGTTTTAAAAAACTAGTACTAGTTGGACTTGGAACCTGGGTTGGTTTACAAACCATTATCAATCTTGGCGGTGCTGTTGGACTTCTTCCAATTACAGGGATAGTACTCCCTTTCATTTCGTATGGAGGAACTGCAATGGTTTCAATTTTTATTGGACTATCTTTGGCCCATAATGAAACGTTATACAATGAATAAAAGATATTGTTTTTTTTGTGTAGGTACAGGCGGTCATATTTTTCCGGCTAAAAATCTAATAAAAAGATTATTGGAATCTGGTGTACCTGAGGAAGATATCATCATCGTTACAGATGAAAGAGGGGTTAAGTACTTCGAAGATGTGACTGTCGAGATTATTCAAAGAGAATTCTTTATTTCCACCAGAGGGATATTTGGATACTTAGTTAATATTGGGCAGTTTATTAGGACAGTATGGGAAGTTTACGAGGAACTTAAAACTAAAAAAATTAATACGATACTAACTACTGGTGCATATATAGCTCCATATGCAGCACTAATAAGTTTGATACTTCGTTCGGAGTTTTATATTCAAGAGCAAAACCAATATGCTGGCCTTGGCAATAGGGTAGCATCTTATTTTCCAAGTACTGTTTTTGAATCATTCCCTGAAACAAAAAATCTAAATAGAAAAAATACTATTTTTACTGGACCTATCTTAAACATAGATACAAAAAAAGTGATCGAAAAAAATAAAAATAGAAACTTTACTATTGGGATACAAGGTGGAAGTCAAGGCTCAGAGGAAATAAACCAATTTATTTATAAATTTATTGAAGAATTTGATAACTATGACGTAGAGTTTCTTCATATTACCGGTCCAAAGAAAGCTAATACTATTAAGTTTGATAATTCTTTTTATCGTCAAGTTGAGTTTTTCTATGACATGAATGATTACTATCAATCTGTTGATTTCCAAATTTCCAGAGCTGGTGGTGGAATATTAGAAGCGGCGTATCTAAATATTCCTCAGTTGTTAATTCCATTCAAACATGGAACCACTGCAAGCCATCAGACTCTTAATGCTAACTATCTTGAAAAAAATGGAAATGCTAAAGTAATAGTTGATTACAAGGAATTTTCTGAATTAATACACAATATTTGTAAATATAAATTTTCCTACTTGGATGAAAACTTTTCCTCTTATCAAATCAAGGTTGGAAATGATGATATATTTAAAATTATCAGCGAAAGTAATTATGAATAATTATAAAAATGTATACATTTTGGGTATTGGTGGCACTGGTATGAGTTCAATAGCAAAATATATGTCCCAAGCAGGATTTAATGTAGGAGGGTATGATCAAAGAAAATCTTATATAACAAATACTCTTGAACAAGAGAGTATTAACATCGACTTTGACCTTGAGGATATAACCTATGATAAAGATACTTTATATATTTACTCAACAGCGTTTAATCTAACTAAAACTAATTTATCATCAAATACTGAAAGTAAAAATGTACTCTCTCGCCCCCAGTTTCTTCAGGAACTAACCAGAAATAATTATGTTATCGGAGTAACTGGAACCCATGGAAAGACCTCTACTACAGCCTTACTTGCACATATATTTCACTACAATAAACGCAATGTTTCGTATATTTTCGGTGGAGTCACTTCTTTTAATGGAATTGGAGGACACTATGGAACTGATAATAAAGTATTAATTTTAGAAGCAGATGAAGCATTCGATACTTTTAACAGTTTACATATTGATGATTTATTAGTCACCAACATAGATGAGGATCATCTAGACTACTACTTAAATTTTGAAAATTTAATTAATGCGTTTAAAAATGTTATTGAGAATACAAGTAATAATGTAGTTTTAAATTTAGATAATCTAGAACTAAAAAAGTTAAAACTATCTAAAAAGATTTATAGTTATTCATCTTCAGATAAATCCGAAATTACAATTAAAAATTCTGGCGTTATTTCACATGAGGGTACAAACTTCCAAATTGAAACAAGTATGATAGGAGATCATTTTAAATCAAATATTGCTGGAGCCATTTGTATTGCTTATTTAAATGGAATCTCCATTGAAGATTCACTTCTAGCTATTAAACACTTTTCTGGTGTAAGACGAAGAGCAGAATTTCTTGGGTCTACTTCTGGCATAAGCATTTATGATGACTACGGTCACCATCCTACTGAGATTGATGCCACAATTACTGCGCTAAAAAGCCACGTTAAAGGCAAGTTATATGTAGTATTTCAACCCCACCGATATACAAGAACACAAGAACATTTAGATAAATTCAAAATGTCATTATTAAAAGCGGACGAGGCAATTGTTGTTGATATCTATCCATCTGGTGAGCTACCTATCCCAGGAGTTTCGAGTAAAAATCTCGAGGATAAGAATATTAAATACATCAAGTCTATGAGGGCTGTACCAAGTTATTTAAGAGGTAAGGTTAATAGTGGTGATGTAGTCCTCACAATAGGTGCTGGCGATATTACACTATTAGGACCACAGATATTGAAGTATTTTGATGAAAAAAACTAGCATAAAACTTTCAGATGTTACAACCTATAAATTTGGCGGTTATTGTCATAATTTTTTTGAAATCAATTCATTAAAACAGTTAGAGAATATCGGGTTTGATATTCGAGATAAAGACTTATTAATACTTGGAAAGGGTTCAAATATAGTTTTTTCAGATGCAGGCTATGAGGGCACTATTATTAAGCCAGATTTTAATTTCATTGAATTGAATATAGAAAAGAATATTTTGAGTTTGGGTTCCTCTACTTACCTTCCTGATATTGCACGCTTTTCAAAAGATAACTCAATTAGTAGCCTTGAGTGGCTGATCGGGATTCCAGGATCAGTTGGTGGTGCAGTACAGATGAACGCTGGGGCATATGGATATGAGTTTTCTGATCATATAAAATCAGTAACTTTTTACAATTTTAAAACGAATAGAATTGAAACAGAAAGTAAAGACTTTTTTGAGTTTTCATATAGAACTGCAAAAAATCTAAATAGTAAAATGGTCGTTTCTGTAGATTTCATAGTAGAAAAAGGTGATCCAGTTGTAATCCAAAGTCAAGTAAGTGAATATCTTAATCGTAGAAAAAAAACACAACCTCCAGCAATATACAACGCTGGTAGTGTTTTCAAGAATCCCGAAAACGGATCAGCTGGTTACCTCATCGAAAAAGCTGGTCTTAAAGGCTTCTCAATAGGAGGGGTAGAAGTGAGCCAAAAACATGCTAATTTCTTTGTGGCTCAGAAAGATTCAAAAGCTCAGTCTTTGTATGAATTAGTAAAATATGTAAAAGGCGTAGTTCATCAAAAATTTGATATTTCCTTGACTGAAGAGATAATATTTGCAGGTAAATTCAATTAAACATGAACGAATTCAACCTAAATCAGATTCGCTTTTTTAAATCATTCATAATTTTTGCCTTTGTAACATTAGCTACTTCCTTAATAATTATGAATAGCTCATCTCAAAAATATCGTGTTTCTGAAATAGAGTATTCAGTGGAAGAGCAACTTGCTATGGATAGTTTAAATTTATTATATGGAAAATCTATTTGGTTTGTTGACGAAAATTCTTTTGAGAAAATTTATGAAGACAATCCTGACATTAAAAATTTAAACATAACTAAAAGATTACCAAATAGGCTTATTATTTCGGTTGATTTATACCAACAACTGGCAACCATAATAGATTTAAGGGCATCGGTTGAAACATACACCATATTATATGAAAATGCATATGTTGTAAGTACACCAACAATTGAAAACACATTACCAATAGTGAAGATCGAAAATGGGCCAGTTGAAAGTGGTTTTAATGGTGAGTTGATCTCCCTGTTTAAGACACTGGATAATTATCAATACACCAAACAGTCTTTACAAATCAAATTTGATGGTAAAGCATTCAACGCTTATTACGGCAAGACCACCTTTCAATTAGGAGATGCTGTTGACCTCGGAAAGAAAGCTTCAATACTTGGAACTTACCTCTCTGATAACAGTTGTGATGGTACCGTTAGATTTTTAACACCGGAATCAACAATCGAGAATTGTACATAATCTAAACCTAAACTATAGGTCCAGATAAAATATAAAATATATATTTGTTTAACACGGTATTAATGATATTCTTTTTTTGAAAAAGGATTTTAATGAAACAAAATAAAAAAAATACTAAACAAAAAGGAGTTAATTTAAACATGAGACCTAAAAATTATACAGCTGTAATCAAAGTCATGGGTGTTGGCGGTGGTGGTACAAATGCTGTCAATCGAATGATGAAAATGAATATTGGCGGAGTAGATTTTGTAGCTTGTAATACAGACGCACAAAGCCTACTTGGCTCAAAAGCTGACATGAAACTTGATCTTGGTAGGAAATCAACAAGAGGTCTTGGAGCGGGTGCTAATCCTGAGGTTGGTAGACAAGCTGCTATTGATTCTGAAGAATTGATTATTGAAGCACTTAAAGGTTCGGATATGGTTTTTATTGCTGCTGGTGAAGGTGGCGGAACTGGTACTGGAGCTTCGCCAGTAATCGCAAATATTGCACATGAATTAGGTGCGTTAACTGTTGGTGTTGTAACTCGACCTTTCGGTTTCGAAGGAAGAAGAAGATCTGTTCAGGCTGAAGAAGGAATTCAGGCTTTAAGAGATGTAGTAGACACTCTAATTGTAATTCCTAACGATAGGTTATTACAAATAAGTGATAAGGATATAAAAGTAAGCGAAGCTTACATTAAATCTGATGAAATCTTAGCTAATGGCGTTAAAGGCATTACTGGTCTAATAACAAATCCGGGTGTTATAAATGTTGACTTTGCAGATGTTAGAACAATACTAAAAGATGCAGGAAACGCAGTTCTTGGTATAGGTAGATCCACAGGAGAACAAAGAGCTCCAAATGCCGCACAAGCTGCAATATCTTCGCCACTACTAGAAGCAAATATGGACGGTGCTGAAGGTGTTTTGATTACAATAGCAGGATCTGAAGACTTAAAACTTCAAGAGGTGAATGAAGCTGCAAGAGTAATTACAGAACGTGCAGATGACAATGCTGAAATTATATTTGGACACACAGTGGATGAAACCTTGGGTGATGCTGTTGAAGTAACCGTAGTTGCTGCCGGATTTGGGCCTAGACCAACAAGAAAGCCAAAAGATTTTGATGAAAATCAAGACTCCGGAGGTGACGGTCTTCCTGACTTTATCAAGGGATGATTGAGTCTTCGCTTATTGAACAAAGTTACTTTAGTAACAAAATTGATGGAAATGATCTAGCTGACATTTTAAGGAGCCAAAAACCGTCAGGTGAAATGCTCCTTAATGTTGCTCAGATGAATCAAACTCACAGTAATAAGATTGAGTGTATCGAGAAAGAAGGTATTTTTTCTTCTGATGGACTGGTTACATCAACAAAAAATATATCATTAGTCGTTAAAACGGCTGATTGCATGCCTGTACTAATTAAAACAGAATCATCAATTGCTGCCTTACATGTAGGCTGGAAAGGTTTACAAAATGATATTTTTAACTTGGCCTTAAGGAAAATTACCGGTACTAACATTAAGGTTTCAGTTGGACCTCATGCTCAAAGTTGTTGCTATGAGATACAAAATGATGTAGCCCAATTGTTTCCCAAAAGTGTTTTAAAAAGAAAAAATAAAATGTATTTAAACTTGTCTAAACAAATTGTAAATTTTTGCCAATTAAACGACATAGAAATTCAAGTATCAAAAAATTGTACTGTTTGTGATGATAACTTCTGGTCCTTCAGAGAAAATAAAACAGCACAAAGACAGTATTCTTTCATATGGATATAAAAAACTTAGAAAAAATAGTTAATAAAATTTCAAAATTTAATGCAAGATTATTACCTGTTGTGAAAAATCAGAATATAGAAGACATAAATAAGTTGATTAATTTTGGAATTGAGGATCTGGGTGAAAATAGGTTAGATGAACTTCATCTACACCACAAACATTTCCCAGATAGTAATTATCACTTTATCGCACCATTGCAATCAAGAAAGATTTCCGAAATATTAAGCAAGTGTGTGACATTACATTCGGTATCTAGAGAGAAGGAGCTAGATGTAATTTCCAAAACTTATTCTGGTCAAAATATATTTATACAGGTAAATATCGATAGTGATCCCAATAAGAGTGGTATTAGTGGAGATAAGTTAAACCATTTTATTGATTATTCTCTAACCCTTGGTATACAGCCAGTAGGTTTAATGTGTATACCTAATATAGAAACTAATAGAAAAAAGGTATTTTCTTCAATGCAAAAATTAAATGAAAAAATAAAAATTCAGTATAAAAACTATCCTGGTGAACTATCTATGGGCATGTCTGATGATTATGAGATTGCTCTAGATTACGGTGCTACAATAATACGTGTAGGTAGTAAAATATTTTTATAATGTTAGAAAAATTCTTAATAGCAATTGGACTCAAGCAACCACAAAACCTAAGTTTTGATGATTCACCTCAACAAAATAGAACTGTAAGACCTTCCACAGAAAATAGATTTTCTACAGATGAACAAGTTGGAGACGTAAGAATTCATAACCCGAAAGATGAAGTGGAGATTAAAGTACTGAAGTCATTTAATGATATTCACAACTTAGGAAATGTTGTAAAAGAAGACTACATTGTTGCAATGGATATTCGAGATATATCTGATCAAACAGACCGCAGAAGAATTATAGATTTTGTAACTGGTATGGCTTTTATTAGCAACGCAAAAATTAGATCAATTAACAAAGATGGAGTATATTTACTACTTCCTGCATCAGCATCACTTCCGTCTAGCGAAAGAGAAAGGCTCCAAAACTTAGGCCTTTACAATATTAATGTGTAGCTTACTGATACTCTTTTTCAGGTTTTTCTCATATGCTCTATTCGCATGGATAATTTTAAGTTGGGTTCAAGTTTCGCCTGAGCATCCTCTGGGGCAAGTGAAATATGTTTTAGATAAAGGTTTTACAAGAATTTTAGAGCCGATACGTTCAAGAATGCCTACCCTTAGAATAGGTATGGCCGGTTTAGATTTATCACCACTCGTTTTAATATTTGGAGTTAACCTATTGCAGCCTTATCTACTAAGAGCTGTTTGCTAAGACTTTTCAATTTGTATTGAAATCGAGTAGTTCAATAAATTTTCTGTTCCAGGTTCTTTAACAGTAGAAAAACTCACTGAGAGAGTCTCATTTTGAATATATTTTACGTGAGATTTAATAGCTGAAAGCACTATTTCATCTTCAGAAGATATAGTAGTAGTGATTCTATCGGTTATGTCATAATCACTTTCTTTACGCAACTTTTGTATGAGGGAAACAATTTCTCTAGAGACTCTTTCTTCAAGCAATTCATCATCTATATCTGTATTTAATGAGATTAGAAAATCATTAACAATATCTTGATTTGGCCTTTCAGCTGTTGGAACTAACTGTAAATCTAAACTGTGTAAATCAATTTTTCGATTATTAAAGTTAAAAGATCCCGCTTCAATAATTTTTGCAATTTCATCTTGATTTAGTGAATCTAACTCTGATTTAAGTTTGTTAACATCTTTTCCTAGTTTCGGTCCCAATTCTTGATAGTTTGGTTTACATACATATTTAACCCATTCAGATATATTGTTTTCAAAAATAATTTCTTTCACGTTTAGCTCATTAAGAATTATGTGCTCTACATTTTTTATTTCGTTTTGTAGGCTTGTATCGTTAGTCACAATTGTTAAACTTCTTAAAGGTTGCTTATTTGGCATCTCTACATTAAGCCTTATATTTCTTGCGGATCTTATAACATCTTTAGCTATTGAGATTTCTTTCTCTAACTGAGTATTGATTAAATTATTATCTGCAACGGGATAGTTTTCATAATGGATACTTGTATCTTCCTCCTCAACTAAGCCCTGATAAATTTGTTCACAGATGAAGGGTAGTACAGGAGCCATTGTCTTTGAAAATTCTAATAAAACTTCATGCAAGGTTTTAAATGCATTAATTTTGTCAAGATCATCAACACCTTTTTCTTTCCAAAATCTTTTTCGGTTTGATCTAACATACCAGTTTGTTAATTCGTCGATAAAACTTATTAGTGGTGGAATAACTTCATATAAATAATAGTTCTCCATTTTTTCGTTCACAGTTTTAATAAGTGATTGTAACGTCGAAATAATCCATTGATCCATTAATGGCCTATTTTCAACAGGGTCAGCTTTACTTAATTCTTCCATTGTAATTTCATCTGCATTTGCGTAATTAGAGAAAAATGTAAAACTGTTCCATAGCGGCAAGATTACATTTCTAGTAACTAGCTGTACACCATCTTCAGAAAACTTAAGAGGTTCACCTCTTACAACTGGTGAATTTATTAGATAAGCTCTTAAACTATCTCCACCATAGCTATTAAGTAATTCTTCAGGATCTGGATAATTTTTTAAACTTTTACTCATCTTTCTGCCATCTTCAGCCAAAATCATTCCTGTAGTTATACAATTTTTAAAAGCTACGGAATCAAATAATGCAACTGATAAAATTGTAAGCGTGTAAAACCATCCTCTTGTTTGATCAAGTCCCTCAGCTATGAAGTCTGCAGGAAAACCATCTGAAAAATTTTCTTTATTTTCAAATGGATAATGCTGTTGGCCATAGGGCATAGAACCTGATTCAAACCAACAATCAAGAACTTCTGAAGTTCTTACGTATTTCTTACCTTTTATTTCTATTTCAATATCGTCTAAGTAGTGTTTATGAAGATCGTCTACCTTAACACCGCTTAACTCTTCAAGTTCCTCAATAGATCCAATACAGATCTGATCAGATGGATCTTCAGTGTTTATCCAGACTGGAATACAGCTTCCCCAGTATCTGTTTCTACTAATGGCCCAGTCACGAGCATTACCAAGCCAATTTGAGAAACGTTTTTCTCCTATGAAACCAGGTACCCAATGGGTTTCTTCATTTAGTTCAACCATACGATCTCTTATTTTCTCTACTCTCACAAACCAGGTAGGAATAGCTTTATATATTAAAGGAGTACCAGTTCTCCAACAGAAGGGGTATGAGTGCATTTCTGTCTTTTGACTGAAAAGAGAACCACGTTCTTTTAGTTGGTTCATTATTACTTTGTCTGCATCTTTTACGTTTAATCCCTCAATACCGTTTATTGAATTATCAAATTTACCCGATAGGGTAACGGGATCAACAATCACATCAATATTTGCTTCTTTAAGTGCATAAAAATCACTCTCACCATATGCAGGAGCTTGAGAAACTAAACCAGAGCCGGCTTCAGTATTAGTGTCATCGCTATGAATTAATCGAAATGCTCCATTGGAGTATTCGTGCTCATACTCACTGTACGCTGGAATGTATTCAGCACCAATCATATCTGCACCTATTGACTCATCTAAAATTTTATATTCATAGTCCTTTAACTCTGAAATAAGATTTTTGGCTATCCAAAATATGTCATCTGTTATTTGAATTCTCAGATATTCTATCTCTTGTCCAATGGCTATTGCTAAATTTCCTGGAATGCACCATGGGGTAGTTGTCCAGACTAAAAATTTGTCTGATTTTTGTATTTTATTAAAGTCACCACGAGCTGTAAGCGTAAAAAATATTGAGGGGTCTTCAACATCCCTGTAGTCCATATTGGCTTCGAAGTTTGATAATGGTGTGGCTGCCGACCAAGAGTATGGTAAAACTTTATAATCTTTATATATTAAATCATTTTCCCATAAGTTTTTAAATACCCACCAGACACTCTCCATAAAGTCAATATCCATTGTCTTGTAATCATTCTCAAAATCTACCCACCTACCGATTTTTCTAGTGACTCGTTCCCAATTTTCTGTATTAGTTTGCACTTGGCTTCTACATGCTTCATTAAATTTACCTATACCAAAATCATTAATTTGTTGAGGATCGTCTAACCCCAGTTGTTTCTGTACTTCCATTTCAATAGGCAAACCGTGTACATCCCAGCCGAATCGTCTTTCTACATAATATCCTCGCATAGTCCAGTACCTTGGAACTATATCTTTTATTACTCCTGCAAGTAAGTTGCCATAATGTGGGCTGCCGGTAGGAAATGGCGGTCCATCGTAGAATCTAAAGACTTTCTGATCTTTTCGATTCTCCATTGAGTTATCAAATGCGTTTATTTTATCCCAGTAAGCAGATATATTCTGTTCTTGGGATGCAAGATTAATATTATTGTTAACTCTTTTGAACATATCTTTAAAATTTTAAAGCTTTTTCAATTAAATATGTCATTAATAAAGATTATTTAAAAGTTTATAAAATACTTAACTTTTCGTGGAAATTTACTAAGATATTTAAATTAATAGGAAATATATATGACAAGAAAATTATCAGCGAATACCGTTAATAAATTCAAGAAAAAACTTGAACAAGAACAAGCAAACCTCAAAGGCATTTTAGAAAGACACCAAGAAGAACGCGAAAAAGTGAGGCTTTCTGAAGGTTCAGCTGAAAGAAGTCCAGATCCATCAGAAGCTGATGGTGGTTCAATGGCTTTTGAATTAGAAAAAGAGTTAACTTTGGATGAAAATACAAAATATCTCTTGAATCAAATTGAGCACGCACTTTTTCTCATAAAGAAGAAAAAATACGGTATATGTGAAAATTGTGGAATTGCTATTCCGGTAGCAAGACTTGAAGCTTTGCCCTATTCATCAAACTGTAAAGATTGTGCCGTTTTAATTGACTCTTAAAAAGTACCTATACCCAACTATTACAGTAATTTCTTTAGCTCTGATAGATAATTTAACAAAGTATTATGTCAGAATTGAAAATATTCAAGAGTTGGTCTTAATAGAAAACTTTTTAACTATCGACCTTACTTACAATACTGGCATAGCTTTCGGATTTCTGAGCGATTACACAAATATTACGTATGTGGTTTCTTTATTAGTTCTAGTGTGGTTGGTGTTCCAAATAAAAGATTCTAAAAATAGTTCACTTGAACTTTATTCCTATATTTTGATACTTGGAGGTGCGCTAGGGAACTTATCTGAAAGAGGTTGGAATTTAGTGACTAACAACGGCGGGAAAGTAACAGATTTTGTAGAACTGCTGTTTATTCCAAGTTTTAACTTTGCTGATTCCTTAATAAGCATTGGAATCACCATATTGTTATTTTCGGAGTTCAAAAATAAGTAACATAAAAGTAGTCTACGAAGATGATAATTTCATTATTTTTAATAAACCTAACGGTTTGCTTACTCACCCTACTAATAAATCTACAGAATTAACTTTACGAGACTATCTCGTGGATGAGCATCCAAGCATTTTATCTTGGGGTGAGGAAAATAGAGAGGGAATTGTTCATAGATTAGATAGAGTCACATCGGGACTATTAGTTTGTGCTCTGAATTTGGAATCTTATAATCTTCTAAAAGGTAAATTCAAGAATAGAGAAATCACAAAATCTTATGTTGCTTTAATTGAGGGAGCTCTCCCTTCAGATTCTGGAATTTTAAACCTTCCATTAGCCCGTTCATTGAAAAATCGTAGTAAACGAAGCGTTGACACTAATGGACGAAATTCAAGTACTAAATATGAGTTACTAAATTTTTATGAAGATTTAAATATCTCAAAGATTGAACTCGACCTTATAACAGGAAGGAATCATCAAATCAGAGCTCACATGGAATATATGAAAACACCAATACTTAACGACACACTTTATAACGCATCTAAAAATCATATAATTCCAGAGAATTCAATTGCGCTTCATTCTGCTGTATTAAAATTTACACTAGACAATGAAAAATATTCTTTCAGCTCTGATGTACCTTCTTTTTTTAATCGAGTGTTAGATGTGTAATTATTAAAAAATACTTTTAATATGTTTTTATGAGTAAATCCTTTGTCCACCTACATGCCCACACTGAGTATTCAATGCTGGATGGAGCTGCAAAAATACAAACATACATAGATAGGGTAAAAGAGCTTCACCAACCTGCAGCTGCGATTACTGACCATGGAAATCTTTATGGTGCTTTGGAATTTCATAACATAGCCAAAAAAAATGGAGTAAAACCCATTATCGGATATGAAGCCTACATCACAACAGGATCTAGATTTGACCGACCAGATAGAAATAAAAACAAACGTTACCATTTAACACTTTTAGCAGAAAATAATGAAGGATACTGGAATCTTGTACAACTTGCTAGCAAAGCCTTTACAGAGGGTTATTACTACAAGCCCAGGCTTGATTATGAATTATTAAGAAACCATTCAAAAGGTGTCATAGCTTTATCTGGATGCCTTGGAGGAGAGGTTGCCCAGCATTTGGCTCCAGACGGCTCAATAGAAGAGGGTAACAATCAAGGTGAAAGAAGCTATCAGAAAGCCCTTGATAAGGCAGAGTTGTATCAAAGCATTTATGGCAAAGAAAATTTTTATATAGAACTTCATAACCATGGGATTAAACAACAAGAGACAATACTTCCAGATCTATTAAAAATATCAAATGAGCTTGCAGCTCCATTAGTTGCAACAAATGATTCACACTATGTAAACCCTGAAGATTCCTCTGCTCATGATGCGTTGCTTTGCGTACAGACTAACGCCACTATTGAGGACGATTCGAGATTTAAGTTTGAAGGAGAGGGATACTATGTTAAATCTTCGGAGGAGATGAGAACACTTTTTAACGACTCGGAGTACCCAGGTGCTTGTGACAACACTTTGGAAATAGCTGATAGAGTTGAATATAATTTTGAATCTGGGAAGTATTATCTTCCAGCTTTTCCTATCGAGAATCCAAACTTAACCGTTGAAGAATATCTTAAAAATCTTGTCTACGAAGGTGCAAAGTCTGTATACCAAGAATTAACTGATGAGATTACTGAACGAATAGAGTATGAGCTTGAAGTTATTAATTCTATGGGATTTGCTTCTTATTTTTTAATCGTTGGAGATCTTATTCAGTATGCAAAAGAAAACAATATCAGAACTGGTGCAGGAAGGGGTTCTGCTGCAGGATCTATTGTTTCATATTGTCTTGGGATAACAGGAATAGAGCCATTAAAATATGGGTTGCTCTTTGAAAGGTTCCTCAATAAAGGCCGTAAAGAATTACCTGATATTGATATGGATATTGATGAACGTTATCGAAAAGATGTTATCGATTATGTTATTGGCAAATATGGAGAAGATAAAGTTGCTCATATAGTTACTTTTGCAACTATTAAAGCAAAACAAGCTATTCGCGATGCATCGAGAGTATTAGGTCTTCCATTTTCAGCAGGAGACAAGGTTGCAAAACTTATGCCACCTATGATATTAGGAAACACTGCAACACTGAGTGAATGTTTGCAGTTAGATGAGGAAAATAATAGTGGCTACAGTAAAGAGTTTTATACTGCATCATCTGAATTAAGAAATCAATATAAAAATGATGAAGAGGTCAAAAGAATAATTGATATAGCACTAGGGCTCGAGGGCTTAAGAAGACAAGATGGAATCCATGCTGCCGCTGTAGTCATATCTCCAGAAGCTATCACAAATTATTTACCGGTACAAAAAAAAGGAAAAGATGCAGAGTTAGTAACTCAGTTTGAAATGCACACTGTAGAACAACTTGGGTTGTTAAAAATGGATTTTTTAGGTCTTAGGAATCTTTCAATTATTGATAGAACTGTTGAACTTATTAATAATGAAGATTTTAATATTGACGAAATACCACTAGATGACAAAAAAACATTTGAATTATTTTCAACAGGACGCATGATTGGAGTTTTCCAACTTGAGAGTAGAATAGCTCAAATTACTTCAAGAAGCTTGAAACCTACTAGGTTTGAAGAAATTGTTGCTTTAGTTGCTTTAATAAGGCCCGGACCTTTGGGTGCAAATATGCATATTGAATTTGCGGATAGGGCCACAGGTAAAAAAGAGATAGAGTTTTTACATACAGATCTCAAAGAGATATTAGAAGAAACATATGGAGTAATTTTATATCAAGAACAAGTTATGCAAATTGCTCAAAAAATCTCAGCATTCCAGTTAGACGAAGCTGATGATCTCCGAAAGGCAATGGGTAAGAAAATACCAAAAGTTATGGAGCAACAAAGAAAAAAATTTACTGATGGAGCTATTAGTAATGGTTATTCAGAACAGTTTTCAATCGAACTCTTCGATCAAATAGCATTCTTTGCTGGGTACGGATTTAACAAGAGTCACTCAGTTCCTTATGCTCTTATTGCTTATCAAACGGCCTTTCTCAAAGCAAATCACCCTGCAGAGTATCTATCAGCATGTTTAACTGCTGTTAAGAGAGATAAGGATAGAACCGCTATATTTCTTGCTGAAGCTAGGGAGCTTGGAGTAAATGTGAAAACCCCTGACATTAATTTAAGTATTGAAGATTTTTCTGTCGCCAATGGAGAAATTTTGTTTGGCTTGTCAGCGATTAGAAATGTCGGGGATATAACAGCGGAAAAAATTGTAGCAGAAAGGGAGAGTGGAAAATACGAGACAGTACAGGATTTTTTAGCACGTACAGATTCCAGATCTTTAAACAAAAGGGGAGTCGAAGCCATGATTCAAGGCGGAGCTTTTGATCAGTTTGGATTACCTAGAAGAGGTTTATACGAATCAATAATTGACCTTATAGAAGATGCTAAAGGTTTGAAGAAAGAAAAAGACAACTCTCAAGCATCACTCTTTGACTTTGATGAACAAACAAGCGAACTCACAACTATAAAAAATGTTGAATGGGAAAAAAAGGAACTCCTTGACAGAGAAAGAGAAATGCTAGGGTTTTTTGTTAGTGAGGATCCCTTAGAAGGGTATGGAGAGATATTTAGATCTGAATCCACCCATTCCATTATTGAGCTTATGGATATAGAAGAAGACGAAGAAGTCAATGTTGCCATAACTGGCTTAGTATCCAATGTTCAAAAAAGGGTATCAAGAAGAGGAAATGCGTGGATTCAATTTGACCTTCAAGAATCTACTGGCTCCCTAGGTGTTCTTGTTTTTAACAAACTTGTAGAAAAATATAATGCTCAGCTAGATGGTGAATTGTATCTGAAAGTTTCTGGTACATATGTTGGAGGAACTGAAAATAATATTAGAGCTAGAGATTTCGAACTAATAGAACCATCGAAATTATTGACTGATTTAGATATTACACCATTGAAGATTTCAGTACAGGAAGAAATTATGGATAAGAAAAATTTAATCTTATTAAAAGAATTATTGGAAAGGCATCCAGGAGGATCAAAAGTTGAATTGGAAGTCAATAACCAAGAAGGAGTGAAGCTTCTTGAATTAAAAAATATAAAAGTTAAAAAAACAACGCAGTTAAGAAATGAAATTAACACATTATTGAAAAATTAATTAATATTAAATTATGACATTTAACATTGAAGAATTTCAAAACCGATTTAAAGAAAGAGCCGAGGCTGTAAAGAATCGTCCTATGCCACCAATTGGAGGAGATGAAAGATTAGCCTTTATAAAACAAGCTGAAAAGGATTATCAAGATTATATGATAATTTCTGATTCAGAATTTGAAATCACAGAAGATTATTTAGTTTTTAAATACAAACTAGATTCTTAGTTTAAATCTTTACCCATCGGAAATATTTTATTTATAACTTCTGCGCATGCTTTTGCAATTTCCATATGTTCTTTTTGAGTACCATTACTTGCTCTCAGTTGAATATAATGTATCCAACTTCTTAATGTTCCATTCATATACAATCTGCTAACTGTATTACCTTCTGGCAAAACAGATCTAGCTTGTTCTTTAGCAATACCAGCTTCAATAGCCCAGTTGTAGGCATTCTTTGAAGTTTCGATTACTTCCTCTTGTAGTTCATTCCATTTGGATATAATTTCTTCATTCTCGGTCTCAACAGAATTTTGTCTATTTTTATCATCCTGTAGTCTTGCTTCTCGAATTTTAAATTCCAAATCCTTAACGGGGTTTGCGTACCGTTGGCTGAACTCCTGAAAACTAAATGACCTATGTCTTAAAATCTGCCTAGCTATGTCACGCGTTGTCTCTATTTCCAAACAAGCGCTAACCATTTCAAGTGGGGACCAATGTGCATTTTTAATTAAATAATTAATAAGTTTCTCGCTGGTTTGTGTATTTAGCTGATTTGATGGATTTGAAACCCTTGCACAAAAAGCAACCAATTCCTGAGCATCTGTAATACCATCTGAATAGAATTCTTCAGTCGGCTTGGAATAACTTATTAATTTAACCTTCATTTATGTAACTATATTAAAATAAAAAAAATATGTTTTTATTACGAATAATTGTTTTTCTCATTTTAGTTTCATTAATTCTAATTCTTGCATACCCACTCCTAATTGTATTTAATATTGCCTCAGGTGGGGATGGTTTTGGCTTATGTAATGATTTAGTAACTTGCGTTATTCCGGTGTCAGAAGGTCCAAAACTTCTTATTTATTTGATAGGTATTTTCTTTCTTCTTGTTTTGCTGTTGAGGCTAATAATGAAATATATGAATTCTCTTCAAAGTAAAAATTCTATTCTCTAATAACAAGAAAAATAGATAACAATACCAGAAATACACCTGCCCAATTAGTAAAGTTCAATATTTCACCTACGTATAGTATTCCTATAATTAAGGCAAAGATTGCCTCCAAGCTTAGTAGTAATGCAGCGGTTGCAGCATTTACCTCTTTTTGACCAAATAGTTGCAAATAAAATGCGGCAAAGTTAACTATGAATCCCAAGAACAAAATTGGTAAAACGTATTCTATTTTGAAACTAAACTGCGAAGGGTTTATAAAAGGTAGACAAAGTGCAGCACCTACAAATGATTGAACAAACATTAACTGTGAGATATTTTGATTTTTTATATACCTTTCGACCATAACAATATGTAATGCATATCCAGTGGCACACACAAGCGTAAAGAGGTTACCAAATAATTGATCATAACTATTACTAGCTATAAGAAATATTCCGGTAAAACCTGTTAATGAAAAAATATAACTTCTTGGTGAAAGATTAGTTTTATTTATAATTTTTGAAAAAATTGGAGTAAGTACAATATAAAACCCTGTTACAACTCCTGAATTTATTGTTGATGTTGTAAGTAAACCTTGAGTTTGGGTTACATACCCAATCCAAAGAAATAGTCCCATTAAAATTCCAGGTTTTATCGTTTTTTTAGTTGGAATACCTCCAGTTAACAAAAATAGTAATGAGGCTATTGCATATCTTAAAAAAACAATATTTATAGGGGAAAAATTATCAAGTAAATTTTTAACGACTATGAATGTTCCACCAAAAAATAAGGCAGAGAGTATTAGTGAAGAAACAGCCAATGTTTTTTTATTTTTAATCATGCAGTCTAATGAAGATTAATATACAGATTAAAATAGACATATGAGCAATGAATTAAATCAACTAGCTAAAAAGTTTCATGCATATCTTC
>CEOP01086596.1_pt1 | contig 21226 bp, 14 predicted proteins | sample 361301 | NCBI WGS metagenome assembly CEOP01 (sample SAMEA2619548, study PRJEB7988) | marine metagenome | biome: marine biome (ENVO:00000447); feature: deep chlorophyll maximum layer (ENVO:xxxxxxxx); material: "saline water (ENVO:00002010), including plankton (ENVO:xxxxxxxx)" | depth 55 m
AATGGAAGATTTGGACGAGATTCAATTTCTGATGAAGAAGGGCCACTCAACCCCTCTACTTCTGGAAGAATCTCTGTAAGAGATGCTGTTCCTGGCAGTGGACCAGCAGGCAGAGCGTCATCTTGTTCTATCTCTACAGTAGATCCGAATACGCTCTTACACTCAGGACAACGGTCTCCCCCACCAAAGAGAAGACCGCACACCTGACACTCTTGCATGCTATCCGGTAAACTCTACATGATTTGATGCTGACGGACAGAAGTTCATTCTTCTTCGACAATAGTGATATCTGCTGGACCCCATATACGTCCAATCATAACCATTCCAAGAACTCCTACTGCGATTACTGCATATGGGATTACTGAAGGAGTAACATGTACTTCCCACAATACGAACATTATGTACAAGTAAACCGATGCTAGAGCTACACTGACTAGCATAATCGGGAAACCAGTCTTGAAGAACCGCATGAATGTGATATTATGTCCTGCTCCGCTAGCTATTCCAGCTGTTGCAACATTTGCTGATGCACCAATTAATGTTCCATTACCGCCCAAACATGCTCCTAAAGCAAGAGACCATGCTAGAGGACCCAATGGAAGATCTAAATCAACATCTTGAGCAATTTCAAGCATTACAGGAACCATAGTTGCCGTAAATGGAATATTATCAATAAATGCAGAAGCGATCGCAGAAACCCAGAGTAATAGCATTAATGCCACAAACAAACGTTGGTCTTCGGGAGCTCTGGCAATCATGGTACTTGTCCATTCTGCTAATGCATCAATAAGACCCATCGCACTTAATCCACCAATCAGGATAAAAAGTCCAGCGAAAAATAACAAAGTAGTCCATTCTACTTCATCGAGATAATGTTCAATCTCGTGAGGAGTACACACCAGTAACATCACAAATGCACCTACCAGTGAAATCACTGCCACATTGGATAGTGGATGAGCGACAGCACTATGAGCGAAAAATGCAATTAAAACAAGAGACAATATAATTCCCGATTTAATGAGCAGCGATTTATCTTTAACGCCATATGTTTCTCTCAATGAATCAATATCACGATCACGTTGTAAATCTAGACCTTCACGCTCTAGACGATGCAATAACCACAAAGATGGGAGAAACACTAAGAAAACTGCAGGGGCAAGATTAATCACGAAATCGATGAAAGCAATAGAATGCTCAGCAAGAGGTGTTCCTGCGAGACTAGTTCTGGAAAGTTGAGCACCAATGATAATATTTGGAGGATCTCCAATTTGTGTTGCTGTACCACCGATATTAGAGAACATTACTTCTCCGACTAACAAGGGAATTGGATTAAGATTCAAAACCTTTGCGAGTTGAATAGTTACAGGCGCAATTAACAACATCGTGGTAACGTTATCTAGGAAAGCGGAGAATACAGCAGTAACAACTGCAAGTATTACCATAAGTCTCCAGATTGACCCCCCACTCCTAGCATAAGCTTCTACTGCTGCCCACTGGAAGATTCCTGTCTCAGATAATACTCCAACAATAATCATCATGCCCATCAGAAGGCCGACAGTCTCCATATCAATCCAAACTACTATGTCGAGTAAATCAGGTCCAGTAGTATTAGGATCTCCAGCAGCAATAATATGCAAGGTAAATACAGCTACTAGCCCTCCAACTACAGCAGCTAAAGCGCGATCAATTAATTCGAATATGATAAGACCATATACACCTACAAGAATCAAAAATGAAGCGGGCAATGCCCACTCAGGCATTGAAGAAATATGCTCAACATACCAATGCCTTCCTGCTAAACCGCCTCCTCCTCCAGCCTGAACAATGGGAAAGAAGGCAAACATTGCCAAAGAAGATAGTAAAAAAGTGCAACGAAGCCAGAATGACTTGGTCCGAGATAGGGCCCCCATAGTTCATCCCTCTATTAGGCCATTCAAATAATCATCCATTGAAAAACTCTAGAAATAATCATGAACGCCACAGAACTGCTACATTCCCCCTAGAGAAAACAAGAGTACTCGTTGTTGATTCTTCTAAGTGAGAAAAAATTTCTTTTCTCTGTTCTGAATCTACTGCAAAACCGCGATTTAAACGAATTTTCACTAAAGAACGGGCGGATAATTGTATTTTTATTTCTTGAATAATCTGCTCAGTTAATCCATTTCTACCTAGTCGAACTGTAGATTTCAACTCGGGATCCTTAGCCGACAAAATCACCCATTCTGGAATTTTCAATTTAATTCCCCCTGATAAAGTGGGAGACGCCTCTCACGTGAACAAATTAAGCAGGTAGTAATTCGTATCCTATTTCTAATGCGAATTCTTGCTGTTTCACCAGGGATTAGAATCCCCTTACAGTCTCTACATATCAATGCTTTAACCGATTCTGGAATCGTTCTATTATGCCTCATACAAGTTCTAAACATATCCTCTGCAGCGGAGTTTCTAATATCGAGATCTAATGATGAATCAATAATTATATCTTCAAGATGAGAGATAGCCATATCGGCTCTTTGAAGCCTAGTTTTTCTATCTCGACTTCTACGTTTCATTGTCTCACCAAATTAAATCAAAAGATTAGAAATTGCTTCACCAACTTGATTGATACTATGATTGCCATCTACTCTTCTAAGAAGACCTTGGTCCCCATACCATGCTTCAAGTGGTGAAGTCTGATTGTGATAAGCTGTAAGACGAGTGCGAACGGTCTCTTCTGAATCATCTGCACGACGTTTGAATTCTGACCCCCCACAAGAATCGCAAATACCTTCCACTTTACATGGACGAAATAAATCATGGTAAACTTCTCCACAGGTGGCACAAGTAAATCGTCCACAAATTCGTTCAACAATAGACTCATCTTCTACATGGATCGCGATTACCATGGAAACAGGAGCAATCTTTTGAAGTGCTTCTGCTTGAGGAATAGTTCGTGGAAAACCATCGAAAAGTAACCCTCCCGAGGCATCAGGCTGTTTTATTCTCTCTTCTATCAAACCAATAATAACTTCATCAGGCACCAATTCACCTGCTTCCATATATCCCTTTGCAGTTCGCCCTAATTCAGTTCCTTCTTCCACTGCTGCTCTAAGCATATCACCCGTAGAAACCTGAGGTTTTCCAGTGGCTTGTACTATGCGTCCTGCTTGAGTACCTTTACCTGCACCGGGCGGCCCGAAGAGCACTATACTCGAATCCATACCCCTCTGAACAGGGTCCCAAACATAAGTCGAACGGACTATTCCGATGGTGGGTGTCCTGGAGGGAGCCCCGGAGGTAAACCCGGAGGAGGAGATGGAGAGGAGAAACCAGGAGGCAATCCTTGAGGAGTCGGAGGTGGCAACGGTGCAAGGCCACTATTTAGCGCAGCATCTATCTCAGCTTGAGAAACGCCACCACTCACCAAAGAATTCTCTTCATTTCCTGTATTTATGGCTGCTTCGAAACGAGTTTGGTAATTACCTTGATTCAATGTAGATCCAGCAGGAATCAACCTTTCATCATCTGACAAAGAAGATAGACCTCTATTTCTAAGCATATATACGCCAGCAAATAGACCTACAAGTAACACCATCACTACGATTCCAGCGGCCCAGGCGGGAACTCCTACTGATTCAAGTAAACCGATTGCACCTCCACCTGATGTGACTGCAGCTGCAGTGGCCTCAAAACCTCCTATTTCTGTCTCAATACCATCTAGCATACAAATTACTACAAAATTCTGGACACCTGAAGTTACATCTTTTGAGGGATTTAGTGTTAAGACAATTTCAACTGTATCTCCAGGAGATAATTCAGAAACGGATGTCTGTTCAAATGCATAATTCCATCCTTCTGGAGCCAGTAAATCTACAGAAACTGTGAGAGGTAAATTGCCACCATTTGATAATTCCATAATTATCTCAGTAGGTTCTTCCCTAGGAACGTCATTAAATCTATTTTCAGCAAATTCGACTACTGGTACGGCTAAAGATGAGACTCGAACGCCAAGGAGAACCGATTGAGAGATATCAAGTGAAGAAGAAGATAAACCGCCCATTACCAACAAACCAACTTCAGTTTCAGATACACCGGAACTCAGACCCAAAGGAACAGAAAGACCAATTTTGACTGTTCTTTCTTCACCCATCGACAAACTGTATGGAGCTAAACCTGATGCAAAACCAATAGACCATCCTTCAGGCAAGGATGGGAATGTCCAATTTAGCACTACTGGGACATTACCAGAATTCTGTACTGTTACATTGAATGTAGAAGTAGACCCAGGAGTAACATCAATGATACCTGATTCAGGACCTTCAAGAATAAAATCAGTACGTTGTTCAACAATGAATTTAGTTTGATTAACTGTGGGAATTGATCCAGAAAGTGAGGTCCTAATTGTTACTACGTTAACGTCAAAATTATCAGCATTAGCAGAAACCGCCATCTGTACTTGCAGATAAGATACTACTCCGGGTTCTAAGTTAATTGAGTAGGGAGATGAAACCTGATTTCCATCGACATAAAGCCAAACAGGCCAAGAAACTAAACCAGTACTCGTTGAAACATCAACGTCGAATGCAGTATTCCCCTTATTTTCAATATGAATTGATGTATTTACGATTTCGTCATTTAACACAGCACGCTGAATAGCTGAACCCGAAGGACCAATTGGAGTACCATCTTCTTCAAAAATATCAACAGAGTATTCACGACTCTCCAAAACTCCAACAGTAGACACTTCAGTAGATGTAACGGATGAATCAATTGTAGAAATAATGTTACAAGTTACTATTGCAGATGAACCTGCAGCAGGCTCACCCATGTATGCCTGAGGAATTACGATTCTAACAGATAATCCAATGAATTGTAAGCGACTTAATGGATCTAGTTCGATTGAAGAAGTATTTCCATTTCCTAATTCGATTGGCCATCTTAGATCATTTTCGCAACTTACCGTATATATCGTTGGACCATTACCAGAATTTCGAACAGTGATTGTATATCCAACTGTATCTCCTGGTTTACCTGCTATACCTTGATCTCCTGCAATTACTGTATTAAGGCCCTCGACTCTCTCAACATCAACTGTTAATCTCAAGGTATAGGATACTAATGGAGCATTACGATCGTACATTGTCAAATCGACAATGTAGGTTCCAGGTAAAGCAAAAATAGCGCCATATGGATCGTTGAAATCAGCATCTTCATCTACCAAAGATAGGGAAATTGTACGCGTAGAACCAGAAGCACCTCCTTCAGGTAGAGTCCAAGGTCCAGATTCTGAAAGAGTTCTCGACCATTCATCATCTGGCGCATCAAGAATTCCATTATCACGAATAATTTGAACCGGAGTAACAATTAGTCCAGCATCAATAGAAGCGGTTCCTTCATTCATTAGATCAAGATCAAAGGATATCGAAGATGTGACGCTTGGGTCAATCGTTCTATGAGTTGCTAAAGACAATTCCTCAGGTGAACTTGGTAGTGTTCCGTCCTCTAAATAAGGTAAAATTCGAACACCTATTGCAGTCACATTAACATCATATGTGATCTGATTATTATTCGTCCCATTAACCTCATCGTTCAACTCAGGGACTTGTGCTGATGAATCTAATGTTAATCTAAGAGTATGTACTCCAGTGGTAGAAAATGTATGCTGAGTAGTTATCGAATCTGCAGATCCTCCTTGAATTGACCCCCTACTACTTTCAAGAATGATTGTTGGAGGAGAAGTAGAGATATCTTCGATTAAAATGTCATATCCAGATGCTGCCCCAGGTGCTTGATTTAGCCAAGACGCTCTAACAACAACTGCATCTCCTTCGAGTGGTTGATCCGCAGAAACCCATAGTGAGCCAGAAAATACCGCTAGATCAGCGATTAAATTCTCAGAACCGATTGATGTAGCTACCATTGCAAAGTCTTGAGAACTTCCAGATACGTGTTGTACTCTAATTTCCCAAGTACCTGATTGTGTTGATGAAGGAGGCAATTTTACTCTTTCAACATTATTGAGGTCGTCATTAACTCCTCCAGTAGAACTGTACCCATTTGAGAACACATTTCCTTTGTATGTCGAACCATCAGGGGCTATCACAGTAAGGTCGAGATCGTTTACTAATCTCTTGGATGATTGGGAAGCGCTAGAAGAACCAGCAGCATCAGTCCAAGCAATTGTAATATCGACACCATGGGAAGAATCCCAATCATACGTGTAAACATAGGAATACCCTGGTTGCAAAGTTTGATTCCAATCCATGAATGTATTCAGTGGAACAATTCCATCCTTAGGATAGAGAGTTTGTTCAAGGTCAATTTGACCCCATCCTTCGTCCATATTTGGAATATCTCTGGCACCAATATCTTTCGCTCCATTCACTAAAAGTGCTTTGAGAAGATCCGAACGAGGGGAAGAAATTCCGAATTCATCTGTCAAAAATTGACGCGCCAATAGTGCATTTCCTGCAGCAACTGGTGTCGCCATAGAAGTTCCATCCATCTGTTGATAAAGAGGAGTAGTACCATCAGAATGTCTAGCAGATGAACATGAAGAACCCATTGGATATTGTGCTTCTTGCGCCCTAGCAGAACAAATCTGAACTCCAGGCGAAACCAAATCAGGTTTTATCCTCCCGTCAGATGTTGGCCCAATAGACGAAAAAGTAGGAACTTGGCCCGCTGCTGCTGTACCTGGTCTCCCACTAGTGGATGCTCCGATTGTTAGTACATTCTTAGCGGTTGAAGGAGGACTGATAGTTCCAGAACCGGATCCACCTTCATTTCCAGCCGCAAAAAGAACCAGAAAATCACCATATTGATCTGCAAAGGAATCTGCTGATCTTGAATCAGAATTATATTGTCCACCAAGGTTTTCTGACCCCCAAGAATTAGTTTGCATTCTTGCATTCTGCTGCCATGAATGCCTAAACATATCAAACAAAGAACCATATCTTGCTAATGCTCCTGTCTGGTCATATTCTAACTGATAGAAATGGAAAGTAGCATTGGGAGCCATGCCTCTTGCACTACTATCACCAGATCCATCTCCAAGTAATGTAGCTGAAACATGTGTTCCATGTCCACTGTGCATGTCTGCAGCAGAATTGTCAGGACCATACTGATTGTATACTGCACGGATTCGACCGTTAAAGTCCCCATGATCTTGATCTAAACCACTATCTGAAACTGCAACTACTTGCCCTTGACCAGTAAGCGAAGGATTGTGGTTAGATAATACGTCATCAATATTAGAAACTGAACGAGCATAGATATTTTCTAAAATTAATTTTGGAGATGGCTCGATAAAAAGAATTGAACCAGAGGTTACTAAATCTATCAAAGCATTAGATTGGATTCCTTCAACTTGACAAAGCCATGAATCACAGTGTACAATTTCTGCCCCTGAAAGATAAATCGACGATTCTAATTGATGAATTTCAATATCTTGAAGATCAGGTGCAGGGATAATATTGACATCCAAAATACCTGTTGTTGGAAGAAGAGGAGATAGCCGCCATCCAGGGTGTTGACTACCAAACCATCTAATTCCTTCATTTGAAACGATAGAAGAAATCGCAGCATCTAATTGATGAGGGTCTGTAGGAACTCGAATTAGTAAAGCATCATCAGGAATTACATCCAAAATTGGAAACCCTTGAATTTCTAACCATTCTTCTAAATCAGTTCTATCAGCATCAACATCCTGAATAATTAACATCCCTGTTTGAACTACATCTAGATTATCATGTAAGATACCTGGAAGCGAAGGTGTAACAAGCATTGGATCAAATGAACCGCTAACTGGATGAAGAAGGCCACTAGTTAATCTTAGAGAGGATTTTTCCATAACAGGGCTAGCACCTACATTCCAATGTTGTGATGCCTGTTCAGATGTCCAAAATTCATTTTCTAGACCAATTTCTTCACTGGATGAATGAGATAAGGGGAGCAAAGGAACTAGAAATAGAAAAACAAGAAACAAACTCCAAGTCCGCGCTTGCATAAGCATTGATGTAGTGCCTCCCCTTTTCATGGTTGCATGAATATGTGTGATAAAATTCACAGACCGTAATAGGATGAAATTGCGGAATCCGTCTTAGCAACGCTCACTTTCCAATCTTCTTCAATACCCATCAAAGCGCGAATACAATCTACATTCTCTGGAATTACATCACTTTCTTGATGAATTGCTTGGAAATAATATAGCCTATCTCCTTGGAGACTAATTCCATCTTGCCAAACAAAAATTTCGTGAAGGTCGCCCCATTTCCTCCCAATATCTCTTGCCATCTCCATCACTTCAGCAGTAGTAGTAATACGATTTTTAGCACCCTCCATTACAATTACCCTTGGAGTTTCTTTCCACATCTCAATAACTGAATCTGTACTTAGACCGTGACCTGAAGGTAAATCAGCAACAATAGCATGAACATGCATTATTGTTGTAGGGACTGCAACTGCCAAGGAATTAATCTCAATCTCAGGTTTTACAGTCATTACATCCGGCCCGTGATGACTTGGAACCTTCAAAACTGGAGAAATCGCATTTATCGGGCCCTTCTTAGAGTCTCCAGGGTCTGCAGCTCTCCTTATCATTGTACATTCTACTTTCAAGGAACCACAGTGTTCGTAAAGTGGAACCAACGTTCTAGAAAGTCCAGTAGTATTGCATGAAACAACACGAGTTCCTTGAACCCCAATATTCTCTGAATGATTGGCACTAGAGGTATATGATTGTCCAGTAAGTGAATGTTTTTCACCACCTTGGAAAATATATTTTATTCCTGCATTCTTGTATTTCTCAATATTTTCTGCACCAAGTTTACCAGGAGCGCAATCCACTACCACATCAGCAATTGATAGTAAATCTGAAAGCCCTCCAGAACAGGTATATCCTGCATCTGAGAATGCTGAAATCTTAGATAATTCATCAAAAGTACAATACAAAGGAAATCCTTTCTTGACTGCTAAATTGCATCCAAAAGACGGCCCTGTCTTAGTTACTCCTACCACTATCATGTCATCTTGTGCATCGACTGCATCTGCTACTCTCTTTCCAATTGTTCCAAATCCATTAATGGCTACTTTGATGCTCATACACCCTCACCTGATGACACTCCCGTAGCGGGCCATCTATCAAACATTCCAAGACGATTTTGAGCGAAGGGGTCAAGGACGGCCTAGTACCAGCAGGGACAATGGAGTCCAGAGCAGATATCACTCAGAAGAGCGTTCGACTCACTCGTCAAGTAGCAAAGTCGCTCGATCAAGCCATTCAACTTGATAGAGCCTTGAAGATTGGTTGGGGAAGAGATGGTGATGAAAGACCCAAAAAAGGTGAAACCGGAGTACTCACACATCTTCCTGCCAAACTCAAGATGCGTCTTCTAGGTGAATTAGGAGACCTAGTTGGTAGTGCAAATCAAGGAGCTTTATTACAAATTGAAGGCAAGACAGGAGATCTTGCTGCGGCTTTCCAAAGTGATGGGAAAACAATTTTCGAGAAGGGCACAGGAGATAGAGTCGCTTTAGGCATGTCAGGAGGAACTGTAATTGTCAGAGATGACGTAGGCGCAGATGCTGGAGAGTCGATGACTGGAGGACTTCTGGTTATACGAGGAATGGTTGGAGAACGAATTGGCGCAGGAATGATTGATGGAACAATAGTCGCAGTTTCGAATGTAGCCAATGAGGCAGGATCAGGAATGATAGGCGGTAAAATCATCGTAGACGGTAGAGTCCGTTCTGTAGGAAAGGGAGCCCAAAGTAGATCAATTGATGCAGAAGAATTAGTTGAATTAAACGATATTTTGGAACCTCATGGGTTCAAACTCACTATGGAGGCTACAGTAATAGAAGCAGATACAGATGAACATGTTGGAGCAGAACCACCTGAAATTTCCTCATCTGGAAAGTTCGAGGGATTACGACTTTGCCCTCAGGGTGCATCTCTATCCCCCTCTTCCGTAGTAGACTTATCAAGTGAAATAATTATGCCAGGAGTCTCTTCAGGATCTAACCTCAGAAATATCTGGATTCCTCAAATTCAGAAAGGACCATCTAAAGCAGGTTCGGCTTTGGAGGGACAACCATGTATCGTGGATTCATCTCCGAGAGAAAATGACTATCTTAGAATTCATGAAGAAAACTACCTCACACTACGAGAAGAATTATCTGAATCTGGTGGAGCAGTCATTGATATCTCTTCATTTCCTAATCTAAACGAAGCCGCAATTCACGCGATGTCAACAATTGCAATCGGTTTTCTTCCCGAAGACTCTCCAGTTCTCCTTATGGATGATGTAGATAGAGTGGAGAAATTACTCAGAATGACTGCAGAATTAGGATTAGCAGGCGCAATTGTCAATGTATGCACCATTGGTTCTGCACCTGCGATATCTGCTTTACCAACTGTGGGAATGGCCCGTTCAAAACAGAAAACACAAATGAGTGTCTTTCTAAAGACTGATTGGACACCTAGTCCATCAGAAGCATTAATGTCAATAGCAGCTGGATTAAATGGAATTGTTTCAGAACCTTTCATAGGAGATGAAAGCCAACCTACAGGTGTGAAAAAAATTGCTACAGAACTCGATGTGAAACTATCATCAATGGAAGATCACGCAAGAGGATGGATGCAAGCAATGGGAGTTGAATCAATCAGTTTACTCCAAAGACAGCACCTAAGAGCAACTTCTCATGAAGCAGCTGTTCTGAGTGGATTACGACTTGATGGTATTCGTCAACCTCTACCAATGTGGTCTCGTAGATAGACGAAGAGGTCAAACCAAGAAGCCTCCACCCACAGGCGGGGATAGTATGCCAACGGTGAAGTATGGACACGATTCAATTCGTTATTTGCTATCCATGCATGGTATATCTTACGACTCAGAATTATGGGAAAACCAACTATCGGATATTGGATGTGTTGTTGAAGGAACAGATGAAGAAGGAGTGGAAATAGAAGTTTTTCCAGATCGATCAGATCTTTTATCTGTTGAAACAATGACAAGAGCAGCTCGTGCTTTTCTTTATTCTAATCCGACGCCTCCGAATTTAGAAGTTGAAACTGGAACAATAACAATGGAAATTGATCCCTCCATTTCAACAATACGACCAGTAATTCTGGGTGCAGTAGTTCGTAATGTAAATACTGGATCAACAGAAGAAGAAAAGGACCTTTTTATTCAATCTTTAATGGACCATCAAGAGAAATTACATCTTACTCTTGGAAGAAAACGTAGACTGGCTTCTATTGGAGTCCATGACCTATCTACTCTTGCTCCTCCATTCAAAGTCAAAGCCGTAAATAGAGATCATAGATTTATTCCTTTATCTATGAATTCGGATATGAGCGTGCAACAAATTCTTGACTCACACCCTAAAGGAATGGAGTATGCCCATCTTCTTGAAGGAATGGATTTAGTTCCAATTATCGAAGATGCAGTTGGAAGAACACTATCGTTTCCTCCGATAATAAATGGTAGTCACACAACAGTTACAGAAACAACTACCGATTTTATGATTGATGTAACCGGATGGGATGAAAGAGCTTGTGAAGCTTCATTACTCCTTGTTTGTTTATCGCTAGCTGAAAGGGGAGGAATTATCGAAAACATGAAAATCACAACTGCCAAAGGAGAAAATTTAGTCTCACCGAATGGAAATGCTCGCAGACATTTTGTTCCTGAACGACTATTAGAGCGGATTTTAGGTGGAAAAATTGAATCACAACTTATACGTTCGGCTCTAGAACGAATGGGAGGAAAATTAGTCGAAACTAGAACTGCGACAGAAGGTCCTCGAAAATCAAACAGATGGGGTGAAGCATCTATTGGAGAAAAAATCCACATCATCGAAATGCCTAGATGGCGCTTCGATATATTACATCCAATAGATTTAGTAGAAGAAATTGCAACAGGGATTGGATACGAATCTCTAGGTGAAGCTCATTCTTCACTTGCACTGGAAGGAGTCCCGCTGACTCGAGCAAACATAATTCGTAGGATAAACGAAAGTCTTTCATCTCAAGGAATACAACAAGTCCAGAGTCTTACTCTATCCAATGATATCTCTCAATTCGATAATATGAGGTGGAAGGCACAAGGGGAAGTAACAAGAATTTCAAATCCAATTACGATTGAACATACAATTCTTCGACAGAATATTCTGCCATCCTTAATGGAGATATTAGCAGAAAACAGGCATCATGAATTACCTCAAAGAATTCAAGAATGTGGAGAAGTAGTTCGAGAACATCGTAATGCTTGGAGAGTTGCATGGGCATGTGCTGAAACAAATGCAGGATTTACTGCAGCAAAGGGAATTGCTCAAGCCCTAACAAGAGATTTAGGGGCAAGAGAAGATATTTCATTCGAGCCATTAGATGACAAGATTGGACCATGGATCCCAGGTCGAGGTGCTAAGATGCTCATTGGAAATATCGAATTAGGGACATTTGGCGAAATAGATCCGGAAGTTAGCGAAATTTATGGATTAAAGGTGCCTATCCATGCAGGCGAATTTGACCTTCGTGCTTTAGCAGAAGCTATACCAGATCCACTGATATGATGAACGACTAATACAACGAATTATACCTCTAAAGATTGGGGAAGAAACATGCAAGGTGCGACTTCACGCCTCGTCACCTTTGCTATTATCATTTTATTCACATCTAATTTATTGATTCCAGTACATAGTTTAGAAGAACAATCTAGCAGTAATTCTCCTAAAGAATCTAGCAGTCTTTCTTTTGGTAGTAATTCTGGTTCTAATTTTGTTATTGAACCGGGTGTTGGAACAAATATACTAGTCAATATTACCAATAATGCATTAATTTCAGATTTCGCAAATGTAAGTATTATATCATCTTCAGGATGGAATATAGTTTGGCCAAGAAATTCTGCCCCATCAATCGGTGAACAGATTCCAATCAATTCAAATGAACTAGTTTGGATACAATTCAGAGTAGATGTTCCAATAGTAGAAAATGGAATGCCATTAGCAGGAAGCAAACATCTAGTATCAGTTAAAGCAATTAGCCAAAATGAAGGGCTAGAGTCGTTTTGGAATTTCACAATTGAAGTTACAGCAGTTTCTGGTATCTCAATTGATTCACATCAAAATTTTGCAACTGTAGAACCTGGAGAAAAGGTATTATTGCCTATTTCGTTACGAAATGTAGGGAATCATAATGCTAATCTTGTTATCAAAGTTCAACCCATGTTAGATTCAGGTCTGCCAGTTGATGACACAGTTCCTGATCAATCATTTGCTTACAATGGGTGGTCGGTTGGAACATTTGATCTTTACAAAATTGAAAATTTAGCGGCTAACAATTCGGGTATTGTTCTAATAGAATATGCGTCACCATACATATTTTCAGGTGAAATAAAAATTAGAATTAGTGCATATAATGAATTTGAACCATTAGAAATATTGACTGTAAATCAATCAGTATCTATTGAAAGAATAAGAGGAGTTTCTTTAGATTTTGATGACGAAAACGTTTGTAGTTTAATCCCCCCTACAAGTACAGAAAATCCAGACACTTGTCACGAGAATCTATCTATCACAAATACTGGAAATTTCAACGATCAGATTGAAATCCAAATACTATCAAATCCAATTTGGTCTAACGTAGTATTAGGAGCATCAGAAATTGCTCTTCAAGAAGGAGAAACGGTAAATGACATTGATCTATCCATAGAGATTTTGAATAGAACAATGGCCCGGAAAAGTGGAGACATTTCAATTGGAGCATTCATTGAAGGAGAATTAATTGAGATTGAAAAATACTCTATTTCTGTAGATTCAGTGATTAACTGGGAATTAGAAAATAAGCAAACTACAATGGAAAATGAAAATTGTACAATGACAATTACATTTCAAAATACAGGAAATGATATTGATGGAATAATGGTATCTTTAGATATGAATGTTACATCTAATTTCGGATTGATACCTCCCCCAAATTCAATATTTGATAGTACTGATAATATCAGATATTTTGAGGTGAGAGATATACAACCTAACCAAAATCTGTCATTTACTGCATTTGCAACTACTCCAACTGGATTTGAGATTAATGGAACTGCTAGGCTTGAAGTAATTGCACACAGTATTTCTGATCCTAGTGTAAATTTTTCAATAGCAGAAGACATTGAGTATCTGGGTGATTATTACAGAATATCTGAAGAAGATGATGAACCAAGTGTATTTGTACAACTATTATCTGAAGGATTCGCATTTATCATTCAGAACAATGGAATACTTCTAACAATATTTGTTGTTGCAGTAGGAACTGTACTACTAAATCGGGCATTGGTCAAACGTCAAGAAGACATGAAGAAAATTCAGTTAAAGCCTACAATACAACCTGAAGAAAAAGTAGAAGATTGGACGAAAAAGTTTGAAAATAAGTCAGAAGAAGTAAATACGCAAATTAATTCAAGAAATATAATTACAGCAACAGATATATTAGACCATCATACTAAAGAATCTAATCTAAAAGATGCAGATTTACTTGCCTTAGGACTTATTGATAATTCATCAGAGAAAACTCTAGGAGAGAAATTAATGCCCTCAAATCAAAGAGAAAAGAAAACCAAAATTAGTTCCGAAAAAATCAAACCAAGTCAAACCATCGGAAAATCCACAAAAAAAGAGAAAACAACCGATACCGATTTCGACCTAGACCTCTGAAAAGATTCATGATCGTAGGGGTCGATGAGGCAGGAAGGGGCCCAGTCATCGGCCCTTTAGTTGTTGCATCGTTAGGTATTCCTGAGTCTCAAATAAATATTTTAGAAGAACTAGGAGTAAATGATTCAAAGGCACTTTCACCTTCTAAGCGACTGGAAATCAGAAATAAAATTTTAACTTACAAAAATTGGAAATATTCCATAGTAGAATTTAGCGCAGAACAGATAGATCGTGCGATGGAACATGATACTCTCAATTCCATAGAAGTTAGATTATTTGCAAAGGCAATAAATGACATTGGTTCAGAACATATTTCTAAACTTATTTTAGATGCTTGTGATGTAAATCAAGAAAGATTTGGGCGAAATGTGTATGCTAGAATCAAACCAACCTCTGAAAAATTAGAATTAATTTCAGAACATAAGGCTGATTCCAAACACCTTATTGTCGGTGCAGCTTCAATTCTTGCGAAGGTGCATAGAGATTTAGAAATAGAACGGATTAAACAAGAATGTGGATTCCAAATTGGTTCTGGATACCCTTCAGATCCAAAAACCAAGGATGCAATTCCTTCAATGATTACCGGCGATCTCCCGCATATCAATCTCAGATGGTCATGGGCTACGGTTGAAAGAGCTTGGAAAGAAGCAGGTAAAGGCAAACTTCCTCTAAGGCCTAGAATTTCCCAAAATGCTAGAGGACAGTCGTCTCTAGACTCATGGTATCGGCAATTGTAAGAGTAAGCGCCTTTCAGCCTAGTACGAGTACCATGGGAAATCCTGTTGATCAGCCTGAAATTGTCAAGGCAATCAGGACCTTTGCTCTTCAAAATGCTCTTGAATATGAAGGCGAAGGAGAAATGAAATCAGTGTTAGGACGTGTTTTTGGAGCACACCCTAATCTAAAACCACATGCTAAAGAACTAGTTTCTAGAATTATTCCAGCCGTACAAGAAGCGAATAATATTGCTAAATTAAGGGGTTTAGACCATATTAGACAATTACTTTCAGATGAAGCCCCTGAAGCATTAGAAAAGAGAGTCAAAGAACGTAGAGAAGGGCTCAAACCATTAGATCAAGTTGACAAAATAGTGCTTCGATTTGCTCCTAATCCAAACGGTCCAATGACATTAGGACATAGTAGAGGCGTAATTATCAACAGTGAATACTCAAAAATGTATAATGGAGAAGTAATTCTAAGATTTGATGATACAGATACAAAACGTAAACCTCCAGAAATTTGGGCATACAAACAAATTCAAGATGAATATGAGTGGTTAACAGGAAAACAACCTGAACGAATTGTTTATGCATCAGATAGAATGACCATTTATCTTCAACATGCTAAAGAAGATATTTTGAATCAGAATGCATATGTTTGTACCTGCACAGCAGAAGAATTCAAGATTCTTAGAGATTCAAAAAACGAATGCCCGTGTAGAGATTTAGACACATCAGAACAAATTGAAAGATGGGAACGTATGAATGATCCGGAAGGTGGATGGAATGATGGTGCCGCAGTAGTCCGAATTAAGACAGATCTGAACTTGCCAAATCCAGCTCTACGCGATTGGCCGGCTCTAAGAATACAAACAACTGCGCATCCAAGGGTAGGTAACTCATACCGTGTTTGGCCACTATTAGATTATCAATCTGCGATAGAAGATTACCTGCAAGGAGTGACCCATATTATTCGAGGAAAGGATTTGATGGATTCAACGAGAAAGCAGACTTTACTTTACAAATTACGTAACTGGGATTATCCTGAAACCATGTATTGGGGAAGAGTCAAGGTTCACGAATTTGGAGGGTTTTCAACTAGTGCAATGAAAGCTGATATTTCTGCAGAAAAATATTCTGGATGGGATGACCCCCGTCTCCCCACTATCGCAGCATTAAGAAAACGAGGGTTTTCCTCTGAGGCATTACGTGCTTTTTGGATTGAACTTGGATTAAATCAAAAAGATATTTCAGTTTCTATGAAAAGTATAGAGTCACATAATTCAAAGGTAATTGAAAGTGATACTCCGAGAGCATCTTTCGTTCGTGAAAAACAAACTTCTCTTACTCTAAATATGAGTGCTAATTGGCCTACTAAAGACCTTCAAATCCCTAAACATCCTGATGACCCAGGTATGGGATTTCGAGTTTGGCCCGCTCCTAAAGACGGAGATTGTATAATCTTAGAAAAGGAAGACATCAAAGAGCAAATTAGACTCAAAGAATTTGCTAACGTAAACTGTGATGGAAATATACTTGAAGAAAATGGATTTGATAGAATAGATCGAAGACCAATTGTTCATTGGCTTCTCGAACATCATTGCCAACCTGCTATTCTTTCTATACCTGAAGGAGTCGAAATAACCAATCAAAAGGGTTTGATTGAATGTGGACAATATTCTGTAGGAGATATTCTTCAATTAGAAAGAGTAGGATTTGCACGTATTACTGAAATATCTAACAATACAGACATCAAACTTGTCTATCTTCATGAATGAAATCTGGCGTGGGATTCAAAGGCTAATTACTGGTGGAAATGGTATGAGACGAGCCAACTTAGTCACTGTTGTGCTTTTGTTTATGCTAATACCATTGCTACCACTGCAAGAAGTATCAGCAAATCAATCAGTGGTGAATCCTGGACCGGTAGAACACACATTATTCTTCATAGGAGAAGCAGATGGTACCAAATCTGGTTCAATGACTCCTTCTGAAAGTTCACTAAACAATTTTATCGAAAATGAAGTCAATACCGAAGCATCAGCAGAACAGCTTAAATTATTATCATTCGAGAGTTCAATAGCAAGTGATGGAATTATTCCTGAAGGAACATGGATCTACAGAACGAATTACAGGGTAGAGGGTGCATCTACTGCAGCCGCGAATTGGACTGTAGAAATTGAAATTGCTGGTGAAACATTTTCCAATTCAATATTTTCAGTCGCTGGCCGAGGACCAAGCTTCGACATAGATGTTGAAATTGATGAATTGGTTGTCAATCAAGGAGAACAAATCATTGTTACATTTTATCTTGAAAATGGTATTATGTGGACATCTCCAGATGATAATTCTAAAATGTTCGTTAGTTGGGGTGGTCCAGAATCTACAGCTGGACTTGTAGTAAATGCACCATTAGTAGAAATCGAAATGATGGAACCTAATGTAGATGGAAACGAAGTTTTTTTCCCAATTAGATTCCATTCCTCTTTCGGAAATGAATTAGCAAAGAGTGATTCTATGATTGCCAAAATAAGAGGGGATACCATTCAAGGAGACCCATATATCAGTACTATTTCTGATGGGGTAGAGGTAGTGTATGTTTGGAATGCTGAAGGATTTCAATCAGGTGAATACACCCTAAACCTAACTCTTCAACCACAAGAAGGAGTTAATATCCAAACAGAAATTATCCATAATTTAGTTTTAGATGGTAGTTCTGGAGACGGAGACGGGTGGTATCCTTCTAGCGAGCCTGTAAGAACTGGAGGCACCAATTTACACTTAGACATCAACGTTAATCAAGTGGATGATAGACTAGAAAGGACGAGCAAACTAGAAATTGAGGGAGCAGTATCTACATGGATTCGATGGGGATTGGACAACATTGGCAACGAAAGTCTTGACTCAACATCGTGGTGGAGAGAACTAGGAGATTCTGGGTCTATTGTTGGCGCTGATAACTTGAATAATCGCGTTGTAGACGATTCTGAAATTGATATTCTTGAGAATTACCTAACAGGCAGTTCCCGTAATTTAGCCGATTTCATTGATAGAGCGCTAGCATTAGAATCGAAATCAATTCTCGGAGGAGACCCATTTGACCTAGAAGGAGCCCTAGATATTGACATAGATATGAATGGCCAAAATTCCTTCGGACCTGAACCAATTACAATCACTATTCGCTCCAGTACGGTTCTAGATTCAGGTTCTTTTGTTTTCATTGAATCATTTGTACGATCACAATCCCAAACATATTGGACAAAAGTCAGTTTAGATGCTACACTTTCTACAAACCCACTTCAGGGAATTTCTAATGTATTCTCTGAAGAAATTGATTCGAATCACCTTAGGATAGGAATAGCAGAGAATGTACGCGTCTCATTCTCATCGGAAGAAAGAATAGATGATTTCAGAGTCACTATTACCCCAGCAACATCATTTGTTGACGGACCTATGATTGGACTATTTCTCTTGTTGGCAATACTCATTGTTAGTGCTACTGTATCTGTTAGAGGCACTAGAAATAAAACAAGATCACCATCGATATTTTGGCTTATTCTCTCCACATCTATCTTATTAGTATTATACACAATGGGTATCAGAATGACTCTTGTGCTAGGAGCAGGAGTTGGAACTTTTGTTCTCTCATTAATCATTATATTCATTTCTCCAAGTCTTCGAATCGATGGACTAGATGAGATCCCTAATAAAAAAATTCCAGTAATTGATTGTCCAATTTGTAATCAAGCAAATCCAATCACTTCAGATGAACGTCCTCTAAGACTACCCTGTGGAGGATGTGGTAGAACGCTCCTAATTGAATAGTTATTCATAGCGGCCAGTTCTAACTAACGCATCTACAGTTCTACTCGCAAACAAACGCACTTCTTGAGAACGATTCCATTCAATAGAAATATCATGAAGTTGAGATGCTAGATCTCTAGACCAATCAGGAGCTAGAATTCGATGCCATCCTAATTCCTCTATTCTAGGTGTTGATGGACGTTCATTAGAAAGTAGTGGAAGAAAATATGTAGAAAGTGACCTTGCTTGATCTTCAATATCCATCTTACTCCATCCTAAGGTAAGTCCTTCCAGTAAAAATGGATCTAAGCCAGGGAGCATTTCCACTGATGGATCAGGTACTTCAGGTAGGGGGACGACATTTATTCGTCCAATCTGTTGCAAATAATCACGTATGATTGTAAAGACTGGATCATAAGTTTGATCTATCGCATCATGTAACCAATTACCTGCAATCGAAAAAGGAAGAAGGCGAATACTTCGAGTACCATCTGGAGATAATTCTTCCATCAATGATGCAGCAGTAGCTACTGGAGATAGGCGTCCATGTCTACCATCACCTTTGTGGCCATCTAATGCATGAACAATAGTAGGATTTAGAGTAAGTATTTCTTCACCTAAATCCCATATAATATCTGCATCATGAGAATCTAATATATCAATTAAAATTCCAGAATTTTCAACAGATGAAGGAGCAAAACGTCTACTATATGGGCGTCCCAAATCAATTAATGCAGATTCAATCATTGATAATGCAATACATCCAGAGATAGTTAATGGAGCACGTAAGCTAACAGATTGGTTAGGATTATCCAATATATGCCTCGCAGCATTACGAATTGATTCTGATGACGCAGAGAATGGTTCCAACTCAATGAGGCGCGTCATGATTGTAGACTCACGAGGAGGTTCAAGACCTATGCGATTATTATCAATTCACAGCCAGACGTAGTTGGTCTCTCTTATACGTCCAATCGGAATCTAATGCCCCAGTTCCCTTGAGATATCTTGACAATCTACGAATTCTAGATTCAACGAGTTCAAGTTGACGACGATTATGGAGATCTTTTCTGTTAGAATTAAGATGATCCAACATCTTCAACGCTTTTCTCATTAAATTCATCAAATCCTCTGGGATTTTAGGAGTAATTTCGTTTCTCGCCAAAACATGACTTATTCTTTCACCCAATACTAATCTGACATTAGGAACTGCATGCTGGTCTCGAAGAATAAGGCCAATCTGAGCAGTAGTATGGCCTTTACGAGCAAGATCAACAATTGTCTCTTCAATAGCAGATTTGTCAGTATTTGACCACTCAGGAGCAGAGTCTACAAACGGCTTGGTTGATCCACTTCGACCACGACCGGATGCGTGCATTCTACCCACTATACCACTCCTTGCAGCGCTGCGACTTCCTTCCCCTCTTTAACCGCTCCGACAATCAAAAGTCAGATTTCAACCAATTCTATGATGAGATCTAGCAACTCTACCAGGAGATCCTTTCCATTCCCATCCAGGAGCTACTGCCCTTGCTGAACCGATTAATATACTATTTTGCATGACTAAAATATCATCGCCTTCTCTAATCCCTTCAGGATATGATTCTATAATTGAAACGAAAATATCTCCCTTCCATTTTACATCTGGAATCAGGTGGATTCTAGGCAAGACATTGCCTTCATACAATATATTTAGAGAAGACTTTGAAAATGCAAAACGACCAGAGCGTGGATGCCATTGAGCAATTTGTTTACCCTCTTTCTCAATTCTCCATCGAGGTGGACGGCCTTCAATTTTTACATCAGATAACCATGAGTCGTTACCGTACAAAAATCGTGATGCTGAACGGTATATTTCTAATCTATGACGGTGCCCCTTTGGACCTCTTATTTCTAATCGCTTAACAACATCAGATATTGTAGACTCTAGCCTATCTAATGCTTCAGGTGAACCAGCAGTAGAATTTTCCCTCGTATCGATTAATTCAAAATCTCCATTAATTGAACTCAAATTA
>CEOP01027742.1_pt1 | contig 21115 bp, 20 predicted proteins | sample 361301 | NCBI WGS metagenome assembly CEOP01 (sample SAMEA2619548, study PRJEB7988) | marine metagenome | biome: marine biome (ENVO:00000447); feature: deep chlorophyll maximum layer (ENVO:xxxxxxxx); material: "saline water (ENVO:00002010), including plankton (ENVO:xxxxxxxx)" | depth 55 m
CTTGTTGCTTCGCTTGCATCTAAGCAGCCGACGCCTGGCGGTGGTGCTGTTGCTGGATTGCTCGCCGCACTTTCGACGTCGCTTGGGCAAATGGTGCTCGCATACACACAGGGAAAGAAAAAGTATGCAGAGCACGAGAGCCTGCATACCGATTGTATTTCTTTTCTGCAGAAAGCTTCTGACGATGCATTGCTTCTGGCAAACGAAGACGCCGATGCGTACGAAGCCCTTAATATGCTTTGGAAACTTGAAAAGAATGACCCAACACGAATTGAACGTTGGGAGGATGCACTCGCAAAAGCAATTCAGGTACCGCTTCAAACAATGGAATTGAGCGAACGAATTCTTACGTCTCTTCAAACCTTACAAGGCAAAACAAACGTAATGCTTAGCAGCGATTTAATCATTGCTGGAATCCTTGCTGAATCGGCTGCTCGATCTGCCCGATTGAACGTTGAAATCAACTTGAACCAAATGGTCGAAAGCGATGCAAAAAACGCCTTGCAATCAAAAACTTCCGACCTGCTTGCATCGTGTAAATTTGCATGTAAATCCATCGAAGATGGCTGCTAAGGTATACTTTCAAGATGGCTTTACCAACTGCACCCAAAGCAAATATTCTTGACCCAGGCGTACTGCATGACATAGCTGAAGGCAACCTTCGTATGACAAGCGAACAGGCACAGTGTTTGTATAACGAGATGTCTCTGCCTGAACTTGGACGATGGGCTGATAAACGGTGCCGAGCACTGCACGGTGATTCCATAAGGACCTACATCGTCGACCGAAACATCAATTACACAAACATTTGTACTGCGAAATGTACCTTTTGTGCCTTCCGGCGGGACGGTCACGAAGACGATGCGTACACTCTTGAATATGACGCTCTCTTGCACAAAGTACAAGGAATCGTAGATATTGGTGGGACACAAATATTAATGCAGGGTGGCATGAACCCTGATCTCCCGCTTGCTTGGTACATAGATTTACTCAACTTGCTTCGGGACAAATTTCCACAAGTTCACATCCATGCATTTAGCCCACCTGAAGTTATTGAGTTTGTCAACTTTTTTGACACTCCTGGTAGCACACTTGAAGACCAAGTGCGTTGGGTATTGACGAAGTTACAAGAGGCTGGGTTACAATCCATTCCCGGCGGTGGTGGCGAAATATTTGCGCCCGCAGTTCGCGAAAAGATTGGCCTTGGAAAGTGCAACGCAGAAGTTTGGTTAACCGTGATGCGAGTTGCGCATGAACTCGGCATGAACACAAGCGCAACGATGATGTTCGGTCATATCGAAGGTGTCGCTGACCGAATTCACCACATGGACCTTGTTCGTTCATGGCAGGACCGATCAATCGAAGATTTTGGTTTGCACGGGGGTGGTCGGTACAAAGCATTTATCTCGTGGCCATTCCAACCTGACAACTCCCCACTTGGGCGCGTCAAAGAATGGGATGCGTCCGGCACCGAACCATTCCCTGGCGATATCGTTGCAAAACTCGATGGCTCGGGCACAAAAGCAGAACACCCGGAATTTGGTCGCAGGATTCGACTTGCTGGTTCGAGCACGTATTTACGCACACAAGCTATAAGCCGACTCTTCCTTGACAACATTTATTCTATAGGTTCAAGTTGGGTAACGATGGGTCCTGCAATTGGGCAAACAGCTTTGTACTATGGCGCAAATGATCTTGGATCGGTCATGCTTGAAGAAAATGTTGTGAGTGCAGCAGGCACAACGTGGTGTTTAAACGAAGCGAAGTTGTGTCGCATGATTCGAGGCGCAGGATTTACTCCAGCAAAACGTGACAACTGCTACGACTTGCTCGAAGTACACGACGGCGAAAATGCTCCAGATAAAATGATTACCGATTGGTCTGCACAGGACAAGGACCGTCTTATCTCACACACCACAGATTGCACTACTGTTTCTCTGACAGTGAATCAATAAGTTCTTTTTCAACTGGAACAACTTGATTGCCCTGTTGTTGCATTGGCTGTTGTTTCTGCTCGATGTTCAATTGTATTTTTGTAACAATTTGGCGGGTCAAAGTAAACATAATCGTTGGGTCAAGAAGTGGTACATTTTTCAATATGTTCGGGTGGTCTCCCGGTGCAGCGCCAAAGTTCGTAATCGAACGATTGGCATCGCATGGATAAAGTTTAATCCTCAGGCGCGTTCTGTGCAACAATTTTCCTAAACTGGTCTTCAAGCGCATGTGTAATCTTCCCAACTTTTCCGCAACCAACCACTTGTTCATCAATGTGGCTTACGCCAATTACTTCTGCAGCAGTGCCTGTCAAAAATACTTCGTCAGCATCAAGAACTTCTTTGAGCATGATGGTGCGTTGTTCAATCTTGTACCCTAAAGCTGGTGCAATTTCATCAATGACAAGCCGGCGAGTAATACCATTCAAGATCCCTGCAGAAATTGGCGGAGTAGCAATGTTTCCATCTTTGATAATGAAAATATTATCGCCAGTGCACTCAGCAACCTCGCCGTTTTGATTGAGCATAAGTGCTTCGAGAACACCGGCATCGATTGCTTCAATTTTTGCAAGAATGTTGTTTAGATAATTTAAACTTTTTACTTGCGGGTCGAGACACTCTTTCGGAACTCGTGGGCGTTTAGCAACGACTATCGACATACCGTCTTCGTACATTTCTGTTGGGTATAGCTTGATTTTTTCAACGATGACAAAGACTGTCGGTGTTGGGCATAAGAATGGATTTAATCCAAGGGTACCTTTGCCTCGTGTAAAGACGAGTCGTATGTACCCGTCCTTTCGCTCGTTGATTGCAACCGTCTCACGAACGATTTCTTCCATTTCATCAATGGAATGTTGTGGTTGTAAGCGAATTGCAGCTGCAGATTTGAACATCCGCACGATATGCGAGCGCAATTTTAAAATGCGACCGTTATAGATTCGAATTCCTTCAAAACAGCCGTCGCCATAGAGTAAACCATGGTCAAACACGCTTACATTAGCTTCTGAAGATTCTACAAAATTACCATCTATCCAAATTTTTGACATCAACGCATTGTATCAGCCCTCGCAGTTGCACTGGTCAAGCTATCGAAAAGAGCGTGTACCAATTTCAACTGCATCAATGGAATAAATCTCCCAAACACCGCCTGAACCCTCGTGGACCCTTATTTTCCACGTCGAAGGCACAGAACCAATCCCAGAAAGTCGAGTAAACATAAACAACTGCACCAGAACGTCGTCTTTGCCTTCAAAAATTTGCATATTGACAACCGTATTGAACTGTAATGTATGCCTTGAGTAGAGCATCGTTACACTTTCACGAACACCAGACCGTCCTGTTCCACTTGCGCCCCTCCAATCGTCGACCAACAAAACATCTTCATGTAGAAATCCAAGTGCCTCATTGATTCTTTTATCAATTACAGCTTCAACAAACGCAAGGACTACACCCCGAGCGTGCTCAGTGGGAGTTACAACATAGGTACCCACCAGAAAAAGTGTTACTGCAAGAAGAAGTGAAACCACCCCCACTCGAACTCTATTTAGTAAATTTTCCCGTAATCCAACCCAAAGCAATATTAGCCCAAGAGTGACGAAAGGAAGAGATGTTACCCAGGGATGTTCTAGAATGAGTCGCAAATTAATTCAACGAAGTGCCGTTTTCCCAGCGATCTTTCGGCTGTTTATCCGCCATGGAAATAGCGATATCAAGTTTTTCTAACTCCTTTAAAACAAGAATGCAACGCGTTTCTTTGGATGGCTCGCACAATAATTTGTACCGAAACTCACTGTCTTGAAACAATGTGCACGCCACCACTTCAAACAACGAAGAAATGGGCATCGTTGATTCTACAATCCAATCCATAATTGTTTTGTGTTGTTCAAGCCGTTCCATATTCGGGCGAAACATAAAATGGAGTAGCTCCACTCGGTATATTTCTAATTCGTGATCTTCTTGTCCATTGTCCTCGAGTGGTCGCAACTTCACTGTACGAAACGCATTGTGATCACTCGCTGGAATTTCGTGCATTATTTCCGCTCTGCACAATCCATACAACATTAAGTTATACCCGTTGTGAATTTTTTCATGTTGCACAACTTGCCCAAGGCATACTGTTTTTCTAAGTTCCGAAACACACGACGCGCTTGGCAAGTCGACTGTAGAAGCCAGCGCTATCTGTCCGTTGCTGTCGAGTACGTGATTCATCATTGCAAAATAGTGGGGTTCGACAACCGTAATAGGCATTACCGCGTGCGGCAATAGCATCGTTTCTGGGAAAGAAATAACAGGAAATTTTTGTTTAAATTTTATTGCTACTTGTTCGCTCATGAGTATTTATCATACGCGACATTTTTACCCGAACTTTAAAAAAAGAGTTTTTTTCTCAAACTAAATTTGCTTTCGGCCACGAATGCCGACCATTGCCTGTTGCAAACTTCTACCTGGACAAGCAGTTGCTGCCCATTCTTGGTGTGTACGAACTTTAGACATGGGCAATTTATACTTCTTCATAAGCGATTGTAATGTTGAAGAAACTGCAGCGAGTTGCGCTCTGTTTACAGACTGACGTTCATAATTTCCAAGAACAACGACACCGATATTCCCTTCATTTTTCGCTCGAACATGCGCGCCTTGCCAAGTTAACGGACGCGCTTGCCATAAACGACCCGCGGGGTCGATTGCAAAGTGGTAGCCAATATCACCCCACCGCCCACCATCTCGGCGGAGGTGTGATTTTCGAATTGTTTCTAGCCTTGATGCGGCTGAAGATTTGGCGGTTGAAGTAAACGCATTCATACCATCGTGATGAATTGTGATGTATCGAACAGGCAACATTCGATTCATATGTCGTGGAATCAGCTGACCTTTTGCCCAGTTACCACGCGAAATCGCACCCAAGGTCATTGTTGGCTCTGGCAAGATTATTACAGTTTCATCAAGGACATGCTGTTTTGCACCTGGCCAAATTGGGCTTGGCAATGTTGAGGCGACCTTTTTTGTGCCACAACCAACCAGGAAAAGTGCCGAAGCAAGCATAAAAGCACGCCTTGCTATTGCGATTTTCGAAGGGTCTATTTGGTTTTGTTCGTTATTGGTTTGAGCCATCAGATGTGTAGATAGAAGTGTATCGACTTCAAGGGTGGTATGCCTTCAAAAACAACGTATTGCTTCTCCCAAAAGAGGGTTAATTGAGGGCATTATCGGGTGTAAAAAGGTATACTAACCATACGTAGGTAAGGGACTGGTTTGTTCGGTTTTACCCACAAAAACACCACTTTTCACGAAGGTAGAGCCCCAAATTACATGACACAAACACCAGACACATACACCTCTGAACAAATTCAAGTTCTTGAGGGCTTAGAAGCCATTCGTAAACGTCCGGGGATGTATGTCGGCGGTACTGGGCTCGGCGCATTGCACCACCTTGTATACGAGTGCGTAGACAACGCCATCGATGAAGTGATGGCAAATTTTGCCACAACAATTACTGTTCGAATTGGTGTTGACGGTTCCTGCACTGTTATTGATGATGGACGTGGCATGCCAGTCGACGAAATGAAAAGCGAAAATCCGCTTATCGACGGCCGCCCTGCTGTTGAAGTCATCATGACACAACTGCACGCTGGCGGCAAGTTTGACGACAACGCATACAAAGTTTCTGGTGGTCTCCACGGTGTCGGCGTGAAATGTGTCAACGCGTTATCCATCTGGACTCGCGTTGAAGTTGTTAAAGAAACCGAAACATGGATGATCAGCTTCTCACGTGGTGATGTTTCGAAGCCATTGCAAAAAATCGAAGATTACAAAGGCGAAACACGATCAACTGGCACTCGCATTTCATTTTTACCTGATCCAGAAATTTTTCCGGACACGGTGTTTCGATACGAATCACTTGAACATCGGTTGCGCGAACTTGCGTTTTTAAATCCTGGCGTTGCTATTCGGTTTATAGACGAGCGAGTTGATAAAGACGGCAAGATTCGCGAAGAAACTTTTTACAGCGAAAAAGGCCTTGCTGATTATGTCAGTTATCTCAACCGCGGCAAAAATGAATACAGTTCGCCGATTGCCCTTTCGTATACAGATGAAGAAACTGGAACTGTTTGTGATATTGCAATGCAGTACACCGATGCAACTAGTGAAGTGCTCCTTGCTTTTGGCAACAACATCGTAAACCCAGATGGTGGAACGCATGTTTCTGGTTTTAAAACTTCACTTACCCGAACAGTCAACGCATACGCAAAACGTAACAAACTTATCAAAGGATTAACGCCAAGCGGCGACGATCTTCGTGAAGGTTTAACGACCATTATTTCGGTAAAGCTCACAGAACCACAGTTCAACAACCAGACAAAAGAAAAACTCCTCAACCCAGAAGTTGAATCTATTGTTTCTTCTCTGGTTTCAAAACTGCTAGGCGCATGGCTCGAAGAACATCCTTCTGAGTCAAAGAAAATCTGCTTAAAAGCAATTCTTGCCGCGCAAGCACGAGAGGCAGCGCGCAAGGCACGTGATTTGATTAAGCGAAAAGGTGCACTTGAATCTGGCGGCATGCCACAAAAACTAGCCGACTGCGTGACAAATGACGTAGACCGATCTGAGCTTTTTATTGTTGAAGGCGATTCGGCGGGTGGTTCAGCTAAGGGTGGTCGCGACCATGACACGCAAGCTATTCTCCCTTTGAAGGGTAAAATCTTAAACGTTGAAAAAGCGCGAATCGATAAGGTTCTTGGCTTTGAAGAAATTCGTGTTTTGATTCAAGCACTGCAATGTGGCATCGGCGAAGACTTTGATATTTCAAAATTACGTTACGGAAGAATTGTCATCATGACAGATGCCGACGTTGACGGTTCGCATATCCGTACACTTCTTCTTACCTTCTTCTTTAGACAAATGGGCGATCTCATTCGTCAAGGGAAAATTTATATTGCGCAGCCACCGCTGTACCAAGTGACACGAAACAAGAAAAGTTTCTATGTCAATAATGAAAACGAGATGACCTCACTCCTTATGGATATGGTTATAAACTCTTCTTCGTTGATTGTCCGTGATAAAAACGGGGAAGAGACGCAAAGAATCGAAGCAGAAGAGCTCGGTCGTGTCACAAAACAATTATCACGGCTTTCTGAACTTATCAATATCGCCGAACGTCGCGGCACTCCTTTCAATAAATTGCTTGCCCTGCGCGAGGATGACCCTGAAAGCAAAAACAGGCTTCCGCGCTTCCGTGTCGTCTGGATGAACAATGAAGTCGTTTGCTGGGATGAAGAAGAGGCACGAAAAATTATTGCGGAAAACGATCTGCTTCTCGACGATATGACTGTTGAAGAATCAAACGTTAACACTGCTCGAATTGCTGCGCTGCGTGAACTGCATGAAAACCGAGAAATCGACGCCGTCATCGATACGTTAAACGGCAGCAACATTGATATCAAGGACTACTTCCTTACACAAGAAGTAACCGTCAGTGGTGAGCTTCTTTCTACGAAATACGCGTGGTCTGTTGATGCAAATAGTGACAAAGCAGAAGTTGTAAACGTTCCAAACATTCCTGATATTCTTGAATCGCTTCGTCAAATTGGTCGCCGTGGTATTGAAATCAAACGCTTCAAAGGCCTTGGTGAAATGAATCCTGAAGAGCTATGGGACACAACGATGGATCCAGAGCAACGCACCATGCTTCGAGTAACGTGGGATGCTGCATCTGACGCGGACCAATTGTTCACGACACTTATGGGTGAGCAAGTTGAATGCCGCCGAAAGTACATCGAAGACCACGCCCTCGAAGTGAAAAACCTCGACATATAGTCTGCCCATTATTTACCACTCTCTTTTGATAATTAATCTATCGCGGCTAGATTAAACTAAGCAATTTCAAAAAAAGCGGCATCGCGAAGACGGCAGGCATCACACTGTCCACAAGGATTGCCGCTATCGCTTGGGTCGTAGCAACTCTGAGTCAAAGAATAATCGACACCGAGTTCATGCCCGCGTTTTATAATGTCAACCTTTGTCATTTCCAACAAGGGTGCATGAATAGTAAACGAGTCACCTTCTACACCCGCTTTTGTCGCTAGATTTGCTAGCGTCTGGAATGCTTCCACAAATTCGCCTCGGCAATCGGGATACCCAGAATAATCCACCGCATTTACACCTATAAAAATATCTCTTGCTCCAATCGCTTCTGCAAAACCAAGTGCATGACTTAAAAATATTGTGTTGCGAGCAGGCACATATGTAATTGGTATTCCCGAATCCCTACCGTCCTTGGGCACTTCAATATCAGCCGTTAATGCAGATCCGCCCCAGGCACTTAAGTCGATACGAGAAATAACATGTGAAGCGACGCCGAGGGTTTTAGCCATATTTTTTGCACACGCAAGTTCTATGTTGTGCCGCTGACCATATTCGAAACTTAATGCATGACAGGAAAACCCTTTGTCGTTTGCCATCGCAAGGACTGTTGATGAGTCTAATCCGCCGGAAAGTAAAACAACCGCTTGCTTACTCTTCATTTATTTCTTCGGCTCGAGGGTTGGGCAATAGATTCTTTACTTCTTCGAGCAATTCTTTTGTTTCATCATCCAAATCGGTTGGTGCAATAATGTGAATGACCGCGTAAAAGTCGCCCCGAGTTCCGTTTGATGTCTCACAGCCTTTGCCCTTTACACGCAAGCGACTGCTGCTTGAAACACCGCCTGGGATAGACATATCAACGCTTCCGCCAAGTGGAAGTGGGAGTGTTACTTTGGCACCAAGTGCTGCTTCTGCGATATTTACATCAACATCCATTTCTACGTCGAGACCGTTTCGTTGATAAAGATAATGACCACCAACTGAAACGGTAACAATCAAGTCGCCCGCTTCACCGCCCATTACACCGGGGTGCCCCTTGCCCTTAAGCCGTAACTTTTTACCACTTTCGATACCCGCAGGAATTCTAACTTTTGAAACACCGTCGCTTGTTTGAATATCTTCAACACCACCTTTAAGTGCTGTCATAAACGTTACCGTTATACTCGCCTCCTGGTTCTGCCCTTTGGATGGCCGTGGCTGACCACCGCCCATACCTCCGCTAAATGGTGAACCTGCCCCGCCTCCACCGAATGCGGAACCAAAAATATCTGAAAAATCGACCTGTTGCCCGTAGCCTCCACCTTGTCCACCGCGACCTCCTCCATAAGGTGATCCACCGCCAAATCCAGCTCCTGGACCTGCGGAGCCGTATGTGTCATACATTTTGCGCTTGGCAGCATCGGAAAGCGTGTCGTACGCCTCTTGCACCTCAGAAAATTTCGTCGCAGCATCGTCAGCTTTGTTCACATCTGGGTGGTATTTCCTTGCAAGTTTTCGATACGCCTTGCGGATTTCATCCGCAGTTGCCGTCCGGCTTACCCCTAGTAATTTGTAATAATCGTCTGTTGTTGCCATAGTAAATCTCGTTGCAGATGTGCAGTATAACTTGCCTTGTAAAGGGTATCCTGTACATCGTAATACATGGAACACGATACCCAGCAAAATCAAGGAACGATGTCCATCGGTGACCATCTCGAAGAACTTCGAACGAGGGTCATTTGGTGCATTATCCCGCCGATTCCCCTCGCTGTTTTGTACTTCTTTATTGCTGATTACATCGTGCGTTGGTTTTTGATTCCACTGTATGCAGTCCTCGAGCAACACGGTTTACCTACTCAAGTGCAAGTGCTCAGCCCACCCGAATTCATTATTGCTGAAATGAAAATAGCCATTGGCGCTTCGATTCTGACCGCAGGGCCTTGGATTCTCTACCAACTCTGGCAATTTATTTCACCAGGGCTGCATCATCACGAACGACAATTCGTGTATTTTCTTATTCCATTAAGCACCCTACTTGGCGCGCTTGGTCTAGCATTGATGTATTTTTTCATGCTTCCGGTCATTCTCGATTTCATGGTGACAATTGCTGGAAATATTGAACTGCAAACAAGTGCAATTGCCATCGGTGAATCCATGTCGAATGTCTCACTTCCAATTTTAGAAGCACCACCTGAAGTTGCCGCACTTGGCGACACCTGGATAAAAATGCCCGAAGGCGTCTTGACCGTCGCAGTGCCATCCACCGAACAGAGGTTACTCCAGACACTAACGATGCCGATGAGTCATGGCTCACTCATTTCACAGCAGTTTCAGTTAAGCAGTTACTTAGGTTTTGTCATTATGATGATGTTTGGAATTGCAATTGCTTTCCAACTACCGATGGTGATGCTTCTTTTGGGCTGGCTCAGTGTTGTGAAGCCAGATTGGCTGCGAAAAAATCGGCGTTATGCTTTGCTCGTTCTTGCGCTTATCTCTGCAATCATTACTCCACAAGATATTGTGTCAATGCTCATGATGCTTATTCCACTATACATGCTGTACGAACTTGGCATCCAATTGATTGTTTGGGTACCGATATCGCGATTATCGAGTGAAGCAAATGATGACTGATGATCAAATGATGGCACACGCCATCGAACTTGCGCACAGTGCTTTGGCCATTGAAGAGGTGCCAATAGGCGCGGTTGTTTTTCATAACGACGAAGTTGTTGGCGAAGGTTTCAATCGAAAAGAAACTGACCTTAACCCGACGGCCCATGCTGAAATTATTGCCTTGACAAATGCAGCAAACAAACTTGGACGTTGGCGGTTGCATGGCTGTACGCTTGTAGTCACGCTTGAGCCCTGCCCAATGTGTGCGGGTGCACTCGTAAATGCCCGGGTCGATCGTGTTGTTTTTGGTGCGAGTGATCAAAAATCTGGCGCTTGCCGCTCCCTGTATGAAATTGCTGATGATCCACGACTTAATCACCGGTGCGAAGTGACCAGCGGTGTCCGTGAGGCCGACTGCATCGCCCTCCTCCAATCCTTCTTCAAATCCCGCCGCTAATTTTTCCAACCCTCAAAAGTGACTGTCACTTCGAAAAAGAATGTGTTTAGAGGATGTGGCGGATGAGGGTTGTGGCATAGCTACCAGCGGGTAACGAAAATTCCAGTTTAAAAAATGGACCATGCTCATCGGATGCTTTGGAAATACTGGAGTTTGTCACCTGGACTCGAAGCGCACGTCGTGCGCCAGAAGCGAATTTCCGCATGGTTTCAAGGTGGACATCTCTAATACCAAGTGACTCACGGACTACAAGTTCTTTTTGGAGTACATTGCCAGCAGGCATGCGCATCTTTGAACCCCACAATGGGCCAGAAGCCGAAAGGGAAAATGTTTCGATTCGTTGCCGCAGGGTTTCGTCAAGTAATTCCTCTTGGGTTACTTCGAATGTTCGCCCTCCGCCGTCATGTTTCCACGCAACGTCGCCTTGAATAAGTTTGTCCCATGTACCATCAGCAACTCTTGCTTCGAGCACCTGATTGAACAGATAGGACTGAAGCGCATTCACCCAAAGTTTTTGTAAATCTCTTGAAACTGTTTTACATGCTTGCTGTGAAGTTTTACTCGAAACGATTGCTTCAAGAACGTTGCGCTCTGCGGGTTGACCAAATGGCCAAGCGTCAAAGGCCCTTTTGTATTCACCCGCGCGAACAAAGTCATGATGGCGCTCATTGCCATCCAACAATAATGAAACTAATGCATCCCAATCTTCTTTGACCAGTGCCAGCCCAAGTTTGTGATTCGTTCCATGATTGCCAAATCGTTGAGGACCAAAATAATTCGGCATTCCCGAACTTGAAATGTCGTGCAATGTTTGCTCTGTTTCTGAAAAACTATAGGATTCAATTTCTCGTATTTTAATCACAAATTTATTGCCCACCAAGTGACCTAACCGGAGTTTGTTCCCGTGATACGAAGAAGAAACTACTTCAATATTCCCAATTTCTTCAGGCACATTCGGTTTTTTCCCTCGCAAATATACCGAAAGCATTTGTGTCGTTACCGCATGAAAATCTTTGCGTCCAGAGCAACCAACATCCCGTTTTGACACACCAAAATGTTGTGAAATTTGACGGATGCATTCATCATGCGACATGTTTGTTTTTCGAATAGTGATATACGCGTGCTCGCCCTCGCCACATGGTTCATACAAAGGGATCTCTTCGACAACAAAGTCTTCAGGAAATGTTTTAATCTTCCCAGCCAAATTCCATCGGCTCTTCATCTGGTCGGTCTTTGGATACTTCTTCAAGAACGTGTTCTTCAACAAAAATTGGAACTTGCATCGCAACACCAAGCGCAATCGCGTCGGACGGGCGACTATCGATTGCTCGCTCGGAATCGCCCTGTTGCACAAACAACTTTGCGAAAAAAGTTCCATTGGCTAAATCGTCAATATGAATTTTGACTAACGTTCCGCCCAGGTCTTTTATGACAGAAGCAAGTAGTTCGTGCGTTTGTGGGCGCTCAGGTTCAATCCCACGAAGTCGCCGATCAATCGCATACGCTTCTGGCTTACCTACAACAATCGGAAATGTCCTCTCGCCACCAAGCTCAGTAAGTTCGATAAATTGCGCATCAGCAATTTCTCGAATGAGTATTCTGGATAGTTCCATTTGCACGAGCATAGATACGTATCATAAGGCACGATTTAGGTGAGGCAACAGAACGTTATATGTTATAATCCGGATTAACGAATAAAGGAATATTCACCATGATGCACCAAAAACACCTATTCACATCAGAATCTGTTTCAATGGGTCACCCAGACAAGGTTTCAGACCAAATTTCAGATGCTGTTCTCGATGAAATGCTCAGAGTCGACTGCAACAGCCGAGTCGCTGTTGAAACACTCGTTACAACCGGACTCGTTGTCGTAGCAGGTGAAGTGACCTGTGATGGCTATGTTGATATTCCAAAAATTGTCCGCAATACTATCCGGCGAATCGGTTACACCGACGCAACACTGGGTTTTGACGCTGACAGTTGCGCTGTCATGGTCACACTTGATAAACAATCACCAGACATCGGCCAAGGTGTTGACACTGGCGCGGGGCTGCACAAAGAGCAAGGCGCTGGCGACCAAGGGCTGATGTTCGGTTACGCATGCAAAGATACCGAAGCATTCATGCCACTTGCCATTGACCTTTCCCATAGACTTGTTGCAAAACATGCAGAAGTTCGTCAATCTGAAATCATTCCTGAACTTCGACCAGATGCAAAAAGCCAAGTTACCGTTGAATACGATGGCGGAATACCAAAACGTATCGATGCAGTTGTTCTCTCAACACAACATGGACCAAAATGGTCTGGAAACCTTGAGGGTTTACAAGAAGCAGTGGTTGAACACATCATGAAACCCGTGCTTGGCAAATGGTGGAACGCTGACATTAAAATCCATGTCAACCCAACTGGCAACTTCGAAATCGGTGGGCCAAAAGGCGACTGCGGCTTGACCGGACGAAAAATTATTGTTGACACCTACGGCGGAAGCGGACGGCATGGTGGTGGAGCGTTCTCTGGCAAGGACCCAAGTAAGGTGGATCGTTCAGCGGCATATATGGCACGGTACATTGCAAAAAATATTGTCGCTGCAGACCTCGCAGATTGTTGTGAAGTACAACTTAGCTACGCAATTGGCGTTCCTGAACCTGTTTCGATTTGCGTGGATTGCCAAGGCACAGCAAAGATTGACGAAGCGCGTATTTCAGAACTTGTCAAACAAAACTTTAAACTCACCCCGAGTGGAATTATTAACTCACTTGGTTTACTTGCGCCTATATATGCACACACTGCATACCACGGGCACTTTGGCCGAACACCTGATGAGTCATGCGTTGGCGCATTCTCTTGGGAAAAAACTGATAAAGTTGAAGCATTACGGCAATCCTGCAATTACAGTTGCACAAGTTCGTAACGTATGACTGACGCAAGGCACGTTGTCACGCATCGGATTTGCACCGAGTTTAAACTTTTTCCCGATATTGGCATGAAGCCACTTGACGTATCTTCGCTCGATGGAAGAGAAGCGTCACTCGCGCGTGCAATTGATCATGCTGTTCATCGACGGTGGATTTCACTGACAACATTAATTGGTCATGCTAGTAACCGAATCGTGCATAAGCTCGATGCTCCGGTTGGCGCAACCTTGCTTGTCGCTACAGCACAACTTATGTTGCTTGATCGTATTCCAGACCACGCAGTTATCAATTGTGCTGTTGATTGGGTGCGAAGAAATGGGCATCCAAGGGCTACTGGTTTTGTAAACGCAGTCTTGCGAAACATCACTCGGCTACGATCGGAAATTATTGATGAAGGCGTTGCAGGTGATGCACACCACTTCCTGCGAAGCGATGGTAGTGCTTGGGTTCTCAATGAACCAGTTTTCAAAGATTCCGTCGATTATCAAACTGGGTTCTCTCGAAAATCTTGGAAGCGCCTCGTGCATGAATTTGGTGAGAACATTGCAGTTAAAATAGCCGTTGGCAGTATTGCTGAAGCTCCCATTATTATTACAGTTCCTGAAGGCGAAAGACTTCCTGAAGAAGTTGCCCCACACGAAGATGCTCGGTTTGGTGTCGTGCCTCAAGGTGTCGACCTTGCTTCTCTCTTTTTTGAACACCCAATGTTGCGCGCACAGGATCCAACATCAGGATCATCACTTGACCTTGTAAAAGATACGCATCCCCAACGCATCCTTGATGTCTGCGCGGGACGTGGTACTAAAACAAAACAACTTCGCGGATTATTCCCCGATGCGATGATTGGAGCAACAGAACCAAATGATGTTCGCCGAGCATTCCTCGAAGAGATTGCAACTGGTCTAGACATTACTGTGTACGCGCCTGGGCTTGACGGACCGAACGAACCATTCGACCTTGTCGTTGTCGATGCACCCTGTTCAAACAGCGGTGTCTTTTCTAGAAGACCTGAAGCACGATACAGGTACGACAAAAAACATATCGATTCACTTATTGAACTTCAACGAGAAATTCTTCAGGATGCACGGTCTGTGATGCAAAATAAAGGATATCTCCTTTACGCAACGTGCAGTATTGACCTCGCAGAAAATACGTCGCAACTAGAATGGTTGGTACACCACCAGCGACTTGAACTGGTTTCTGAAAAAACCACCTTCCCATCTGGGCATCCAGGATCTGAGCCAACTAAATGGCACGACGGTGGTTTTGTTGCCCTACTTAAAGCGAGATAGTTATTGGCAAAATCTCTCACGATTGATACAATCTTCTTCTTGTCCTGAGATACACCATGAACCTCACTGACCTCATCCAAGAAAAAACTATTCGAGCACCACTCGAAGCAACAGATAAGCAAGGCGCGATCAGCGAACTTGTCGATTTGCTCTCAGATGAAGGTTGCATTACAAACTGTGAAATTATTAAACAGGCAGTCTGGGAACGCGAACTTCAACGAACTACAGGCATCGGCGAAGGACTCGCCATTCCACATGGTCGTTGTGATGAACTTGATAGCATGGTTATGGCAATGGGACGACCTTCAACACCGATTGATTTTGCAAGCCCTGACAAACGACCTGTCGAACTTATCATTTTGCTTGTTTCGCCCACAGACAATACATCTGACCACATCCAAGCACTCGGTAGGATTAGCCGCCTAATGGTCGATCGTTCATTCAGAGAATCTGCATACGCAACAGAAAACGCAAACGATTTGTTTGCACTGTTTCAAAACGCACTCGCCGAAACAACTGCCTAAATAAACGACCCGCTGGATTGTTTTTTACCGTTCGCCATGAATTTTCTCAGCTTCAGTTTGTGCATTTCGCGCAGCATCGTAATCGCCGGATGCATCGAGAGCTCTTGACAACAACATCCAAGGCGCTACAACTTTTGGAAACGAATTTGTCATTTGTTTCGAAAGAGCAATTGCGCTTTCAACATCGCCAAACTCAATTTCAAGCAACACTAACTGGATTTGCAATCGAATTGCGTCTGGATTATTCGTTACTGCTTCCTTCGATGCAGAAATTGCTTGCTCGTACATACCCTCACGCTTTAACCAGCCAACGTAATCTTCCCAGACGAGCTGCCATTGGCTATATTCTGAGAGGCGCGCTGTGTAAAACGAAACTAGTTCGTTTGCTTGCTTGTGGTATTGCATTGTTTGACCAAGCAACATCGTCACCCGCTCATCATCACCAACGTGATCTTCAATGCGCCAGAGCAACCTTTCTGCTTCGCGAAAGTCGCTGCTCTTTTCGTAAATTTTCGCCATCGCCATATCAACATTCGGGTTGCTTGATAAACCAATTCCGCCATCAGTGATCGGTCCTGATAATCTGTAATACCACAACGCACTCTCGACATCTTTATTGGCAAGTGCGGCGTTACCTAGATATGTGCATGTTCCCACCATTGCACTTTGCAACGTAAACAAGAAACACAGAAGCGCGGTAAGCAGAAAGACCATTCCTGCGGGCTTCATCGTTCCGTGAAATCGCAACTGTGTCTTATGAAAACTTGCGTTTGGTTTGGTAAGAACTTGGTACGCCTTCCAAACAATCCAAGTGCCTACAAGCGACATGCCAACTGCCATCAACATTGGTACTGAAGCATACAAACCACGGAAGGCGAAAAATCCTAGAAGGAAAAACGTTGACACAAAAATTTCTCCGCCGAAAGACAGGTCGTACGTTTTTTTCTTTGTTCTTTTTCCTAAAGCGGATGTACCAAAACTAATGGAGAGCGCCTCGTTTGGACAGGCATCGATACAATCCATAATTTTCATACACCCAGTGTCAATAACCATCCCGTACAAATCGACTTCTTCATGTACCCGTACGTTAGATGTACACGCAGCCGTGCACTTCCCGCATTTTTGGCAACTATCATTTACGCGAACACGCATTGGTGAGATTGCATCAAGAGGAGCAAAAAAACCGCCGTACGGGCAACCGTATGTGCAAAATCCTTTTGCGCCTAAAACATAGACCGTTGCAAAGCCGCAAATCAAAAGAAAGGGTATCGCCAAAAGTGGAGAGACAAAAGAACTCCAATAGTCTTCCGTCAATAAGTGTGTTGTTATCTCTGGCCAACGAAGATCTGGTTGTAACCAAGGCGCTAATGCAATTCGATAGAACAGCGGCCAGATATACATATACACCGCTAAACCTAACGGAAACCACATGAGCCAGCGTGCGCGAAACGGTTTTGGTCGAACACCGATCTTCCGCATCATCCAAAAACAAATATCCTGAAGCAACACAATGTGACAGCCCCATCCACAAAACCAGCGACCAAAAATAAACGTAGAAAGTAAGGCAAGAGCAAAGAAAATTGCACCTGCATTCACAACGCCATTTTTAACAAACTCCATACCCTCAGATGGTTCAATAGGTGTCAGCGTTTCTCCACCGAACCATCCAAACTTTTTGCTGAGTAGCCACACTGCAATGTGAACGAGAATCAATCCCTGTACTGCATACAGCACTACCCAACGCGGCTTGCTGTGCTTGCGCCTTTTTAGCACGGGCAGGGAAATATTTTCTTTGTTTTTTTCGTCCGTCACTATGATTACTGTAACGGTTAATTTGCCCTGGGTTAAATAATTCCCCTAATTATCCCTGGGATAATTTATCCTGCCAATAGGTCCAAAGGCAGACTGAGCTCAAGTACTTGCCGGATTTTGAGAAGCGCACGAATTTGTACTTGACGAACACGCTCTTTGGAAATTCCAAGCATGGTGCCAGCTTTTGCAAGAGTTAGTTTTGGTGGGTTTTGCCCAGCAAACAACCCAAACCGATACCTAAGTACATCTTTTTCGACCTTGGTCAATTGTGCATCTTCACTTCGCAGTGCTTCTCGTATTGCTTGCACGTATTCATCGCTGACAATTCCATCGTCATGGTTCGTATAAATTGGTTCTCGGCCAGGATCATATTCAAATGGAACATTGTCTTTATGTTTCATCTGCTTTCGACCGAATCGATTAAACGCAGTCGTCAATGCACGGCATGCATACGTTGAAAACTTGAACCCTAGTTCACAGTTAAAACGGTCAATTGCACGTAACAGGGCAACGTTACCCTCGGCAACAAGGTCCGCATATTCACCGGTTGCCCAGCTTCGTTTTGCCATTGCAAGCACAAGCGCTAAATTACATTCAACAATGTGGTCGCGGCACTCGAGAGAAACTTCGTGCCATCGAATAAGTGCGTCTATGTCTGTATCTTTTGGAGCTTTTGATTTGCTTATTTTATCTTGCAATGATTGCAATTTCATACGAGCAAAGTTGTATTGATGAAACAATACTACTTCCTCCTCACGAGTAAGTAAACGAACAATCGAACGCTTGGGAGGGGCCGCCCTGTCTATTGCTGGGCAATACCAAGAAACTGGAAGGCGAGGTATAGCGGTGGGTTTATCAAACACCAATTGTTCAGCATTTTTTTTCTCAAACACTGGAGATGGAATAACAATGACCGGCTCGGTAAGGGCTCGGTCAATTTGGACTCGTTCAATACTTGAACGACGACGTTTTGTTGAGCCAATTCGAGAAATGGCTTGTTTGGATTGCCTTTTTGGTGTTGGCATGATTCAGATGTAACCCCTTGCAAAAAAAGAAATGACCGCGAAAAAAACGCGCGGCACACCTACTACGCACTTGGTAGGGAAATGCGAATCAGTTTTTCGATTTTTTTTACTTTTCTGAAACTTTTTCAGCCAAACTGATGGTTATCGGAAAATAACCCGCATTTTTAGCTTACTCTGGCTCATCGCCAGAAAGGTCGTAAACCCAGCCTTCACTAGCACGATTCCAGTTAATAAGTTCACCATCATTGAAAAAGAGGCCAAGCTCCTTGATCGCAGCTTCAGAACTATCCGAACCGTGAATTAAGTTAAAGCTGTTTGAAACTCCATAATCGCCACGAATCGTGCCCGATGCTGCTTGGGAGCCAAATGTAGCGCCCATCATCGAACGGCATACTGCGATTGCGCCAACCCCTTCAAGAGCGAGTACAAGCACTGGTGAACTGGTCATAAAACTCACTAAGCCAGCGTAAAATGGTCGTTCTCGGTGGTCAGAGTAATGTGTTGCTGCTAATTCTTGCGATATTTGCATAAACTTTGCACCAACGACTTTGAGTCCTTTTTCTTCAAATCGAGTAATGATTTTGCCCATAAGGCCTCGTTGTACTGCGTCTGGTTTCAAGATGATTAATGTTTGTTCCATGCCCATTGTGTGGTATCCTTTGTTTGTCAAAAAGTGTGGGTAAGATTGGCAAGGATACCAAAAATGGCTCTTTTTCGCCCCCCTTGGACGAAAGATTCGGTATTCTGCAACCAATCGAGTACGGATACTCGGTTTTATGCGTGATTTCACGCCATGGAAGGCCCCTACTCTCAACACGCAATTATGCCAAATATCAATACACCTAAAAAGAAAAAAACGCGTTCAAATGCTACTGCTGAAACAATGGCATCAGGACAACGCGATATCTCCGTCAGTGAATTTTTTGCAAAGAACCGCCACTTGCTTGGGTTTGATAATCCACGCAAAGCGATGCTCACTGCAATCAAAGAAGCCGTTGATAACGCACTCGATGCATGCGAAGAAGCTGGGATATTGCCGCATATATATGTTCGCGTTTTGCAAATAAGCGAATCTCGCTTCAAACTTACCATTCGCGATAACGGCCCAGGCATCGTTCGTGAACAAATTGAAAATATCTTCGGGAAACTTTTGTACGGCTCAAAGTTTCATCGATTAAAAATGTCACGCGGACAGCAAGGCATCGGGATTTCTGCTGCAGGCATGTACGGATTGATGACCACGGGCAAACCACTTGTCATCATTACTAAAACAGGGAAGAAAAAAGTAGCGCACGAAGTTGTTCTAAAGATGGATACATCAAAAAACAGACCAACTGTTATAAGTGATAAAGAGCACCCAGACGACAACGCTATTTTTGCAGAAGGACACGGTACACAAGTCACCATTGAACTTGAAGGCAAATACCAAAAAGGCCGGCAGTCCATAGACGAATATCTAGAACAAACTGCAATTGCAAATCCGCATGCACGTGTTACCTATGTCACACCGACAAACGAAACTATTGAGTTTCCTCGTGCAATAGAAGAACTGCCCGAAGAACCGAAAGAAATTAAACCACATCCCAAAGGCATTGAGCTCGGCACGCTCATTCAGATGATCGAACGTACAGATCAGCGACAACTTGGCGGATTCCTAGCAAAAGATTTCTGTAGAGTTGGCGCTACGAAAGCCAGAGAAATCTGCAAGGGCGCCGGCATGACCGGTCAAACGTGGATCAAAACGGTCGGTCACGCGGAAGCAGAAAAACTCTACGATTCTATTCAAAAGACACGCATTATTGCACCAAACACCGATTGTCTTGTGCCAATTGGATCCAAGGCATTGCTAGCGGGTTTACTCAAAGAAGTCAAAGCAGAATTTTTTGCGGCATCCACAAGACCGCCAAATGTCTACCGTGGCAACCCATTTCAGATTGAAGTTGCAATTGGATACGGCGGTGGACTTGGTAGAGACGACAGTGCAAAAGTACTTCGTTTTGCAAACCGGGTTCCGCTTTTGTATTCGCAATCAAGTTGTTGTTCATTCAAAGCGGTAGCAGAAACTTCTTGGAAAAATTACGGATTGACCCAGCCACGCAATTCTATCCCCTCAGGTCCACTGGTTGTGATGGTGCACATGGTAAGTGTATGGGTACCTTTCACAAGTGAATCAAAAGAAGCGATTGCAGACTACGACGAAATTCGCAAGGAAATGAAACTTGCACTCCAAGAGTGCGGACGAAAACTTGGTACGTATCTCCGCCGACGCAAAAGAATGGCACGCGAATCAGAACGTCGCAGTGTATTCGAGCGATACATCGGCGAGATATCGAGATGTTGCAACTCGCTCATTGGAACCGATCCAGACAAGTTGTATAAAGCATTAATCCAACAAGCTAAGCGTCGTACTGATGAAGCTGATTCAAAACTCGATGACGAAGGCCAAGTCCTTGCTGATAACGGCCGACTCGGCAACGATGATGATGTCATTATCGTAGGCGAGTTGCAGGATATTCCTGACCAAGAAGACACCTTGTTTGGCAAGTCTACGAAGAAAAAGAAACAAAAGACCACGAAGAAAAAGAAAACGACTCGTAAGCGGGGCACAAAGTAATGGCTAAGAAAAAAACAACAAAGAAAAC
>CEOP01007481.1_pt1 | contig 21108 bp, 21 predicted proteins | sample 361301 | NCBI WGS metagenome assembly CEOP01 (sample SAMEA2619548, study PRJEB7988) | marine metagenome | biome: marine biome (ENVO:00000447); feature: deep chlorophyll maximum layer (ENVO:xxxxxxxx); material: "saline water (ENVO:00002010), including plankton (ENVO:xxxxxxxx)" | depth 55 m
ATCAATATGTATTTCATGACCTCCGTTAAATAAAGCAACCATATCTCCGCCTTCCAAGGTTATCTCTTCAACTTTGTTCAAATTTATATCATAAAGAGTTAGTGTCATTTTTCCACTTTGAAGAACTATTACTTCATTTGTTGAGAATATTGTTCTTTCTTGCTTTTCGTGGTAATGGCGCTGTATAACTTCGTCTTTTTTTAGATTGAACGAAGCTATTTGAAACTCAGAAGTATTATCCGTATGGAAATCTTTTTCCTCAGTAGAAGAATTACTTTTAACAACTATTGCGAGTAGATTATTATTTTTATCGTATATGTTCACTATTTTTCACCCCTATAAAAAGCTGCTTTTATGTATGGTATTCCTCTAATTATAAATTTAATGATACCAGAACCTGTTTTTGAATAACCATGCAATCTTGTTTCACAAATATATCCTACTTCCATGATGGAAATCTCTTTTTTAATTAGGCTGCCAATCAAGTAAATAAAATATTCTCCATATTCTTTTTTTTCAAATACTTTTGGATCTATAAAGTCTTTTCTTAATACTATAAAACCACTCGTTAAGTCTGTTAGTTCCGTCCTGAATAATGTCGACAATAACTTATTGATTAATATAGACAATAGCATTCCGAATACTGAATCATTTGATTGCCTAACATTTTTTATTGAAGAAAGTATTGACTGATTTTTAACATCTTTTACACCTTTGTAACCCCCTCCTTCAACAAATCTAGACCCGATAATAACTTTCTCATCAGATGAGTTATAGTGTTCGAAATAAGTTGTTAATAATTTTCCCATAGCAAGAGGGGTCATAGATCCATCAGCATCAAGCCACATTACATGTTCATGTTTAGCAATATTGATTCCTTCGAGTATAGAAAGTGGCAAAGATTTTTCATTTGTTCTTAATAAAAAATTGATACAAGTATTTTTGTTCATCAATTCCTTAATGAAAACTTCAGTCATGTCTGTTGAACCATCGTCAACAACTATTACCTCATATTCAATATTTAAATCATCTTCTAATAAACTGACAATTTTAGGAATTAATAATTTGAGATTTTCCTCCTCATTCAAAGTTGGAAGAATAATGCTAATTTTGTTATTTTGGTTCATATCTTATTCAATAATGCTAACTCTTTTTTCTCAGTACAACTATAAATAAAGATCCAAATTTGTTCTTAAACATTGTTGCTATCACTTTTTCGACACGAGTAGCAAAACTGTGGCTCATTGGAGAAAATACAATTGAAATATTTAAAAAATTAGCAAAGTTAAATTCAAAATTTGAAAAATTTGTAAATGTTTCTATTAATTTTTTTTTATTAAATCTATTTACATGTTGCTTGCTATAGTCAATGGAACCAAAATAATTTTGAACTTTTTCTAAAAATAACATACTCCCCTTGAAGTTCGGTGTTGTTAATATAATTTTGCCATTTATCTTTAGAATCTTGTCTATTTCTTTTATTAGTTCCAATACTTCATCACCTTTAAGAAACTCTATTAGTCCAAGTATTGTTACTACATCAAATTTGTCAGAAAATTGATTAAAGTCTATTTCACTTAGGGTATAAAATTTGCCATTATTGGAGTAATTATCATTTGCATATTCTATTTGATTACTTGATATATCTATTCCTATTGAATTGCTACTTGAAGATATACCAATTAATGTGCCTGGACCACATGCATAATCTAAATGAGTTGATTTGATGTCTATATATTGCAAAACTTTTTTTAGTGTAGTTATATGCCAATATGATCTAATGCCTTTTTTATTTCTTAAACCTTCCTTAACTATTTTATCGTAATAGCCAACCGATAACTCATCATTCCAAAACTCACTCATAGTATCTGAATTTCTCCAATTTTTATAATCTAAGTATATTATGAATATAACTTACTACTCTAATTAGTGACTATGTTAAATTCTAATAAATTAATAAGTGTGGCAATTCCTACTTTTAACTCTTCACTGTATTTGAAAGATTGTTTAAATTCTTTACTAAATGTGAAGATAATTGGTGAAATAATAATTAGTGATGACTGTTCGAATGATTTTGAATTCGAAGAAATTAACAACATAGTTGAAGGTTTAAATACCACTAAAGAAATAAAAATTTATAGGAATGACCAAAATTTAGGTGCTTTTATAAATAAATATGAGAATATAAAAAAATGTAGTAATGAAATCGTTTATCAGATTGATTCAGATAATATTGCAAGTAATAATCTTCCAAATGTTTTGGGTACAATTATTAAAGATAGGGAGGAATATTTCCTTTATTTACCATCAAAAATATATCAATTTAGAAAATATCCAAAAATTGCAAAACTCTTAAGTATTTTTAACAATAAGTATAAAGTTACATTTACAAATAAAGATTTTATTTTTGATAAAGATATTATTAAAAAAGCTATCCAAGAGGAGCTAAAAGTGACCGAAGACAAAAATCTTAATTGGGTCCTTAACTCAGGTAATTTTATAGTAAATAGGAATAAATTTCTAGAAATAATGAAAAACTATGTCAATGAAAATGTTAGATATCCAATGGATGCGGTGGCGATATCATATTTTTGGATTGAAAACGGAGGAAGTATAAAAACTCTAAAATCACTCAGACATTTTCATCGAAAAAGATCTGATAGTGTGTCTTTTGTAGAAAACAAAGGGTCCTATGAGTCATTAACTAGTTTTAGAAATAAATTTTTGGAACTAAATTAACACTAATAATTTTTAAGCATTTACTGGATTCTCCCAGGTTGGTGAAATAAGTCCTTCTTTGAGTAGAGTATATTCTTTTTTAGCTTCATTAATATCATGCTCAACCATTAATTTAACTAGGTCTTTAAACATTACCTTAGGTTTCCATCCAAGGTTATTTTCAGCTTTTGTAGAATCACCTAATAAATATTCAACTTCATTCGGTCGAAAATATTTTTCAGATGTTTCAACATACTGACCTTCTTCAAGGCCTATATAGGAAAAAGCTTCTTTTACAAATTCACTAACAGAGTGGGTTTCACCTGTAGCGATAACCCAATCTTCTGCCTTATCATGCTGTAATATTCTCCACATTGCTTCAACATAATCTCCGGCAAATCCCCAATCTCTAAATGCTTCAAGATTTCCTAATGTTAGCTTATTTTGAATTCCAACACTTATTCTTCCAACAGCTTTTGATATTTTTCTAGTAACGAATGTCTCTCCCCGTCTTGGAGATTCATGATTAAATAATATTCCATTTGATGCAAACATATCATAAGATTCTCTATAGATTTTGGAAATATCGTAAGCAAAAACTTTTGCAGCAGCATAGGGGCTTTTAGGTTCAAATTTAGAATTTTCGCTTAAGGCGACTCTTTCTGCGCCTCCGTACATTTCTGAAGATGATGCTTGATAAAATTTTATATCTTTATCAATATTTCTTATTGACTCTAATAACGATAGTGGACCAACAGTACTAGTTTCAGTCGTAAATAAAGGATTTTGAAAAGAAACGGCTACATGTGACTGAGCGGCTAGGTTGTAAACTTCATTTGGTCTTATATTTGAAATTAAGTTAGTTAATGATGATGAGTCTAATAAATCAGAGTAATATAAAAATAAATTATCTCCTTGATGCTTTGATATTAAATGATCTATTTTTTCGGTATTAATTGATGAAGATCTTCTTATTGTGCCATGTACTTCGTAATTTTTATTAATTAGCAATTCTGCCAAATAAGAACCATCCTGACCATTTATTCCTGTTATAAAAGCTTTCATTTATAATTACTATACCAATGTTTATTATTAATTTAATTACCATTTATAGATGATTTTTTAACTAAAATATTTATAACATTGAATAAAAAAAAAATAAAAATATATTTTGCTGACTTTTGGCCTAATTTTCAATTTGAAGACAACTATTTTTACCATCTTCTAAATACTGCTTATGATGTAGAGGTAACTTCAGATAATCCAGATTTTTTATTTCACTCTGTCGACTATCTACAAAAAAAAGAATATCGAAATTTTCAAAATAAGAATACAAAAAAAATCTTTTTTACGGGTGAAAATATAATTCCTGACCTTAATGAAACTGATTATTCTCTTTCATTCGTTGATAATCTTGGACCAAAAAACTACAGACTACCATTGTGGGTACTTTTTATTAACTGGTTTGATATTAAAAACAATACAAATCGTGATCCAGCTTATTTAATACCAATTAGAAAACTTGAGTCGGAAAATCTAAGAAATAATATATTTAAGCCATTTTTTTGTTCTTTTGTAGCTTCAAAGCCTACTGGAAAAAGACTTGACTTTGTTCCTAAAATCGACTCCATACAAAAAGTTCATAATTTAGGAGAACTTTATTCAAATTCATATTTGAAAGCAACTGGAAGGGGTGATCAGAAAAACAAGTTACGTCTCATGAAATTATTTAAATTTAATATTGCTTTTGAAAACTCAGTATCTGATGGATATGTAACTGAAAAAATTTTGCATGCATTCTTTACAAATTCAATTCCAATTTATTGGGGTTCCAATTCAGCAAAGACAGACTTTAATCACAAAGCATTTATTCACTACAGTGATTACGATAATGAAGAAGATTTGATTGATGACATACTCTCTGTGAATAATGATAAAAATAGATATGAAGGCTACCTTAAAGAACCAATTTTTCCAAACAATCAGTTTCCTGATTTTTGTAAACCAGAAAATGTACTTAGTTTTTTAAAAGGGATTATTGAAAAATGAAACCTAGCCTAAAAATATACATAATCCATTATTCAAAACTCGTAGAACGAAAGAAAAGTATTAAATTGCTCCTTGATCCATTACCAGTAGATTATGAATTTATAGAAACATATGACAGAGAAGAATTAGATGATATTGATACCAAGATTTATTATGAAGATAATGAAAGAATGTTTAATAAAAAAAGTAAACTTTGGGGAAATAGTGCAAATCAATATTCAATAATGTCCTACTCTGAGCTATCTTGTTCTATTAAACACCTTGAAGCACTTAACAAAATTGATACAGGAAGTGCTGAGTTCAACTTAATATTGGAAGACGATGTCATCCCTAAATATAATAATTTTTTAAAATATATAAATTTCTTCATAAGAAAACCTAGTACCTGGGATGTATTATTTATAGGTGAAGGCATGGGTGAAAATTATAGAAAAACAAAAATAGGTAGAAGAAGGCTTAATCCTTTTAAGACAATTTTTAAAATGCAACACCCAGCTACAAACTGCCTTGAAGCTTACATTGTAAAAAAGAGCAGTGTACAAAAAATTCTTGATGAACTTACGCCAATTAATTTAGTTATTGATTGGGAGTTAGCGTATCAATTTTATAAAAAAAATATGAATATTTATTGGTCTAAAAAAAGTATATTTCTTCAAGGGTCTAAAAATAATACCTACCAGTCGGAGTTGCGATAATGAAAACTAGATTTATCACTTACGGAACAAAAGATTTCAGTCTACAAAAAAAACACATTCTTAACTTGGCTAAACAAAGTGGTTTTTTTAATGAAAGTTTTGGATATGGCCCAGAAGATATTGACGAAAATTTTTATGATCAACAAAGAGAGATTTTTAAGTACAAAAAAGGTGGAGGTTATTGGATTTGGAAAGTTCAACTGATATTACAGTCTTTGAAAGATCTTAATGATGGAGATATTCTAGTTTATTCTGATTCAGGTTCGTCAATTAATCTTGCAGCTGGAAAAAGATTTCATGAATATATTGAAATGCTTAGCTCTTCTGAATATTCAATGATTAGATTTAAAATAGATTATCAAGAAAAATATTGGACAACAAAAGAAATACTCGATTATTTCAATATTAACATTGAATCACAGATTGCAAATTCAAATCAGTTTTTAGCAGGACATATAATTATGAAGAAAAATAATTCTTTATTAGATCAGCTTAATAACTTTCAAAAAATAATTGAGTATGACAATATGCTTATAACTGATAAATATGATAAAAATCAAATAGATGGATTTGTAGAAAATAGACACGATCAGAGTATTTTAAGTGTACTTAGCAAAAAATATGGGTGTATTGAACTTGAAAATGAAGTATGGTTTAAAAAAAATCCAAATGATCAATACACCTATCCTTTCTTAGCGGTTCAACAAAAAAATTACGATTTTTATCAAAAAATTAAATTTTATAGTCAGTATTCGAAACACATGAACTCAACTATTTATTTTGGGGACAAACTTTATTCATATCAAAAACCTTCAATTTTCCAAAGGTTAAAATATAAAATAAATAATGAGTGAGTAATAATACAATAAGTAATATGAAAATGTTAAATATAAATACAACTTATCCAACTTTAGGCATTGTAACTTTCACAAGTGCTGGCTATGTAGAGTTAACTCAGAATTTATGCAATTCAAATATTCAAAATAATGTCAATTTTAATATAAATATTTTTTGTCTTGATGATACCTCATTTACTCATAATTATGGAGAGAGTACTAAAAATGTTAAATTTTTCTCAGATAATAATGATTCCGGTCATGAAGAGAGCATGATGAGACAAGATTCAGAAAATTTTGGGAGCTTAATGGTTAAAAAGTTTGAGATTATTTACAAAGGGCTAAATGAATTTGAACATTTATTGTATATTGATGGGGATATAGTGATCAAAAAAGACTTTATCGAAGAATTAACATATAACTACAAATATAAAGATATAGTTTTTCAAGATGACAAAAGGCCATCTAAGCCAAACCAAATAAATTTATGTGCTGGTTTTATGTTGATAAAGTCAAATAAAAAAATGTTAAAATTTTTTAATCCTGAAAATATACCTACTGACTTGTTTGAAAAGTATAAAACTCACGACCAAACATACATTAATAAAAGTAAAAACAAATTTAACTACAATATTTTGTCATTAGATAGCTTTCCCAATGGGCCGAAATATTATGAAAATCATAAATCCTTAGATCCATCAATAATTCACTTTAATTACGTAAGAGGTGAAGAAAAAATATCATTAATGAAAGAATATAAAGAATGGTATTTTTAGTTTTTATAAACTTCAATACTTCCATCTAAGATTACATTTTCTAGACTCTTCGTTGTAAGATAAGTAGTCTTGTAGCTTTCATCAACTGTGTATGAATGATGCTTGACTTTTTCATTAATTACCATTTTAGGATTTAGATGCTCTTCAGAAAATAAATTAGTGTAGTAAATGTTTTTAAGTTTAGTTGATAATAAAGCTGCTGCAATTGGGAAGGTTCCAACACCAGATGTTGCAAGATTTGTAGCATTAACTAAAAGGTTAAAATCTTTCTCTAGAGATGATGAATGGAGTGTAACTTTATTCTTATCAAGTAACGAGCTTATTACTGGATTATTTTTTTCTTCAGAAGTTACTAAGATTACATTTTTAAAATTTTTAATTAAATTCTCATAATAATTTATTGGATTTTGGAAATAAGAGCTAATTGGGATATCAAATATGTCTCCACTTCTTACATGGAGAACTAGTGTGTCTTCAGGTACAGTAATGTCTTTAATAAAACTGATGTTTGGTAAAACATCAGTTTTAAAAATTTTCTCAATGTTTTTCATAATATATTTCGTATCAACTAAATGAGCTGGAAAATCTTTCTTTCCATTAAAATAAAAAAATCTATAGTGTTGTTTAAATAATGAGAAATAATTTAACAATGGCTTATTGATAATAGAAAAATTATTTACCAAAGGGTGGTTCTGAATATAAAAATTGCCACCTACCTTCTGACTATAAAGTATTCCAATTGCCATTTGTTGAAGATTGTTGCCAAATCTAGAAAAATAATAACTGATTGAATAATTATCAACAAAAATAAAATTATTCATTATTTGTAAAAATTTCACTCTATATTTTCTCAATAATTTCATAATATATTCTTCATTTTATATTTCCATTCTTATTGTTAATTCTAACTAATATATTTCTATGAGTTCATTTTCAATTTTTACTACTATGACTAATCCTGAGGATAGAAATGATCCATGGCAAGAATCTCTTAATTGCTATGAATCACTTGCAGATGAGGTAGTTGTTGTTGGCAATGATTGGCCTTATGAATTTGACTGGGGAATATTTAATAAAATATATCAAAATGGATTTGATAAATGTTCGACTGATTGGGTTATGAGGATGGATTTAGATTATTTTATACATGAGAATGATATTCCAAAAATCAGATCATCATTAGAGAAATACTCTGAATTTCCAGCAATTGTATTACCGCAATATCAGTTTTTTACATTGAATAGATATCAAATTAAGACAAAGCTTTGTCTTTTATTAAATAAAAAAAAATTTCCAGAAATTAAATTAAATGGAGGAACAGATAGGATGCTGGCAACTCTAAATGGAGAGCTCCTAACTTACAAGAATGTACCCCAAGTAAGAATTCCCATTTGGCAATATGATTCTATGTTTAGAACAAAAAGAATAATTGGTGAAGATCGTGCGCGATTTGCACGTGCATGGCATAGAACTTTTGGTGATTATGGAGACAGGGGTGGAGAAGACCCTAACATAGCATTTGATGCTTGGTTTTCTATGATCAAAAAAAGATATGCTAAGCATGTTTTTAAGAGTAAAATTTCAAATCATCCAGAGTTTATAAGAAGCAAACTCGAATCATTGAATGATGAACAATTTGGATTCAGCGCATTCGGCCTCAAAGAGAGTTCAGCTTTTGAATACTTTGAACTTCCAAGAGAACTTAAGAAGAAATATTTTTAAACAAATTTACTAAATTTTTGGACATGGCTTCATAAGATAATTGGTCAATTATTAATTTATAGGGTTGATATTTATCACTTTTAACATCTATTAGGAACTTAGAAAAATTTTTATCGAAATAATCTATACTGTCTATTTTTATTCCACATGCATCGTTCCAATAAGGTACTGAGGTTCCTTCATATACTTGATTATTAAAATAATTTTCTGATGAATCAATTATAAATAAAGGTAAGTTAGTAGACATTAATTCATTAATTCCAATTCCTTGACTTTCAGTTCTTCCCCATACTATTCCAAATTTAGAAGCTTTAGCAATATTCACCATCCTTGAATTATTATATTTTCCATAAACGAATATTTCATAGGATAGATTTTTAGAATCTAAAGCCTTTAATATACTATCTAATTCTGTTTTTTTTCTACCTTTTAAATAAATCAGGCAATCATTTTGAATATTTGATTTACTTTCTTCCTTATTTTTCAATATTTCAGCACTACTGCTGATTCCTACTGGAAGAACCTTTATTATATCTTTTTGGTCTGTAAAATTTGCAATTTTTAACATTGTCTTTTTTGCTGAATATGAAGCACATACAATTCTTAAATTATTATATTTATATGTAAACTCAACAAGCTCTAAGAAATTATCAATACTATAAAGCGGTCCAACAATAACCTTATTTTTCTCCTCTAGAATATCTAATAATTGATTCTTGTTATTTTGGGAATATGTACAAAAGTAATAATTGTCATATATATTATTATTAAATACAACATCAGTTCTATTTATGAATGCTCTCAAAATATTATTTACTAATTTCTGTGGTCCAGATTTTACAAATTTGTTATTTATGGGTTTTTGTTTTCGATAAAGGTGTCTGTAATACCAATTCAAAATTGATGACTGATAAATGTCTTTGGTAAATAATTTACGACCATCTAGCCAGTAATTTTCATCAAAATATATATTTAAATTTAGCAAATCATACAACTTATTTTTAACTTAAATCTTTTAAGCAATATCATAAGAATAATGGTTTCTTTGCTTTATTATCTAGAAAGTTTAAATCATGTATAGTAAAAATGATTTATATATAACTAGTAATGATTTTGCGTCATTTTCAAATATTATCTATTCAGATAGACAGGAGTACAGTAAAGAATTCTTTAATAACAATATTGAAATAATTGAATACTCTGAAGAAAAACAATTTAAACACATCACATATAAAAGACTGTCTTTTGAAATAACTAGTGGAGATGTAATTTTTTGTAACACAAATCAAATTGATAATCTATTTTACCATTTAAGTAAATTACAAAAAATTGAGGACATTATATTAATTACTCACCAAACAGACAGATTAATTTCAAAAAAATACTACCAAAAAAAACCTCCGTGCGTGAAAAAATGGCTTACTGTAAATGTAGGGTTTAATAATCCAAATCTTCACCCAATACCAATAGGGATTGCAAGTGATTTTTCATTAAAAAATCTTATATTTTCTGATTTCCAAGAATTTAAAAAAAATAATTTTAAAAAAGATGACGTTTCCCTATATGTTAATTATCAAAATAATACAAACTATAGTGAAAGAAGCCATATCGCTGAGATGTTTGTAAATAATGATTGGGTAAATTTTGATGAACCTAATTTAAATAAAAAAGAATACATGGCCAAATTGGCTAATTCAACTTTTGTACTATGTCCTTGGGGTAATGGAATAGATACTCATCGACTATGGGAAACTCTGTACTTGGGTTCGATACCTATAACAAAAAGTCACCCCACCTTTAATTTTGATGAGGAATTGCCAATTTTGTTTGTTAATGACTACGATGAAATAACTTATGACTTATTAAATAATTATTTAGATAGTTTTGAATTCAAGAACTACAACTTTGATATCTTAACTAAAAACTATTGGAGAAAGTATATAAATGACATGAAGTCAAATCATTCATATTCTGAAACAGTCAACGAAAAATTTTATGTTACAGCGTACTTTAAATCTAAGAGAGTTACATTAAATAAATTATCATCTATGAGAAAGAAGATTGTAACTTATTTCTATAAAGCAAAAAGACGGTTAGGGCTTTAAAACTTTCCAATCGCTTGTGGGTAAATCAATCATTTTAGATATCATACTTATTGCCCATGTTAAAAGTATTGTCCCATGAATATCGGGCGTATCATTACCATCAGAAATATTCACACCGTAGTAATGTGTTTGAGATCTATTATTAAAGTAAGAAAATCCTCCAATATCTGGGTAATAGTGGTTTTTTATTTTATCGAGAATACTTATAAGAAAACTCTCTATTTCAGTTTTCTTATAGTTTGTTAATTTTGAACACATATATAAAACATATACAGTATCTACCAAATCACATCCATCATCATTAGGTTGTATATTTAGAAAAGTTTCTATCAACCTTTCAGGATATGGGGGGTTTACACCTATCCAATCTAGCCCTGTAATAATTTTCATAGCACCATTGACTGATTCAACATCACTTGGTTTTTTTTCTGAATAAAATAACCCTGAATCTTCATGTGATATTGAAACTATAAAATCTTCTAAAGTTTTTATTAAATCTTTTTTTAAGCTTTTCGCAGTAATTTGAGTTTGAACAAAAACGCACAAGGCTGAAAATTGGGCACCTGCATTCCAAGGCTTTGTCCAATCTAGACCTTCCAAGTATGATTTTATTTCCTTTTTAGATTGAGTGAATTCAAAATAAGGTAATTCATTAGTGGACCCTATCTGACTTAGTGTTGATATAGCTTGTTTTGATTCGGCCCTTATAGAGTTAATTAATCTTTCGCTGTCTAAGATATATTTTTTATTAAAAGTTATATTCAATATTAATTTAGTTAAGTTCTTTGTTTTTCTTACATATGAAGTATCTAAATAACTGACGAGATATTCTTTATCCACAAAAGAATGTGAAGGAAATCCTTTTACTTTTTTTTGAAAAGAGTTGATGTAGGCGATCCAGCTTGTTTTTTCTTCCTCCTTTAAATTATCCCATTGATTTGTTATGTAATAAATTTTTAGTGCGTAACAACTAAACCCTAAATTTAATGATGCACCTTGATCTGTTAAGCCTGATTTAACAGGTAAGTATTTATGACCCCCCTGATTTAATGTCTGTAAATAATTTGGGATGTTTATTTTCAAATCTTCTAACCATTTAGTATCCATTTATTGAAATACCTTCCTTTTTGCATTTAATGTCTTAAATCTAAATTAAGTTAAAATCAACTTTTTAAATTTATTCAATATACTTAACCTTTATTTTTTTTAATAATACAATCTAGATAGTAAAAGTTTAACAAAGTGATTAGTAATTAAATGACAAAAAATAAAGTATTAATATTTGGATCTAATGGTCTTGTAGGAAAATCTGTTTCAGATATGCTTTCTAAATCAGATAAAGTCGAAACTGTTATTGCTTCAACTAGAAAAGATACAGATTTAAAAAATATACAAGATATAAAAAATACAATTAACGAGAACCAACCGAGCTATGTTATAAATTGTGCAGCGAAGGTGGGTGGAATATACGCAAATAATACTTTCCGTGCAGAATTTTTACTAGAAAATCTAAAGATTAATTTAAATTTATTTGATGCCTTAAAAGAATACCCAAATCTAAGTGTTATTAATTTAGGAAGTAGCTGTATTTATCCTTTAAATGCACCAAACCCTATAAATGAAAGTTCATTCTTAGAAGGAAAACTTGAACCAACCAACTCGCCCTATGCTATTGCAAAGATTGCAGGAATTGAGCTTGGAAGAGAAATTCATAATCAATATGGAAACACAATTATAAACTTGATGCCTACCAATTTATATGGTCCGAATGATAATTTTACAGATATGAATAGTCACGTAATTCCAGGACTTATTTATAGAATGCATAAAGCTAAGATTGCCGGTGAATCTGTTTTTAAAATTTGGGGTAGCGGGAAGCCTTTGAGGGAATTTATGTTTGTTGATGATCTTTCAAGCTGTATAGAGTATTTGCTCAACAAAAATTTAGATAATGACTTAATCAATGTGGGGACAGGTGAGGAAGTCTCAATCTTAGATCTAGCTACTCTTCTTAAGGAAATTATTGGCTACGAAGGCGAGATAGAAAAAAATCTAAATATGCCAGATGGTAACCCTAGAAAACTCCTGGATTCAGGATTAATCAATAGTTTAGGTTGGAAAAGTGAAATTGATTTAAAGACAGGTTTAAAGAAAACCTACGATTGGTATCTCAAAAATTTATAAATTTTTACTCTGCGAGTAGTGACGACTTATTAGAAAATAATAAAGCAGGGGGAATTGTACACTTTCCATAGTTGTATCAAAAGCTGAGACTAAAAATAATGGGAGAAGAAAGATATAAATATTACTCTTAAGAGGGGAAATTAATTTTATTTGAAAAAACAAATAAGAAATTAGACCTAATATACCCATTCTCCCAATTATTGTAAAAATATGATTGTGTACATTTTCATTTAATCCATCTCTTCCAAGTCTGCCTGGAGCATTTGGATCTTTCATGACTTCGAATATTTCATTAAAACCAAAGCCATAAATTAATTTGTTTTTATCAATCTGATCATTAACTAAATCGCTCCAGATATCAAGTCTCCAGTCAAGAGTATTATCTTTCGAACATAGTCTTCTTTCGCAAAAATAGAAGCCTAGAAAAAATTTATTAGTATTTTTTCTAATAATAACTTCGTTTACTGACTCCTGAACAATATTAAGTGGCTCAGGATTAGTTTGATTTTCAAATTCTGGCAAGGCAGCAAGACGAATTGCAGATAAAATAAAAATAAACGATGAGAAAAGTATTAATAAAATATATTTTTTAATATCTCTTTTGACTACTTCCTTTAATGATAAATTTGTAATAATTAAAAACAATAAGCCAGAAAAGAATGAGGCCCTACTTAAAGTAAGAAAAATTGGTAATAGCAAACCGCCTGTTATGTTTAGATACACCATATATCTTTCATCGCTCAATTTGTCTTTAATTATGAATAAACAAAAAATAAAGGCCATTAAAACATCTGAGCCCTTCATGAATTGAAATTTATCTGAATAAGTAAAAAAGAATTCCATAACTATGTTTGGATAATTTCCTGAATTAAATAAATAAATTACATAAGGAGTAGCAATAAGTATATATATATGTAACTTTTTAATTTCAATGTTCTGAAAAAAGTAATACCCAACAAAAATATACCCTATCATCCATATAAATGATGATGATTTATAGGTATAAAGAGAAAATAGGGATCCATCATTAAAAAAAAGTGCTGTCATAAAAAAGATTATGAAAATATAAAAACTTTTAAAAGGAAAAGTATCGAAGTTACCTTTATTTACTAAATGTAAAAAAGAAAAGAAAATTAGCAACACTAGTCCGAATGCTACAAATAGCTCACCCAATCTAAACCCAAATATTGTTAGCCCAAAGAACGACCTGGTGAAAATAAGAGAGAGAATTATTATTGTAAAGATTGTATTGGTTGTTATTTTATCAATTATGTTTTTATTTATGTTATTTACCATCAGAATATACATGAAAGTCTAATAAAGTTTAAGAAGTAAACAAGTAAAGTATTATCATAACAATGATGAAGTCTGAAAAAACTGAAATTACCTATGTTTTTGGATTTGGCAGGTCTAAATTAATATCTTCTGATGAGATTTTTGCTGATGAATTTTTTTATGGATATTTCAAATTTCTTAATGATGAACAAAATATAAATTATATTGAGTTTCAAGATAATTCTGAAAATCCTAATTCTAGAAGAATCATATCTTTCGTTTCAAAAGTATTAAGAAAAATATCTAAATTGTCTTTTTTTATAGAAAATATTTGTAATTTTAATAACTTTAAAATACTTTTGAAAACAAAACATATAATTGCAACAAATGACAGAATTGGAATTTCTTTATTACCTTTTCTAATAATTTATAAGTTGTTCAAGATTAACAAAACTTCAGTGATCGTAATGGGATTACTTGCAAAAAGAACTACAAATTTAATAAGTCATGTATTCCAACGCATTTTATTAAATATATTCTTTTCTTTAGGAACTAACTTTATTTTCCTAAGTAAGAATGAATGCAAGCAAGCAGAAGTGTCTTATAAAAAATATAAGGATAAATTTCATTTTGTTCCATTTTGTATTGATACTTCATATTGGAAAAGAGAAGAATCAAAAAAAATTGAAAAAGCTAAGATTCTATTTATAGGGAATGATGGAAGAAGAGAATATAACCTTGTTCTTCAGATCGCAAAAGCCATGCCCCAATATGAATTTTTATTAATTACTTCAAATATTGAGGCTTCGTCAGTAGATAGTGGAAACATAAAGCTAATCAAAGGAAGCTGGAATAAAAGAGTTCTTTCAGATCAAGAACTAAAAGATTTTTATCAGCAAGGACTGCTCTCAATTATTCCAATAAAAGATACTTATCAACCATCCGGACAAAGTGTTGCTCTTCAATCTATGGCCATGGGAGTACCGGTCATGATTAGTAAGACTATAGGTTTCTGGGACAGTGAAATGTTTAAAAACAACGAAAATATTTTTTTCGTTGATAATAATAATTTAAACTCATGGACTAATTTAATTGAAAAAACTTTAACTGAAACAATACTGACAAATATAGTTTCAACAAATGGAAATAAAACTATTGTTGAACACTATGACTCAGATTATTTTTATAAATCTTTGAAAGAGATTTTACTCAGTTCTTAGACTTTAAAAACCTCTTAAGTAAGAAAAAAATTTTCTCAACATATGCAGTTTTTTTAATAAATCTTTCATTTAATAAAATCTCTTTCTTTTCAAGCATTTCCAAAAATAAATTTAAAAAATCTTTTGACATTAGGTCTGAACTAAATGGATATTTACTCATTTTTTTAGAAAGCATTCCATAATTATTTAATACATAATGAATCTTCTCTTCAATGTTTGAGTTTGTATACTCTACTCCAAACCCCTTACAGTATTCCTCTACTCCACCACTATTTATGTACATTACTGGTAATCCACACTGGGATGCTTCAATATGGTGATTCCCAGATGGCTCATTTAAAGAACCAGTTATGTACAAATGATTTTTTTTTATTTCATTTGCTAAATTATTTCCCGAAAGTGGTTGTATGTGCTTTGTATTTTGAAATGTAAAATTTTTAGGTAGATTTCCTATATATGTAAATTCAATCTTATCTTTCCAGTAATCCTTAGCTAATAAGGTGTCGAGATGACTATAGATTTCAAATCCTTTATTCCAATTTGCCCCCCAGTGATGAGTGACTATTTTTAGTTTTTCAATCTGTTCCCAGTTGACCTTATTTTCTGGATTAAATATATCTTTATTTGCTCCAGCTAAAAGTACATGATTATTTTTTTTGCTTATCCCTTGATTTACATATAAATTTTTTAACCAAGAACTTACAAATACTGTGTAGTCTGCAATTTTATTTGCTTCAATAAGGTATCTATTAACAAAATTTGTATTCTTTCTTTCATCACACTCATTTATTCGATGCACAACCAGTGCATCTGAATTAATCAAATTTAAATAATTCTTTACATCTATATGTGTGAAAGCAGATGACTCAGAAGTTTTTCTGGGTTCTGTAATAAGGATTATATCTATATCATTATCATCAAGATTTGTAACAACTGTATGACCTTTTGATAACAAAAAATTACGTAAGTTTATAGCAAAAAGATTACCCCCACCCCATGGGCCATCTTTTATATTTGTCCCAATACTAATTTTCATTTATAGCCTTAAACATATTATTAAAATCACTAAACCCTGAGGGCATTACATATTTTTGTACATTTCTAAAAGCTATTTCAGTGTCTGGAGAGGCATTATTAAAATTTTCCATACTGTAAATAGAATTTTTTGAAAGTATTTCTGAGGCTATTCCAACATCAGTAGAAATTATAGGCGTTTTACTAACAGCACATTCCATAATAGCTTGAGGCCCACCCTCGAATCTTGAAGAAACAATATAGAGATCAAGCAAGTTATAGAGTTCATTTAGTTCCTCAAAAGAGACCATTTCAAAATATTTATAATTAATTCCTTCTTTTTCTAAATGATTTATAAGATATTGTCTTCTCTTTCCAGCTAATAAAACTACTAAATTTTTATGGTTCTCATTATAATATTTCACTATATCTAAAAACTGATCTGGTCCTTTTGATAATTTAGGTGAAATTAAATCACTGCCTTCTGTATCTCTTTGAAAAGATCCAATATAATAATTATTTTTATTTAATTTATATTTTTTAAACAGCAAATCTTTATTTTTAATTTGAAACCATAATTTATCATTTACCCAAAATGGTATTTTTTTTATTTGCTTTTTAGTTATTTTTTCAACTTGTTTATAAGTTTTATTAGATATGACATGATACAAATCAATGTATTTATCTCGATTTATAAAGTCAGAAAGTTCTTTATGGTCAAATTTATCTTCGTCAATGTGATGAATTGTACAAATAACTTTATTTTTCTTTAAATATCTTTTTGGGATTTTTGCCCATGTCCATGGTGCTATTAACCATATTGTTGTATCGTTACCTAAAAAACTTTTCTTTTGTTTATGGTTATAAATATTCCACTCAAGAATAAATCTATCTACTACCCAATTTTCTTTTGCATTATTGATATAAATTTTCATAAGACCAAATTAGGTTTAACTCCTTTTCTTGCACAATCTGCATAATATCTCTGCTCCTTAAACTTCTTTTCAGAGATATTGTTTAAAGTATTAAGATTATATAAAACTTTATTAATAATTTTGTAATTGTATCCTTTTTGAATTAAATTCAATATTAGTTTTAGGTCTTGGGAATAGTAAAAATCTTCATCATACCCACCAACACTATCCAAAATTTCTTTTCTGAACACTAGTGACCCATGTATAAAAGGATTCTTAAATTTTAAAGCAACTTTGATTGGAAAATAAAATGAGACTCCAGGAATTTTTCTTTTTTGTGGATCTGTTAATGCTCTAGTTGAGCAAAAATCTATGTTTGAATTTTGTAAAATATCAACTTGGGTTTTAATACGCTCTGGGTAACTTGCATCATCATCATCTTGTCTTGCAATAAAGTCTCCACTGGATTTTGATATTAACAAATTTAAAGACTTAGTTAAACCTATGTTTATCTTGTTCCTAAAAACTTTAATTTTTTGATAATTTTTTGAATATTCTTTAATAATTTCAAATGTATTATCAGTGGAGCAGTCATCTATGATGAGAAATTCTATATTTTTGTAACTTTGTTGTAAGATGCTATCAATGGAAATAGCTACATTCGATTCAGAATTGTGAGTACTCATTAGTACTGAAACTTTTTTTGTGTTTTTATCCATTAATTATTATATTAAAACTCTCTATAAGTTTTTTTTCATTTAAATAATTAAAGATATAGTTTTTGTTGTTTTTACCTATTTTTTCCAGTTCAGACATTTTAGAAATAAGCTTTATCTTTTTTTCAAGGTCTTCATAGTCAAATTGGTTGAAGGATAAGGGATAATTCTCAGGAAAAAACTCCTCAATTCCCCCTGATCTGGGAAAAATCGAGGGCACCCCAAGAGATGAGGCTTCGCAGAGTAGTGTTGGTTGACCTTCATAAAGCTGAGTTGCAGTAACAACAGCAATAGATTTTTCAATTAAGTCCAACACGGTTTTATTTGATAAAATGCCTAAAAATACGATCTTGTCGTTAGTGTTATATTTGATTTTTAATTCTTCAAGAAGTGGTCCATCCCCAATAATTCTCAATGTTGTATTTTCTAATTTAGCTTTTTCAAATGATTCTATTAATTTATCTACGCCTTTTTCTTTTGAAACCCTACCAGCATATAGGATTGAATCTTCTTTTTTGATTTTTAAATTCTTGGATTGAAAATTTATAGCGTTTGGAAATACAAAAATTTTTGATCTGAATCCCACAATTTGATTAATAAACTTTTTATGAAAATCAGTAAGAACCAGAAGGTTTACCCTTTTTGCTTTCAAAATTTGAAAGTATTTTTTCCCATATATAAGTACAAATAAAGATTTGAGAAAAGATTCTGTAAAGTACCTGTTAAAAAAATTTAATGGCTTCTTCTTGTATCCACATGCCATACACAAATTTTTTCCATCTAAGTGCTTTGAAGCTAGGAATGTGCTCGTACAAATATATCTAAAATTATGTAACTTTACTATGGTTTTGATATTCATTTTGTCTAATATTTTAAATATTCCTAAAGATGCTTTAAACCAAGTATTGTGAACATAAACAACATCTGGTTTAAAGCTAGCAATTTTATTTTGCAACAAATTGATACTCTCAGAATTATTGTTAGTAATAAAAGATACAAGCTGTTTAAGTGTTATTGAATTGTTATTTTTAAAGTACAAAAATTCTACATCAAAATATTTCTTTAGGATTTCAACTTCATTTTCAACAGCCACATCCTCTCCACCAATATTCTGGTACTTGTTATGTATAATTAAAAGCTTTTTCATGATTATATAAAATTCATTAATAATGTCGGCAACATAGTTAATATTAACCAATGAAGGTAATTATTTTCTTTACCTATGGAATTTCATTAAATGATTGGAAAAGGTCCGGACTTCTTGAAAGAGAGGTTGAATTGTATAATCACTTGTCTAATACTTACAATATTAAATTTTCATTTATTACTTATGGCGACACTACGGACTTAGAGGTTCTTCCTAAATCTTCAAATATTGAGGTAATACCAATATATAAATATTTTAATAAAAATAATAATAAATATTTTGAGTTTATTAAATCGTTCACGTATTTTCTCAAATTAAAAAAGATTATAACTATCGATAAATCGATACTAAAAACGAATCAGTTATGGGGATCTTGGATACCAATACTTATAAAGTTAACATCAGGTAACCGACTAATTATTAGAACGGGTTACGACTTACTTAATTTTAAAAGGAAGGAAGGTGTTTCAAAATTAAAATTAGTCTTCTACAGACTTTTAACAAAATACTCTTTACACTTTTCAGATATTTATTTAGTAACTAGTAAAAGTGATCGGAATAATTTAATTAAAGAGTTTCCAAAAAATAAAGCTAAGACTCATAAGCTCTCTAATTGGGTAAATGTACCTGATTACCTTTTTGAACAAAGATACACAAGAAAATTAGTCAGTGTTGGGCGGCTAGAAACTCAGAAAAATTTTGGACATTTAATTGAATCTTTTGAGAATTCAGATTTTGAAATAGACATCATAGGACTTGGATCAAAGAAAGAAGAACTAGTTAGCTTGGCAAAAAAACAAAAGACAAAAGTTAACTTTTTAGGAAAAATAACGAATAAAGAGTTGATTAACATGCTTCCTAAATACAAATATTTCATCACATCTACTTTTTATGAAGGCAATCCTAAGGCAATACTGGAAGCGATGGCTGCGGGATGTATAGTTATTGCCCCTGATGTGGAAGGAGTTCGCGAATTAATCCAAAATGAGGTTAACGGTATTTTATACAATCTTGAGCAAGATAATTTAATAAAAATTCTAGAGAATATAAATACTTCTAAGGAAAGAGAAATATCAAATAATGCTATTAAAACGATTAATAGTGAGCACCTACTCGAAGTTGTAGCAAAGAAGGAATTTGATATATATAAGATTATTTCAAATTATTAAAAAATCTTTTTTCATTTTTATATTCAATTCTTATATGATGGTCAAACTCAAATTCCTCATGATTATGAGTTGAATTAATTACTGTAATATTTTTACTTTTTAGGATATTAAAGATTAGATTTCTAGTTTCAGAATCTAGATTTGAAGTAGATTCATCCAATAACAGTAACTCAGTATTTGCCAACAAAGATCTTATAAATGAAATCTTTTGCATTTGTCCCGAAGAAAGAGTTCTATTGCTTATTAATAATTCAAGGTTGTGATCGCTATCATCAAAAAGATGAAACAAATTTAACATTTCAATTAAATTCTTATCCTCTATATTTGATTCTTGATTGCCATACAGTAAATTTTCTCTTAAAGTTCCATCTAAAATCAGAGGCTGAACCCCTACATATCCAATTCTTTTTGTAAAAATTTTAATGTTTCCATTTTGTGGGTAGTATATTTGAGAAATTAGTCCTAATAACGTACTCTTACCAGATCCATTTGGACCCGTAATAACAGTGTGCTTTCCTTTTTCGAGTGTTAGATTTAAATTTTCAAAAATAAAGTCTTCAGAATTAAA
>CEOP01107454.1_pt1 | contig 21035 bp, 23 predicted proteins | sample 361301 | NCBI WGS metagenome assembly CEOP01 (sample SAMEA2619548, study PRJEB7988) | marine metagenome | biome: marine biome (ENVO:00000447); feature: deep chlorophyll maximum layer (ENVO:xxxxxxxx); material: "saline water (ENVO:00002010), including plankton (ENVO:xxxxxxxx)" | depth 55 m
GAGCGTTGCTGTCGACTGTCATCGTTCCGAGTGACAGTTATTTCGGATTCCTCGACTTGAACTTCGATGCCCTCAGGTATTTCTTGACTTAATTCGCCTTGGTTGCCTGAAACTTTGACTACTCCGGCTGAGACTTCGACAGAAAGTCCAGCTGGAATTGTGATCGGAGCTTTTCCTACTCTTGACATGTTTGCCTCCTACCAGACGTAACAGAGAACTTCGCCACCGATGTGGTTTCGGCGCGCTTCCCTGTCAGTCATTAGGCCTTTACTGGTTGATAGAACGGCAATACCTAGTCCTCCGAGGACTCTAGGAACATCGTCGGATTTGGTGTACACCCTGAGACCTGGTTTGGATATGCGTCTTAGTCCCGAAATAGTGCGACTGCGGTCGGGGGTGTACTTCAACTGAATGGACAAAGTCTGTCCCGGCCGATCTGTTGCTTCGGCAATTTGGTATTCAGCGATATAGCCCTCTGATTTAAGAATCGCAGCTAAAGATTCTTTGAGTTTTGAGTACGGCATCTCAACATGGTCTTTGTATCCCTGATGAGCGTTGCGCACTCGTGTGAGCATGTCAGCTATTGGGTCAGTCATTGTCATTGTGATCTCCCCTCACCAGCTCGCCTTAGTTACACCGGGAATTTCTCCGGCGTGGATCATCTCGCGCAGACATACCCGACATAAACCAAATTTGCGATATACCGATCTTGGTCGGCCACAACGGCGACAACGGGTGTATCCGCGTACTTTGAACTTAGGGGTTTGTTGCTGTTTGTTGCGAAGCGCCTTCTTTGCCATCAGTTCTGCCCTTCAGTGCGGAACGGAAACCCGAGCGCTGTCAGCAACGCTCGACCGTGTTCGTCGTTATTGGCGGACGTCACGAGTGTGATATCCATGCCTCGAATTTTGTTAACAGAGTCATAACTAATTTCTGGAAAAATTAGTTGTTCGGTAACTCCGAATGTGTAGTTGCCGTGACCGTCAAAGGAGCGGGGTGATAGCCCTCTGAAGTCACGGATTCTTGGGATGGCAAGACTTACGAGTCGGTCGTAGAACTCCCACATCCTGTTATTTCGAAGAGTGACCTTCGCTCCGATAGCGTTTCCTTCTCGGAGTTTGAAACCGGCTATCGACTGTTTCGCTCTCGTTATTGCCGGTTTTTGGCCAGTAATTTTTGTGAGATCTTCAACAGCGCTATCTAGGAATGCTCTATTGACGAGAGCATCGCCGACGCCTGAGTTGACTGAAATTTTGCTGAGTCTCGGCACCTGCATGATGTTGTCGAGCTCAAGTTGGCTCTGCAGCTGATCCCTAAGTACCTCTCGGTAGAGAACCTTCATCCGGGGTTCCATCGTTGTCATGCTCACGACAATTCCTCCCCTGACTTTTTGTGGAAACGAACTTTTGTGTCGCCTTCCATTCGGTAACCAACTCGGCCAGCTTCACCGGTCTTGGGGCAAACTACAGCGACGTTAGAAGCATTAATCGATAACGCTATGTCAATGATTCCGCCTTGGTCGTTTGCTTGTGTCGGGGGCTGGTGCTTGCGACCGGTGTGAACCCCTTCGACAGTTATGCGACCACTATCAGCATGGACTGCCATTACGTGTCCTTCGGTTCCTCTGTCTTTGCCGGAGAGGACTCGAACAAGATCGCCTTTTTTGATTTTCATCACAAGACCTCTGGTGCTAGTGAGACAATTCGCATAAAGCGTGCGTCTCGTAGTTCACGGCCTACTGGTCCGAAGATTCGAGTTCCCCGGGGTTGCCGATTGTCATCGATTAGTACGGCTGCATTCTCATCGAAGCGGATGTAGCTGCCGTCTGGGCGTCGTCGTTCTTTGCGTGTGCGTACTACGACACACTTAACTACTTCGCCTTTCTTCACTGCGGCACCAGGGATTGCGTCTTTGACTGTTGCGATGAAGACATCGCCAATTGACGCGTAGCGTCGGCCTGTGCCGCCAAGTACGCGAATACACAAGACTTCTCTAGCACCTGAGTTGTCGGCGACTTTAAGTCGGGATTCTTGCTGGATCACTTCATCGACTCCGGGATCAACGAGCTCGCTCGACGATTTCAACTAGCCGCCATCGCTTCTTCTTCGACAGGGGTCGAGTTTCCATTACTCGAACCCGGTCGCCTGATTGGGCTTCATTTTCTTCGTCGTGTACGTAGAGCTTCTTGGTCTGTTGAACAGTTTTGAAATAGCGAGCGTGACGAACTCGTTCGGTCACGGCAACAACAATTGTTTTTTCCATTGCCGTGGAAACGACCAATCCCTCGCGAATCTTTCTGCCATTACGTTCTTCTGAGGTGACTTCTGTATCAGTCATTAGTTTTCTCCGCTGTTGCTGCCTCAGCAGCTGCAATTTCTCGTTCCCGAAGGACCGTGTTAATTCGCGCTACGTCTCGTTTGACTTGTGACATGCGAGCCGAATTTTCTAGTTGCCCTGTCGCGAACTGGAAACGCAGGTTGAATAGTTCTTGCTTTAGTTCGCCGATTTGATCGATGAGTTGATCGTCGGCAAGCTCACGAAGAGCTGCTGCGGCTGCCATCAGATTGCCTCCTCGCGGCTTATGACACGGGCCTTTATCGGAAGTTTTTGAATAGCCCGATTTAGTGCGCCGTGTGCTAGGTCGGCGTCTACGCCGCCGAGCTCAAACATCACTCGCCCTGGTTTTACGACAGCGACCCAACGCTCGGGGTTTCCCTTACCTTTTCCCATTCGGGTTTCGGCGGGTTTAGCTGTTACGGGCTTATCTGGAAACACGTTGATCCAAACTTTTCCGCCACGCTTAACGTGTCGAGTCATAGCGATACGGGCAGCTTCGATCTGGCGGGCTGTTATCCACCCAGGCTCTAACGCCTGAATACCGAAATCGCCAAAGCTAATTGCGGTGCCACCTTTGGCCCTACCTTTGGTTCGACCTCGATGCGTTTTGCGGTGTTTTACTTTCCGGGGCATCAACATATCAATCGTCTCCCGGCCTGAAGTTCGGGGTTTGGCTTTGTTCCCGTGTCGCGCGTTCGATCTGCTCTTCTTCTTCAAGGAGCTTCTCAAACTCAGGGTCAGCCTCTTTAATTAGTGGTGCCGGCTCCTCAATTTCATCTCCAGGAGCATCGGGCCTACGGCCTCCAGCAGAAACAACTGGTCCGCTTTGTTCGCCGGAACCTGAGGTTTCACCCACTGCCATTGCGGCTTCACGGCTGATTCGTTCGTCGGCAGAGACCTTGTAGGGCAAGATGTCACCTTTGTATAACCAGACCTTTACACCGATTCGTCCAGCCGTCGTCCGTGCTTCACGGAAGCCGTAGTCGATATCGGCTCTGAGAGTATGGAGGGGAACCCGTCCTTCTCGGTACCACTCAGTTCGCGCCATTTCTGAACCGCCGAGCCGTCCTGAGCATTGAACCCGAATCCCGAGTGCCCCTGCTTTTTGAGCGTTTTGAACTGCTCGTTTCATAGCTCGACGAAAGGCTACGCGTCCGGCAAGTTGATCTGCGACTCCTTGAGCGATGAGCGCAGCGTCTAGTTCAGGTTGTTTGATCTCTTGGATGTTTAGTTGAACCTTGGGGTTCCCCGAGATCTTCGTGAGGCCTTCCCGTAGTCGATCTGCTTCAGCACCTCGCCGGCCAATCACAATACCGGGTCGGGCCGTGTGAACATCTACGCGCAGCCGATCACGGGTTCGTTCTACCTCAATTCGGCTTATGGCCGCATGCGGAAGTTCGGTCTGCAGGAAGTTTCGGATCTCCCAGTCTTCGATGACATAATCCTGGTACTCCTTGTCGGCGTACCAACGGGACTTCCAATCGGTAGTAATTCCGAGCCGGAAGCCGTAGGGGTTAACTTTCTGACCCATGATCAGGCCTCCTTCTCATCTTCAGCAGTTGGATCTTCCTCATCTTCACCGGTTGGGTCTTCGTCGTTTGTAGGTTCAAGTTCCGCGTTTTCTGATTCTGTTTGTTCTTCTTCCGAAGTTTCTGTTTCAGATGGAGTCTCGTCTTCGGTTACCGATTCGGCATCTACTGCACCGTCCTCTGTAGGGACGTCTTCTGGAGAATCAGCGTCAACGACTTCTGTCTCTTCTTCTGTTTCCTTACTTGCGGCAACCCGAGCTGCCCGGTCTTGATCTGCGCTTCGCCGTCCTGAGGCAGCGAGACGGTCTGCCCGCATCTCGAGTTCATCTTCGGAAAGCTGAGCAACTACTACGGTTATGTGGCAAGTTCGTTTATTAATTCGTGTGGCACGGCCGCGAGCACGAGGGCGCCATCTTTTGAGGGTAGGTCCTTCATCTGCCCAACATTCAGCTACATACAGTTCGTCGGCTGAAAGATTTTCATTATTTTCGGCATTCGATACAGCGCTCTCGAGCACCTTAGAAATAACTGTTGCTGCACCTCTATCGCAGAACTGCAGTTCTTCTCGAGCCTGCTCTAAATCAGCGTCGCGAATGAGGTTTAAGACAACTCTCGCTTTTGATGCCGAGAGGCGTGCAAATTTATGGGTAGAGCGCGCTCCAGCGACTGTACCGAGATCAATGAGACCGCTCATTAGCTGCCTCCTCGCTCTTGGCCAGCATGAAACTTAAAGGTTCGTGACGGCGAAAATTCGCCCAGTTTATGTCCCACCATTGCCTCTGTGATGTAAACGGGTACATGTTTGCGGCCGTCGTGAACAGCGAGGGTGTGGCCAATCATTTCCGGAATGATCGTTGACCGTCGGCTCCAAGTCTTGACGACTTGTTTTTCACCGCTTTCGTTTAGCGCGTCAACCTTTTTAAGAAGGTGGTCATCTACAAAAGCGCCTTTTTTCAAGCTACGTGGCATTTGTTACCTCCGCGATCCGCGGGTACGGCGACGACGAATAATCATGTCGTTCGACTTGTTGTTTTTCTTGCGTGTACGACCTTCTGGCTTGCCCCATGGGGACACGGGGTGACGGCCACCTGAGGTTTTTCCTTCGCCGCCGCCGAGTGGGTGATCCACCGGGTTCATTGCAACACCACGAGTTTGTGGACGGACGCCTTTCCAACGGTTACGTCCGGCCTTGCCAATCTTGATCAAATCTGCTTCTGCGTTACCGACGGAGCCCACTGTCGCGCGACAGTCGATGGGCACGCGACGCATTTCCGTACTCGGCAAACGTAGTGTTGCGTGAACTCCTTCTTTAGCGACGAGTTGCACCCCGGCACCTGCTGAACGAGCCATCTGACCGCCAGCGCCGGGCTTTAGTTCAACATTGTGGATGGTGGTTCCTACTGGCATGTAGCGGAGAGGTAGGGCATTACCGACTCGGACTTCGGCCTGCTGGCCGTTTTCGATCTTGTCTCCTACTTCAAGTCCCGCAGGAGCAAGGATGTAACTCTTTTGTCCATCGTGGTAGTGAAGCAGCGCTATACGACAATTTCTATTTGGGTCGTACTCAATGGTGGCGACGGTTGCTGGGACGCCATCTTTGTTTCGCTTGAAATCAATTATCCGGTAACGCTGCTTATGGCCGCCTCCACGGTGACGCGAGGTTTTCCTGCCGTTGCTATTTCGGCCGCCTGTCGAATGCTTTTTTGCCAGCAAAGATTTTTCAGGGCTGGTAGTGGTTATCTCGCTGAAATCGGAGACCGTTTGAAAACGTCTACCTGGACTTGAAGGCTTACGTACGCGAATTCCCATGGCTATGTCTCGAAGATCTGGATCGAGTCGCCCTCGGCAAGGGTGACGATGGCCCGCTTGGTATCAGCTCGTTTTCCTAACGTGTTATTTCGTCGGTTACGGCGGACTTTGCCCTTACGGTTGAGTGTGTTGACCTTGGTAACAGTTACGTCAAAAATTGATTCGATTGCGTTACGAATTTCGGGCTTCGAAGCAGATGTCTGGACTTTAAATACATAGACATTTTTTTCGAGCTGTTCGTACGACTTTTCAGAAACGACAGGCGCAATTACGACGTCACGTGGATCTTTCATGAATCTGCCCCAGGAAGAGTTTCGGAAGTAAAAACAAGCCAATCTGAACAAAGAACGTCATACGCGTTGAGCTCCGCAGCTCGAACGAGTTGCACTGTCGGCAAATTTCTGAAGCTCCGAATCGTTTTCTCATCAGCTTCAGCGACGACCATCATGATTTTTCCGTTGAGTTCCAGGTTTTTCAGAGCAGCCAATGCGTCTTTGGTTTTGGGTGTCTCGAATTGCCACTGGTCAACGACAACAACGCGATCACTTTGGGCCCGGTCGCTTAGCGCAGAACACAAAGCGAGCCGATTCATTTTCTTGTTAACTTTTTTTCGGAAGCTACGTGGCTTTGGACCGTGGACAATTCCACCGCCTGTGAATTGTGGTGCTCGAATTGACCCTTGCCGGGCTCGACCCGTTCCCTTTTGCGCATACGGCTTAGCTCCGCCGCCTCTTACTTCAGCACGAGTTTTAGTGCTCGCACTTCCGCTTCTCTTTGCAGCTAGCTGAGCCGTGACTACCTGATGCAGAACAGCCATGTTTGGTTCAATGCCGAAAATTGTTTCATCGAGGGTAACGGTGCCCGAAGTCCCGCCATCTTGGGTTCTCAGATCTAACGTCGTCGCCATTATCAGCCCCTCACGGCGTCGCGGATGACCACAACGCCTCCTTTGGGTCCCGGAACTGAACCACGAACGAGCAGCAGTTCGCGCTCTGGGTCAGCCTCAACAACAGTGAGATTGAGGGTTGTGACTTTCTCTGCGCCCATACGGCCTGCCATCCTCGTTCCCTTAAAGACTCTTGAAGGTGTCGCACATGCGCCAATTGCGCCCGGGGCTCGGTGAACTCTGTGAGCGCCGTGGCTGGCTTTTTGGCCACTGAAATTATGGCGCTTCATTACCCCAGCGAAGCCTTTGCCCTTTGATACTGCTGTTACATCAACTTTTTCGCCCGCTTCGAGAACGTCTGCTGCTAGTTCCTGCCCAATCTCGATTTCGCTGACGTCATCAATACGCAGTTCAACTAGTCGCTGTCCTGGTTCTACGCCTGCCGCCTCGAAATGTCCTGCTTCGGGTTTGCTTAACTTTGAAGCTTCACGTTGGCCAAAGGTGACCTGGACAGCTGTGTAGCCGTCACGCTCGTCTGTTTTTACTTGCACTACGCGGCATGGTTCGACCTGCAGCATGGTGACGGGCACGACCCGGTTTTCATCATCCCACAACTGGGTCATACCCACTTTTGTGGCGACAATCGCCTTATTCGCCATGTCCGATGTCTTCCTCTTCCAAATGGGGCCGGCTGGCCGCCGTTCACGCAAACGCTCCGCTCGGCAAAGCCGGCGGAGCGAAAATTAGGTTGTGCCGACCGGTTCCGACCCTAGGGCCGGCCTCGCCGGACTTCGATTCGTGTCTCTAAAATTCAGACACACGGGCTGTAAACGATACCGGGGCTATAGCCCAATCACCACCCCGGTTGATCTATCAATGCTAGTTCTGTTGAATTTTGATCTCGATATCAACCCCAGCTGGTAATTCTAAGCGTTGTAGCGAGTCCACCGTTTTTGGCGATGGTTCAACTATGTCAATCAACCGCTTATGGATCCGCATTTCGAAATGTTCTCGAGAGTCTTTATCTTTATGTGGCGATCGAACGACGGTGAACCTATGTTTTTCGGTGGGTAAAGGCACGGGGCCTTTGATATTGGCTTGTGTCCGAAGAACAGTTTCAACAATTTTTTGGGTACTTTGGTCCACAATGTCGTGGTCGTATGCCTTAAGACGAATACGGATTTTCTGGGAAGCAGCCATCGTTATTATTCGATAATTTTCGTGACTCGACCAGCACCCACTGTGCGGCCACCCTCGCGAATAGCGAAGCGCAGACCTTCGTCCATAGCGATCGGGTTGATCAACTCAACAGTCATATCGGTGTTGTCACCAGGCATACACATTTCAGTACCTGAAGGTAACTCAACCATTCCCGTGATATCGGTGGTCCGGAAATAGAACTGCGGACGATAGTTGGAGAAGAATGGCTTATGGCGGCCACCTTCTTCTTTGGTCAAGATGTAGACCTGGGCTTCAAACTTGGTGTGCGGTGTAATAGAGCCCTTTGCGCAACAAACCTGACCACGTTCGACGTCTTCTTTATCGATACCTCGTAAGAGGAGCCCAACGTTGTCTCCAGCTTGGCCTTCATCAAGGATCTTTCGGAACATTTCGACACCAGTGATCGTGGTGGTCTGAGTGTCTCGGATACCTACGATTTCGATCTCTTCGCCGGTGTTACATAGACCAGTTTCGATCTTGCCGGTGACTACCGTTCCTCGTCCGGTAATGGAGAAGACGTCCTCGACTGGCATTAGGAAAGGTCTGTCGGTATCGCGATCAGGCTCGGGAACAGCTTCATCGACTGCTGCCATGAGTTCCATGATCTTGTCGGCAGCTCCATCGGCACCTTCTAAAGCAGCTAGCGCAGAAACTTGGACGACTGGGACATCATCACCGGGGAACTCATATTCGCTGAGTAATTCGCGAACTTCGAGTTCTACCAGTTCCAAGAGTTCTTCGTCATCAACCATGTCGACCTTATTCAGGGCAACAACGATGTAGGGAACGCCAACTTGGCGAGCCAGCAGGACGTGCTCTCGAGTTTGAGGCATAGGTCCGTCGGCTGCAGACACAACAAGAATTGCACCGTCAACCTGAGCTGCGCCGGTGATCATGTTCTTGATGTAGTCAGCGTGGCCAGGCATATCGACGTGGGCATAGTGACGGTTCTCAGTCTCGTATTCGACGTGAGAAATTGAGATCGTGATACCACGCTCTCTTTCTTCGGGCGCCTTATCAATATCTTCGAATGCTGTAGCTTCGCCACCTGAGGATTCAGCCAAAACCTTGGTTATAGCGGCCGTCAACGTGGTCTTGCCATGGTCAATATGACCCATCGTGCCCACATTCACATGCGGCTTAGTCCGTTCAAACTTTGCTTTGGACATGATTTCTCTCCGGTGTCTTTCTATTTTTCTTTAGATCGATATTTGATTAGTTAGTAAGTTGATTAATTGCTGTAGTTACTCGCCGCGGATTCGTTTTACGATGTCTTCGGCGATATTGGGGGGGACTTGCTGGTAGTTCTCGAACTGCATCGAGTAGGTAGCCCGACCCTGAGTACGTGAACGCAGGTCGTTAGCGTAACCGAACATCTCCGATAACGGCACTTGAGCGTCAATTACTTGTGCTGATCCACGATTTTCCATCTGGCCAACTCGGCCTCGGCGCGAATTTAAATCTCCAATTACGTCGCCCATATAGTCTTCTGGGGTGACAACTTCTACCGACATAATGGGCTCTAAAAGCACGGGCCCAGCCTTGCGAGCGGCCTCGCGCATAGCCATCGTGCCAGCAATTTTGAATGCCATTTCCGAAGAATCCACGTCATGAGTTGAGCCGTCGATTAACGATACCTTTACATCAACCATCGGGAATCCAGCGAGTGGACCATTGTCCATTGAAGACTTCAAGCCAGCATCAACAGAACTGATGTATTCGCGAGGTATCACGCCACCTTTAATCGTGTCATCGAACACGTACCCCTCACCAGCATCACTTGGTTCGAGGTTGATAACGACGACCGCGTATTGGCCTGAACCGCCACTCTGTTTAATGTGACGGTATTCAAACTTCTCTACCGCTTTTGTGATCGTTTCTCGGTAGGCCACTTGCGGCTTTCCGATTGTTGCGTCAACTCGGAATTCTCGCAACATACGGTCGACTAAGACTTCAAGGTGGAGTTCACCCATTCCTGAAATAACAGTTTGACCGGTTTCTTCGTCTGTCTTAACCCTGAATGTCGGGTCTTCTTCGGATAACGCTGAGAGCGCCTTCCCCAGTTTGTCTTGGTCGCCTTTTGATCGTGGCTCAACGGCGACGTGCACTACGGGTTCAGGGAAAGTCAACTGTTCTAGGACAATGGGCTTGTCCGGGGCACACAGGGTGTCTCCAGTTCGGGTGTTCTTTAGCCCAATCCCGGCAACGATGTCGCCTGCTTGAATGTCGTCGCGGTCCTCGCGATTATTGGCGTGCATCTGGAGTATGCGGCCAATTCGTTCTTTGTTGCCAGTAGTTGTGTTGAGAACCTGGCCGCCTTTTTCCAAGCTGCCGCTATAAACCCTGAAATAGACAAGTTTTCCGACGTGAGGGTCCGTCATGATTTTGAATGCCAGCGCAGAGAATGGTTCATCATCTTTGGGCTGACGTTCCAGACTTTCTTCACCGTTAATGGTGGTCCCGTCGATAGCAGGGATGTCCAAAGGTGATGGTAGGTAACGGGTCACTGCGTCTAGTAGCGGCTGAACACCTTTGTTTTTAAAGGCAGTCCCGGTAAGTACCGGAACTATTTGGTTTGCGATAGTTCCTCGACGAATTGCATCATGCAGTGTTTCTTCATCAACGTCTTCCCCATCGAGGTAAGCCATCATGATGTCTTCGTCGACGTCCGCGAGCGCTTCTAGAAGTTTTGACCGATATTCCTGAGCTTGGTCTTGTAAGTCCTCGGGAATATCGACGATGTCATAACTCGCTCCGAGGTCCTCGCCCTGCCAAACAATTGCGTTCATGGCCACAAGATCAACAACACCGGCAAAGTCGGCTTCATTTCCAATGGGGAGCTGGAGGACTGCAACGTTGGCTTCAAGTCGGTCAACGATGCTTGCCAACGAGTCGTAGAAAGAGGCACCGGTACGGTCAAGTTTGTTAATGAAACACATTCTCGGAACGCCGTACTTATCGGCCTGTCGCCAGACAGTTTCAGTCTGAGGCTCTACACCCGCCACACCATCGAACACCGCTACAGCACCGTCAAGCACTCGGAGTGAACGTTCGACCTCAACTGTGAAGTCCACGTGCCCAGGCGTATCGATGATGTTGATTACGTGGTCATTCCACATGCACGTTGTGGCGGCCGAAGTAATCGTTATTCCACGTTCTTGCTCCTGCTCCATCCAGTCCATGGTCGCTGCACCGTCATGGACCTCACCTATCTTGTAGTTCACTCCGGTGTAATAGAGGATGCGCTCCGTTGTTGTTGTCTTGCCAGCATCAATGTGGGCCATGATGCCAATATTTCGAACGCGTTCAAGGGGTTGATTGCGTGGCATGGGATATCTGCCTCGGTCTTCTAGGGGTCAGGGTTGTTAAGGGGAAAATTGGTGAGCGCTCGATGGAGCACTTCCGACATCTAGTGTGCCGGTTTATAAGGTCTTTGGGGTGACAGACAGTTCTTTTGTTACCACCTGTAATGAGCGAAAGCTTTATTAGCTTCTGCCATCCGATGCGTATCTTCGCGGCGCTTTGTTGCGGAACCTGTGCCGTTTGATGCATCAAGGACTTCATTGGCTAGTCGCTCAGCCATTGTTCGTTCGCGTCGATCGCGGGAATAATCGACGATCCAACGGATCGCAAGCGTGTTAGCCCGTCGCGGTCGAACTTCGACGGGGACCTGGTAGGTGGCACCGCCGACACGTCGGCTTTTCACTTCCAACTGTGGTTTTGTGTTATCTACAGCTCGTCTCAGAACGTCTAATGGCTCACCGCCAGTTTTTTCTGACACCATGTCGAGCGCGTCATAAACAATGCGCTCTGCTGTTGCTCGTTTACCACTTTGGAGAACTTTGTTAATTACTTGGGTGACAAGAGTCGAGTCGTAAACCGGATCGGCTGCGAGCTCACGTCTGGGGGCAGCACCGCGACGAGGCATTTCAGCTCTCCTTCTTTGCGCCGTATCGAGAACGAGCTTGTCGGCGGGCGGACACTCCGGAGGCATCCAGTGATCCACGGACAACTTTGTAGCGAACTCCGGGAAGGTCTTTTACACGCCCTCCACGAACCAACACGATGCTGTGCTCTTGGAGGTTGTGTCCTTCGCCCGGAATGTATGCAGTTACTTCAATACCACTTGTCAATCGGACACGAGCAACTTTTCGTAGAGCCGAATTCGGTTTCTTTGGTGTGTGTGTATACACACGAGTACACACGCCACGACGTTGAGGAGAGCCCTTTAATGCAGGGGTCTTAGCCTTCGCTGGTTTGGATTTGCGGCCCTTTCGGACCAGTTGCTGAATTGTAGGCACCAAATTCCTCTGATTAGGCAACATGTGTTACGGGTTGCAGTAGGTCTCCTCGACACGAACCACCTCGCCGGGCCGGAACAAGACCGACTGATAATGCTACGAGTCGCGTAACGGAGAGGCAACCTCGAAGTGCCCTACCAACCCATATTTATCCCCTATTTTGGCTCGCTCTAACTAGATTTGCCCAGACCTAGGGCCTGGTGAACCTTCTAACTAGCGAATTCATGACCTTATCGAGCTGCGATCTTTCATTCGTTACTGCGACAACAACCACTGAAGTAAGCGGAAGCATCCCCCATATCTGGTCATCAGATCGCATTGAAGAACCTGTTATTGGGCCCCAGTAAGCAGGTTCCGCTGAAGCGAGAGCTGCTGATTTGAGACCGTCGAGGAAACTGATGTTGCCGACGACCGAGTCGGCAACGCCAATAAGCATGAGCGCGCCGTTCGGTTGTCCATCAATCGTTAGCCCAACGGCTGCAATGTCTCTTACCGAAGCCGCCAGCTCAACGTCTTCAAAAATTGTTCGTCGCAATTGGTTCTCTGCAACAGATGAGAGGTTTATTGGCGCAACTCCTGAAGGCCAATTCATAGTCTCTAGGAGCTCAACCGCGCCGATGGAGAGGTTGGTATCTACTGACGTGGAGGTTGAATGATGAAGTTGAGAATCGACTGTTGTCTTAGCGCAACTGGACGCGCCAATGGCAAGCACCAAGAAGGTGCTTGCCACGACAAGTCGCATGTGGCGCTTAGTTAACCTGCGTCACCAAGTTGAACAACGTCGCCACCTTCTTCACTCCCTATGGTGGCCAACCATTCTGCCGGATCGAGATCTTCATCAGATGTAAAGAACTCCATGGGTTCATAATCAGGCGCTGTTGTATCAATGTTGCGATATTGGCCTTGACCTGTTCCTGCAGGAATCAGTTTCCCAATGATGATGTTCTCTTTCAGACCCTTCAAGTCATCTCGTCTTGATTCGATCGCCGCTTCGGTAAGAACTCGGGTGGTTTCTTGGAACGATGCTGCAGATAGCCACGAGTCAGTAGCGAGTGATGCTTTAGTGATTCCCATTATTACTGGGCGAGCTTCGGCTGGGCGTTGTCCTTCTTGGACCAAGCTTCGGTTAACTTCGGCATAAACGCGTTGGTCAACCTGCTCGCCTGGGAGGAACACTGATTCACCAGGTTCGCCGACTAACACCCGTCGAGTCATCTGCCGGATAATGAGTTCGATGTGTTTATCGTGAATTGACACACCTTGTTCGCGGTATACCTTTTGGACTTCTTCAACCAGGTACTGCTGGGTCTCGCGAACGCCCCGAATTTCTAACAATTCTTTCGGGTCGCGTGGTCCATCTACTAATGGGTCACCGGCTTTTACTTCTTGGCCATCAACTACCGCAAGGCGTGCGATAGTAGAAACGGTGTGGGTTTCTTCTTCACCATCATCTCCGACGACAAGAACCTCTCGCCCTCGACCATCATCGTCTCCAATTCTGACGACACCGGTTCGTGTTGCAAGTGTGGCTTTACCCTTCGGTGTTCGTGCTTCGAAGAGTTCAACTACCCGTGGCAGACCACCGGCAATATCGCTTCCAGCAACTCCGCCCGTGTGGAAGGTTCTCATAGTGAGCTGTGTTCCCGGTTCACCAATTGACTGGGCAGCAATTACGCCCACCGCTTCGCCAACTTCGATCATTTGGCGGGTTGCCAGTGAAGAGCCGTATGCCTTCGCCGAAACACCAAACTCTGAATTGTCGGTTAATGGAGAAAGTACTTGCACTCGGGTGACTTTGGGATCGTCGCGCAAGATCACCAGTTCTTCATCACCGATGAGCCTTCCGGCTTCCATAACGCCATCGGTAAGTTCGACGTCCTGAGCTAAACATCGACTGAAGAGTCGTGTTTCCAAATAGGTTCGTTTATCAGCTGTGTCAGGCCCTATATCTTCCAGCCAGAGGCCTAACACTGGCCCTGAACGTTCAAACGGGTCTTCTTCGTTGATAATGAGTTCTTGAGCGACGTCTACTAAACGTCGAGTGAGATATCCCGAGTCAGCCGTCCGCAGAGCGGTGTCGACGAGTCCTTTTCGGGCCCCAGGGGTCGAGATGAAGTATTCCAGCATCGCGAGGCCTTCACGATAAGAAGACTTGATCGGACGGGGAATAATGTCACCGCGTGGGTTTGCGACCAAACCGCGAATTGCAGCGATTTGACGCACCTGCATCATATTTCCGCGCGCTCCAGAGCCAACCATCATGTCAATCGGGTTGAACACGGTTGCTTTTAGTTCACGTTCAAGAGATGCCCGGACTTCCTCCGTAGCTGATGTCCAGATTTCGACTTCTTTTTGTCGGCGCTCGCCATCTGTGATGATGCCGCGACGGAACTGGTTTTCTACGCGTTCTGCTTCCCCTTCATAGCGTTCGAGGATTTCGGCCTTGTCTGGAGGCACGCGCACGTCATCAATGGAAATCGTTAACCCAGATTTTGTTGCATATTTGTAGGACAGGTCTTTTATCCGGTCCAATGCAGCGGCGACTTCATTAGTGCGCCATCCGTCGGAAAGTTCTCCGACGATGTCTCCCATGTCGCTCTTCTTGACTGTCCTGTTTACGTAGGGGAACCCTTCTGGGAGCGCGTCGTTGAACAACACGCGACCAGCGGTGGTTACCTGATGGCCGCCGTCTTCGAGAGCGAGGGCATCAGTTCTCCAAATGATTGGCCGATGAAGTTCAAGCTGGCCTAATGCGACGGCGCGTTCTATTTCATGGAAGTGCCTGAAGACTGGTTCTTCTTGCCCGTCATATTCCCCACGCAGTTCTGTGAGGTAGTAGCCGCCAATAATCATGTCCTGGCTAGGCACGGTCATCGGCCGACCATCAGCTGGTGAAAGAATATTGTTTGCCGAAAGCATTAAAACTCTGGCTTCAGCTTGTGCTTCCGCAGACAACGGCAGGTGAACTGCCATTTGGTCGCCATCAAAGTCAGCGTTGAATGCTGCACAAACCAGCGGGTGGATCTGGATCGCTTTGCCGTCAACTAAAACCGGTTCGAAAGCTTGGATGCCAAGGCGGTGAAGGGTCGGTGCTCGGTTCAAAAGAACGGGATGCTCTTTTATGATCTCTTCTAGAACATCCCAAACTTCTGATCTGCGGCGCTCAACCATTCGCTTTGCAGACTTGATGTTCGGGGCGAGATCTAAGTCATCTAGTCGCTTCATTACGAACGGCTTGAATAGCTCCAAAGCCATCAACTTTGGGAGTCCGCATTGATGAAGTTTGAGAGTTGGGCCAACAACGATCACTGATCGTCCGGAGTAGTCAACTCGTTTCCCTAACAAGTTTTGCCGGAATCGTCCCTGTTTCCCTTTAAGCATATCTGAGAGTGATTTCAGGGGCCGATTGCCGGGACCGGTGACTGGTCGTCCGCGACGACCATTGTCAAATAATGCGTCGACTGCTTCTTGAAGCATCCTTTTTTCATTGTTAACAATGATTTCGGGCGCTCCAAGATCCAGCAGTCTTTTCAAGCGGTTATTTCGGTTAATAACGCGTCGGTACAAGTCGTTAAGGTCCGATGTGGCAAAGCGGCCACCATCAAGTTGGACCATTGGTCGGAGATCAGGAGGAATGACCGGAACAGCATCAAGGATCATTGCTCGGGGGTCGTTGATACGCTTTTCGTTCGGGTTTCTACGATTAAACGCACTCAAAATCTTCAGTCGTTTAATGGCTTTTTGCTTTCTTTGGGCCGACAAGGGGCGTCGACCATCGGCGGCTTCAATGGCTTCGCGTAGAAGAATTTCTTCGTCGTCGAAGTCAATACGCTCCATGAGTTGCGCGATAGATTCTGCACCCATCCCGCCTTCGAAATAGTCGCCGTATCGGTCTTCTAATTCGCGCCACAAAAGTTCATCTTCGATGATCTTTCGTCCGTGCAGATCGCGAAATTCATCGAAAGCACGTTCAACGGTTTCGAGTTCGGTAGCGCACTCTGTTTTTAGAGCCTCAACGTCTCGGTCGGCGTCTCGACGTCGAGCCTTAAGGTCTTTGTCTTTGAGACCTTCAGCTTCAAGTTGGGTTATTTCTTCTTCGAGTTCTTTGAGTCGTTCTGATATTTCGTCGTCGAACTCTTCTCGAATTACGTCGAGCTCTTCGCGCATTTCTAGCTCGAGTCGCGGCAGATCTTCATGACGCTTATCGTCATCAACCCATGTAACGAGGTTTGCTGCGAAGTAAATAACTCGTTCGAGTTGCTTAGCCTTAAGTTCTTCTCGAATTTCGAGTCCTGTAAGCAAATATGCGAGCCAGCTTCTCGTGCCGCGCAGATACCAGATATGTACAACTGGTGCAGCAAGCTCAATATGGCCCATGCGCTCTCTACGAACTTTTTGGCGCGTGACTTCTACACCGCACCTCTCGCAAATAATCCCTTTAAAACGAACACGCTTGTACTTTCCACAGGCGCATTCCCAATCTTTGGTAGGACCGAAGATTTTTTCACAGAACAAGCCATCTTTCTCAGGCTTTAGCGTTCGGTAGTTAATGGTTTCGGGTTTCTTGACTTCCCCGTTAGACCAAGTTCGGATGGAATCGGCAGTCGCCAAGCCAATCCGGATGTCTGAGAACTCATTAACGTCAATCATTTGCTGCTCTCACTTCGAAAAGGGGTCTTGTGTAGGGCGCCGGTGCTCACAGTTGTTGCCTCCGGAGTGCGTCTTCTTCGTCAGATCCTCGCTCAGGGCGACTTATATCTATTCCTAATGCTTCTTCGGCTCGGAAAACATCTTCGTCTAGGCCCTGCATGTCTATTTGGTCACCGGTCAACGAGATCACTTCAACATTTAGGCAAAGCGCTTGCATTTCCTTGATTAGGACTTTGAAGCTTTCTGGAATCCCTGGTTCGGGGATGTTCTTGCCTTTAACAATCGCCTCATATACCTGGACTCTTCCCAACGTGTCGTCAGACTTGATGGTCAAGAGCTCTTGAAGGAGATACGCAGCTCCATATGCCTCCAGAGCCCATACTTCCATTTCGCCAAATCGCTGGCCACCGAACTGAGCTTTGCCGCCCAACGGCTGTTGGGTAATCATTGAGTAAGGGCCGGTAGACCTGGCGTGAATCTTGTCATCGACAAGGTGAGCCAGTTTAAGGATGTAGCTATATCCGACCATGATGGGTTGGTCGTATGCCTCTCCGGATCGCCCATCGTAGAGAACAGCTTTGCCCGCAGAAGTCATCATCCGTTCGCCAGATGAGGCTTCTGGTCGCAAATTCTCCAGCGTTTTTTGGATGGTTGGGTGAGCACCAGCACGGTCTTCTTCATCCCAGCTAGCGCCGTCAAATACAGGCGTTGCCACGAACACTGACGGTTCAGTGCGTGGACGAGTTTTGCGCGCTGTATTCGACATAGGTTCGTTTCCAACGGCTGTACCGTCGACTTCCCAACCCCAGCGCGCTGCGTAACCCAAGTGAGCTTCAAGAACCTGGCCAACGTTCATTCGACTCGGCACGCCAAGCGGGCTGAGGATGATGTCGACTGGTGTTCCATCAGCTAAATACGGCATTTCCTCAATTGGCAGGATCTTCGAGATCACACCTTTGTTGCCGTGACGGCCGGCAAGCTTGTCACCGACACTGATTTTACGTTTTTGAGCGACATAGACACGCACAAGCTCATTGACGCCTGGCGGAAGTTCTTCATCTTCGTCTCGTTGAAGTACCCGAACGTCCGTTACTACTCCACGTTCTCCATGAGGAACCTTGAGCGAGGTGTCACGAACTTCGCGTGCTTTCTCACCAAAAATGGCTCGAAGCAAACGTTCTTCTGGGGTCAGTTCTGTTTCGCCCTTTGGCGTTACTTTTCCAACAAGCACATCCCCAGGACCTACTTCAGCACCAACGCGAACAACGCCCCGTTCGTCAAGGTCGGCTAGGACATCATCAGCCACATTGGGAATATCTCGGGTAATTTCTTCCGGGCCGAGTTTGGTGTCCCGAGCATCAATTTCGTGTTCATGAATATGAATCGATGTAAGGACATCATCTTTCACGAGTCGCTCACTGAGAATGATCGCGTCTTCGAAGTTGTAGCCCTCCCAAGCCATATAGGCCACCAAAAGGTTTTTGCCGAGAGCTAATTCACCTTTGTCAGTAGACGGGCCGTCAGCAAGAATCTGTCCTGCCTTAACCTTGTCTCCCTCGCGTACGATCGGCTTCTGGTTTATGCATGTGTCTTGGTTTGAGCGCTCGAACTTGAGCAGTTGGTGGCTTAACGTTCCAGCCTTTTTATATTCCACACTGATGTTGGTTCCGGTTACCTCGGTCACTACTCCGTCTTCGTCAGCGAGGATCACGTCAGCAGCGTCGCCAGCGGCGCGTGCTTCGATGCCAGTACCTACATAAGCAGCTTCAGCGCGAAGCAGCGGGACTGCTTGACGTTGCATATTCGCTCCCATAAGCGCGCGGTTTGCATCGTCATGCTCAAGGAAGGGGATCAACGCCGTTGCCACAGAAACAATTTGTTTCGGAGAAACGTCCATTAGGTCAACTTCGTCAGCTGGCACATAGCTGATTTCGGTGGTCGCAGCGAAGTAAGTGTCACGTTCCATCTGAAGTTTGAGATCGGCAAGACTTGCACCTTGCGGACTCTTGCGTACGAGAACTCGCGGGTTGCGGAACGTCTTATTTTCATTGAGTGGAGCGTTAGCCTGCGCTACAACGAATTCTTCTTCTTCATCGGCGGTTAAATAACGGATCTCGTCAGTTACTTTCCCTTGCTTCACCAATCGGTATGGAGATTCGATGAAACCAAATTCATTTACTCGCGCGAACGTTGCGAGTCCGCCGATCAGTCCAATATTGGGTCCTTCGGGCGTTTCAATGGGGCACATCCGGCCGTAGTGGCTGAAATGGACGTCGCGAACTTCGAAGCCTGCCCGTTCTCGTGAGAGACCTCCAGGGCCAAGCGCTGACAGACGACGCCGGTGAGTCAAACCTGACAATGGGTTGACCTGATCCATGAATTGCGACAATTGCGAAGTACCGAAGAACTCTTTAATCGCCGCGGTTACCGGACGCGTGTTAATCAGTGTGGTGGGGGTGATTGCCTCCACATCTTGGGTAGTCATCCGTTCCCGGACAACACGTTCCATACGGCTGAGCCCGATGCGAACCTGATTTTGTATTAGTTCACCAACGGACCGAATTCGGCGATTGGCGAAGTGGTCCTGATCATCTAAACGATAGCCAGGTTCTGCATCAGCAAGGTGAAGTAGATAGCTAATCGATGCCAGTACTTCTGACCTGGTTAATACCTGTGAGTCAACTGCTGGGCGCTCAAGCTTCAACCCAAAAAGATCTTCAAGCTTTTCAATTTCAGCGCTCAACTTCTTATTCAGCTTGTATCGACCAACTTTGGATAAGGAGTAGCGACGATCATCAAAATAAGCGTTATTAAAATAATTTGCTGCAGCTTCAGCCGTTGGTGGTTCACCTGGGCGAGCTCGTTTATATATCTCTATTAGAGCTTCTTCTTGGGTCGGGTCAACTGGGCTGTCTTCTTCAGTTCGGGTCCACTTATCTCGTTCGGTTTCCCATTGGCCTTCTAGGAAATCAAAATGTTGGACAAACCGCTCAAGGAAGCCGGGGTGGTTGGCCTCGTCGTATCCGAGTGCCCTTAAAATTGTGAAAACACTTAGGCGACGTTTGCGAGCAATTCGAGCTCCAGCCGTAACGTCTTTACCCGGTTTATGTTCGACATCAAATTCAATCCACTCGCCTCTATAAGGGTGAATGGTCCCAGTGACTAACTGGTGCTTTTGCATATTACGAAGCCGGTATCTCTCACCTGGCTGAAAGATGACCCCCGGCGACCTAACCAGCTGGCTAACAATTACACGTTCTGTGCCATTAATGATGAAAGTGCCTTTGTCAGTCATCTTCGGGAAATCACCCATGAAGACTGTTTGTTCTTTGATTTCGCCTGTGTTGCGATTTAGGAACCGTGCGCGAACAAAGATCTGATCTGAATACGTGTGATCTTTCTCTTTGCATTCTTTTTCTGAGAACTTTGGAGGCCCCTTAAGGTCTTCGTCGCTGCTATCAAACTCAAATTCGAGTTCAAGGTTCCCCGTAAAATCAGTTATAGGGCTTATGTCAGCGAAGGTTTCTGCTAATCCAATAGCAAGAAAGCGTTCAAAGGACTTTTTCTGGACGTCGATTAGGTCAGGTAATGGCAGTACCTCTTCGAGGTTGCCGAATGAATACCGTTCCCGGGCAGCGCGAGAAGACAACGGGATCTCCTAAAATATTCAGTTGCGACCGTGTGCAACGGCCATGAGAAGCAGGGGCGCGCGATAGCTCTTAGTGTTTTCCAAAAAAGACGACACCAAAGCCACGACAGCGCACAGGTTAGCGGCCAGGACAGCTTTCAACAAACTGAACACCACTAACGGTTAGTGCAGTTACTTTAAGTCGACCGTGCCGCCGGCAGCTTCAATAGCTTCCTTGGCTTTGTCGGCATCTTCTTTGGAGACTCCTTCGAGAATGTTGCTCGGTGCTCCTTCAACAAGATCTTTGGCCTCTTTGAGCCCAAGGCTAGTTAAGCCACGAACCTCTTTGATGACCTGAATCTTCTTGTCGCCAGCGCCTGTAAGAACAACATCGAATTCATCTTTAGCTTCAGCAGCTTCGCCGCCAGCGTCTCCGCCAGCGCCCGCAGCGGCCATCATGACCGGTGCCGCAGCTGCAGCTGTTACGTCAAACGTCTCTTCAAACGCTTTCTTAAGTTCGACGAGTTCGAGGACCGACATATTGCCAATTGACTCGATGATCTCTTCGGTGGTTGCCATTTCTTTCTCCTAGCTTGCTAGTTCCATTTCCGACTGCACTGCTGCACCCGGCTATTAATTACCTTGCTCTAAGCTTTTTCCTCAGGGTCCTCAGC
>CEOP01009547.1_pt1 | contig 20963 bp, 16 predicted proteins | sample 361301 | NCBI WGS metagenome assembly CEOP01 (sample SAMEA2619548, study PRJEB7988) | marine metagenome | biome: marine biome (ENVO:00000447); feature: deep chlorophyll maximum layer (ENVO:xxxxxxxx); material: "saline water (ENVO:00002010), including plankton (ENVO:xxxxxxxx)" | depth 55 m
CCACTAGCCGCGAGTGATGTTCCCGTATTTGTAAATTGAATCGCTTGCGTAGTAATTGCACCGTTCGTAGTTACGTCTTGAAGATCGGATGTGGTCGCACCACTTATCCCCGTGAGCTGACTACCATCGCCTATGAATTTAGAGGCTTCAACGTTCCCCGAAGCGACGACCCGACCCGAAACGATGAGCTCCGCGGTCGGTGAGATACTTATCGTAGCCCCCATACCCGAGTGTGCTGTGCAGTAATAATACAAGGTCGTAGGGGCACCCGCTGGAACGACGAACGTTCGTTTCTGATCACTCCCGTAAGTACCAGTATTTGTTATACCCGTATCATAATTAGTTCCATTGGTTGTTCCGTCATTTGAATTTGTAGTTTGAAATACGAAGGGGTGTGTCAAAAGAGTTGGACTAGAAAGATCAAAAATATACGTCTGATTTTGGTGCAGTTCAATAGTAGCCTGTAGCTCGCCGTCTATATAATATTTATTAGCACCACTGGCATTCGATACTGTAACAACAAACGTCTTGGTCGTACCGATCGTCGCGACATTGCTTACGAGAGCGCGTGTGGACGATACCAGATCAGTGGCTTCGACATTCGTCGATACGATGGTTGAATCAGAATAGAGATTTCCGTGTATTTGCGTTTGACCGGTGAGAAGGTGTTGATCGGGGTTTGGTATAACCCGTATTCTTCTTTCGGTAGTATCTGCTGGAAAAGTACTTCCAGTTGTGATTGGCTTCGTCATAAAATAGAAATAACCGGGTCCTGGATGCGACCCACCACCCGCTCCTTGAAAAGATGATGCACCTCTCGGAACGGTCCAACGAAACTGTGCTCCAGAATATCCTTGTTCACCGACACGTTTAACACCGAATTCATAAGGAGTTGAGTTAAAAGTATAATTATAATCACCGGTTATATCGAAATAGCCTATATGAGGACCCGTTGTTTGAACTCGGGTACCTACATGAGATATATCAAACACATACGTAAGTCCTTCTATAAAGGTAAAGTGAAACTCGTCATTCCACGATTGACCATTTACTAACCAGTTACTTACATCGTATGTAATAACTATTGGGTTTGTTATGGTAATATTTGATGGCGACGACGCGCCCGCCCCCTGTTGTGTCCCACTTATAGACTGAGATGTCATTTCACCGGCATTCAGGTTATCTATGAACACTTCTCCTTCGATCGTTGAATCACCCTTCGAATCGAACGCACCCGTTCTTTTACCTGTCAATGTGTTAGATGTTATTAAAGGGGTTGTCGTAGTGTGACCCACGGCGGCGACTTGTTGTAAGTTTATACCGGTTATACCCGTTCCATCACCGACGAACGCAGAAGCTGTCACGACGTTTCCTACCGTTAAATTATTTTGTGTATAAAGATTTCCAAGTACGTTAACATTAATTTCATTTGTGGTATCGTTCGTTATATCCGTCGCTTCGAGATCGTTTTGTGTGTACCCGATCGTAAAATCATTTGTTCCTCCGTGGTGTATGAGAGCCACATTCGCAGTAGGACGCTGCATGATAATACCCACATCTGTAGTGGATGTCGTGTTATTATTCGCTATACCTATGATCGCATCATTTATCAATTTCGTTTCAGATTCAACTATGAAACGATCTCCGCGCATAAATATATTTCCCGTGACGTCCAAATTAGAACTGATAACCGTACCACTCGCGGTGGCGGAAATATATTGGGTAGCTGTTTCGAGATTTGTTATGAGACCCCCCTGGACCGTATTCGCAGATTGAAGTGAACTAATGTCAGAAGCGTGCGTGACATCCGCACTTTCTAGGTTAGTTATACGAGTTACGTTATCCGTGAGATCTGTTTCCAAAGAAGAAATTCTAGACGTATTCGATGTGACATCCGTTCGAAGATTGGTAATCAGGGTCTCTTGAACGGTATTAGCCGATTCAAGGACGGAAATGCGCGAGGTATTAGACGTTCTATCTGTTTCGAGACTGGAAACGCGCACTACATTTGAATCCAAGTCCGTTCGAAGATTGTCGATGAGAGACTCTTGAACCACGTTTGCAGCTTCTAAATCCGCTATTCTACCTGTATTCGAGGTGACATCCGTTCGAAGATTGGTAATCAGGGTCTCTTGAATGATATTAGCCGATTCAAGGAGAGAAATGCGTAAGGTATTTGACGTTCTATCTGTTTCGAGACTGGAAACGCGCACTGCATTCGAATCCAGATCTGTTCGAAGATTGGTAATAAGGGTCTCTTGAACCACATTTGCAGCCTCCAAATTAGTCACGCGTGTAACATTCGAAGTTAGATCCGTTTCAAGAACACCTATACGACCAGCGTTAGACGTCATATCCTGATCCAAGGCTACGTCCAATCCATTTACTTGTACAGCGGCGGCTTTAATCGTACCACTCGCCGTGAGTGAAGTTCCGGTATTAGTAAATTGAACGGTATTAGACGTCACATTACCATTATCTGTGATCGCTTGGAGATTCGTGGCTACACCCGTGAGTTGACTACCATCACCTATGAACGTCAAAGATGTGACATTTCCGGAGATGACGACATTTCCTGAAGCGACGAGTGATGTATCGGGGTTTGTTAATTGGATCGTTGCATCGGATGTAGAACCTTGTTCCGTAGCATTTTGAAGGGATGTGAGTACACCAGCTAAATTACTTCCATCACCTCGAAACTCTGTAGCTGTGATTATACCCGTATCTCCATCGAGTTCAATATTAGAACCGACACCCACGTTTGATTCCACATACGCGTTTCCGTTTACGTGTAGACTCGCATCAGGGTCAGCCGTTGTGATACCTACACGGTTATTCGTGGTATCGACGAACAGGTGGGAAGAGCCTACCAAGAGGTTACTCTCGATATCGACCTTCCCTGAAAATATATGGCTCGTCGTCTGTACCATTTATATTAGCTTAGATAAAATGTAGTGCATTTTATGTGAGGTAATGATTATTGATTAAGTACGATGGCTTCCAAAGCAGCTAGACGCTCTTCTAAACTTGCTACCTTTTCCTTTTCGGCTTGGAGTTGACGATCTACTTCTTGAAGTGCCGCTGTGGCAACCGTCCAGATGGAATCCTTTTTAAGGAACACGAAATCATCTACTTGTTGTCCATACACGAAGAGTTGATTACCAGCCACCACATTACCAGACTCGTCAACAGATCCAGTCCATTCCGAGAGGTCTTCCTCTACACGGACACTATGCTCGTCCACGACCTCTGCGATATTGACTAAATGCTCCGTATCATCCTTATCATACACCTTCAAGACCATCGCATTACTCTCAAGGTTGGAAGTATCAAAGTTGGTAAAGGTAATCACATTAGAATTGGATACATTAGCCAACTCGTATACATTTGGGAGGCATTCCGTTCGTAGTTGTGATGCGTAAGGTAAAGTATCACGAACCTCTTGGGCGATGAAACCCCATACAGGTTCGGATCCACGTCTAAACTCGTCTTTATATTTGTATTGTTTGGGTTTGAGTAGTCTTAATGTCTCTAAAGCTGCCCCATCTTCAACATCTACTATCTCTTTCTTGATTCGCGAGTCCGATGCGCTTATACTTCCGGTACCGCTGACAAAGTAACCCCCTGTGAGGATGTGTGAAGATGCGTATACAGACCCACCAGAACCCCAACTCGACGCCACACTTTGCCAGTGCGAATACGCCCCCGCGGGCGCCGCGGGGTTGGTGGCCCCGGTATACAACAACCATCCGTAACTTATCGTTCCCGTGACATGACCGTTAATATGGAGTTTCACGATGGGACTTGATGTACCAATCCCCACCTTCCCCCCGGTATCTTGTAAGATGACTTTACCAGAGACATGATTTGATCGAATATACCAATCGCCATGGCCACCGTAATTTGCGTGAGATGTAATTCCTGTACCACCCATCGTCCATCTAAAATCAGTTTGGGTTACTGTCGGATAACTACTCAACGTCGCAAAGGATCCTAGACCGCTGACGTCCGACGCTTCGATAGTCGCAAGACCATCTGTTAATTCCTGTGATGTAGCGTAAGTCGAACTGATATCAGTTCCACCTACGCTAAGCGCCGTCGCTTCAACGGTTCCATAAACCTTAAGCCTTTCAGTACTCGCAGTACTCGCAGCTCCACCTATTCCGACATTACCAGCTTCATATTTAATATTATTATTCGATTGATCAAGATCCCAATAACCACCTATAACAGCTGTGACTCCACTGAGAGTTGATCCGTCTCCGTACAAATGCCCCGTGACGTTAAGATTTCCATCTATATGAGTATGTCCCGTGACGTTTAGTTTATTTCTATCATTATTATTCGACGACCACGTGGGTTTATCCTCGGGGGCGTCGTTACCTATTCCCACACGCCCGGATGAATGTAAGAAGAAGTCAGGATTTGCACCTCCTTGAGTACTTCTGAAAACGCCTGGAAATAACTGAAGGTTTGTCTCCGACGACATCTATAATTTACGAATATATTTAATATCCAAAATTGGTGCTATTAATACTCGTGATCGCGCCTGCGGTTTCGGGTGAAATGTATTCGATGAAAATGGAATAACTGCCCGCACCCGAATTCGCGGCAGTAGTAAAATCTGTACTCGGAGTAAGTACCACAGTAGTCTGTGTCACCGCGACTGTAGAACTCCAAGGATTCGTACTGGCGTTACCAAAAATAGAAATAGGTCCGAGTGCTATATTATGAGGAGTGCCGTCTCCACCACGTTCACCACCCGCTAAATCTATGGTCATAGTACTCACTTCGTTATCAGCATTATCGATAAGTTGTGCTACAATCTTTGCGTAAAACGGGTGGCTCGTAAACGTAAGTGTGAGCGCTGCATTCGCGGCGGTCGTATTAAGGGCAATCGTACTTGTATTACTGTATGTCTTTTTAGTGACACCACCCGTGTTCGTAATGATGGCACCTTCAATCGTCGTATTACCACGAACATCTAACACATTGGGATGATTTCCGTCTGCCTCGATGAAACACTTATCCTTCACGGAAAGAGTGTGTACCGGGGCAGTGTTGGCCACTCCTACGTTAGAGTTCGTATAGAGTTTACCGTATACGTGAACATTCATCGTTTGAGAAGGCTCAGGAATCACTTGATGGCTAGATGCAGCTCCAACTACAGCTGCGGCGCTGCTATCCGTGTACGCGATGATGAGTTCTGTAGCGGAAGCATCGTAACACACAGCGACGTTTGAGCTTCCTACGGGTCGATTGTATATATGCCCTAAATCAAATGTTGCGAGATCCGTGTTATTCGTTCCAATCTCGATGAGACCATCCTTAAATTGAGAGTTGGTAACATGAATATTAGCGACAGTTCCTATGGACGTGACATTACCGGTCACATAGAGATTACCGTTTACGTTTAAATCACCTTCTGCGCCACTACTCGCACTCGAAATACCCGTGAGACTCATGGGAACTTGTGTTCTGAATAATTGTTTGGTACTTTGATTATACGCTACGAACGTATTAGTCGTCGTATCCGTACCATCACCTGCAAATACTGTTGAAATTTCGAGAGGTGTGAGGTAAAAACCACCAGCTTTCGTTGCGTCTATTTTATCATTACTCGCGTTGATGACGACGGAGTTATTATGTTGATCTTCTCTACAATTCTTACCGAAGCGAAGCTCTGTGGCACCACCGACGGTACTCAAGTTCTTCGGCATTTAATATTACCACTGATTTTAATTTGCGTACATGAGACCCGCCATTCCATTATTCACTCTGAGTATGTTATAATTTACTCCATAAATCGGGTCTATAATTTCCCGAGATTCGCTATGAATCTTTACTGATTCGATACGAGAAAAATTAAGCGAACCAGAAGGCTGTAAGGAACTCGTGTTTAAGCAAAACGAATGTAAGAAACAATCAGGGGATGTGACAAAATTCGTATGATAATAGCTTTGTACATCAACGAAATGAGGCTTTGCCCATTTAAACGAACTTAAATCGGTTCCGTTAATACTTATTTTTAATTTATTATCCACGGACGTTAGTGTACTTTCCATATTAGTATTGGCGCACGCTATGTACTTGACCGGATGATTAAACGTCAACTCTTGAACCAGTTCACCAGACGGAACGCTCTTTTGCACTTGTGTTATGAGAATATCGTGAGCGCGAGAAGCCATAATACCACGCTCTTCCGTGTCCAAGTAATAATAATTAGCGTACGCATCCACGTTATAATTTCCAGCGTTTGGACCCCAATAAATACGTAATTCCACGGTACTGTAGGGCAACGCCACGAGAGGAATGGCGGATTGAGGACCCTCGCAAAAGAAAAAGCGGAGAGGGTAAAAGTATGAGCGCGCAGATGCACCGGGGTGCACACCGTTAGAACTTTTGGATACATTTTGTGCGTACATATCCACAGCTATATTCTCACTAAAATCGTAATCTTGAACATCAATAATCTGTCCGGCCACTAAAAGTTCCACCTTATCTATCACATCTCCCCAATCTTGGAGATCGATAGCTTGTGCGTTATCATCTATAGTGAAATAGGTATATCCCAGAAGATCACCGTTTCTTTCGAATTTGATAGATGACATGGAATTACCTTTCACAGCTCCTTGAATCGTCTGCTTTTCGACGGACTGTGAAAAGTTAGAATGCCTTTTGAATGTGGAAGTGAAAAATGAGATCTCAGGCTCCCCTATTATGTGCTCATCTTGCGCACCAATAGCTATAAGTTGTACTATTCCAGAAGACATACTTACTATTATAAAAGTATTTTTAAATTACAAGTATGTAACGCCCTGAATTTTATGCGAGGTTCCGTTTCTTACATGTGAACCTAAATATGAACATACCAGCGCTCATCGAAGCCGTCTGACCATCCTGTCTATCGATGTTAAAATTTAGGCGATCAAGCTTTCGTATGGGGTTATGATACGATTGAATAATTGGGTAATCGTTTTTAAACAATACAACCTTAGCACCCGTACCACTTCCAGCTAATAAAGTATGACTTCCTACAATTGTTCCAAATATACCGTTTAAATGATTATCAGTCGAATCCCCCAAATCTTCTTTGCCACGTTGAGAGAAATAACTCCTAAGTTCTTCGATACCTATATGAAAAGCTGATTGAGCGGTTCCAGTTGAAGTTATGGTAGCCGCCATTAACTGTGCCTGAACAACATTTTCGAGAGGAGTTGGTAAAAAAGATGTAAAATCAGTTTTATTAGTATGATCGATAGTATCAATAATCACGGTGTGTAACTCATATTCGTTCGAAGGCATATCAATTTGTGGCGCTGTGATAAGAGCCATTTAATATACACGTAGAACTTTTTCTACTTAAAAATTTAAAATATTTTTTAACTAGAAATTTTTTTAAAAAATTATAAATGATAAATTATTTTTTTACTCTACGAGTTTGTAGCTAGACTGATCCTTGACAAGTTTCTGACTGTCACAAACACCACCGGTGCTACCAGAATAAGGACTGGTGTTCAGGCAATCTGTAGTTTTGGGTAAGTCAAACATGGAACCTTGACTCACAGTTTCGATCTTCACAGATTTGGGCTGATACATGCTCTTAGCAGGAGACGCGAAAAGCATCACGACCGCGGCGACGACGGTCACGATGAGAATATACTTCAGGATTTGGCGGTCAACTAGGTTGAGTTTCATTTACTATGTACTGACATTTTTATTAAAGTGCGTTAAAGAGAAAAGATTAGTTTCAATATAGATACTAATGGACGGTGAAATTGTTATCGAGCGTAATGACGGCAACGTCATGAAATTAGACGATAAGGAGCAAGCCATCTTAGATGAGATCAGCTTGGATTTCGCAAAACCACCGAGACCTCAGATGATGAATCGTTCCAGGTTATCTCCTGAACCACAACCCACAAAACGGGTAGCCTTTCAAGAGGATATAGATTCGTTCGCGAATCCCACGAAGACGAATACACCCCCACCCCCTCAGAATGAGCCACCCATAGATTACGGTGAATACGAAGATGAAACACCTCAGATGGGTGGTGGTTTTGACTATGGTCCTGGCGAAGTGGAAGAACAACCTTCTCCTGGATACAAGACTGTAGACGAAGAGAAGGCGGATCTTGTGAATAAGCTTGGACGATTAGAAAAGAAGGGGTTCGCAGTGAACAAGAGACTAAATGTGTATTCCCCCGTAGATGAGTTACGTACAGAGGTGAAACGGATAACCTACAGTATAGACGTAGATAAGTCTGTTAAATTTTCTAGGAGAATGCTCATAGCATGTGTGACTGGTTTAGAGTTTATGAACAAGCGGTATAATCCGTTCGAAATTCAACTCGAGGGTTGGTCTGAAAATGTGATGGAGAATGTTGATGACTATGATGAGGTGTTCGAAGAGTTATACGTAAAATATCGAACTAAGATGCACGTCGCGCCAGAGGTTAAACTCATAATGATGCTCGGTGGCTCTGCTATGATGTTCCATCTTACCAATTCTATGTTCAAACAGGTCATGCCAAATATGAATGATGTGATGAAACAGAATCCAGGTCTTATGCAAAATATGATGAGCGCAGTCCAAAATACCGTGTCTAAATCTGATGCAGCCTCTTCTCCCGCCGCGGCTCCAGGGGAGCGCCGTGAGATGCAGGGACCTGGACTTGATATCTCGAGTCTCATGGGGAATATCATGATGCCCCCCGCACCACCTATGAGTACAACATCTCTTCAGCCCCAAACAACTATCGAGGAAGATGACGACATTTCCGATATAGTTTCTATACAGGATGATGAGGATAATGGCGATGATGAAGTCAAGGAAGTTAAGATGCCCGCGGCCAAGGGTAGGAAGACCCGTAAGAAGAAAGTTGAAATTAATTTGTAAACCTATATAAATGATAGGATACAGTCCGATTGACTTCGACGATCCGCTACCTATCCAGCGGGAACGTCAGAAGGAACCAGAGCGGGTAAAATATAAAAAAATTGAACCGACTGTCAGCGATGAAAACACAGAGTGTAATTTTGTAGTCATGTTTTTCATCGTGGGAGTCATCGCACTCGCTGCGATGGATGCGATTAAGAGGTAAGTATCACAGCCGTACCGCGTGAATATTCTTCATGGGTTACGTTTGATTTTCCAAATCGGAAACGCGTTCCAGTAGGGCATGGTACGCTTGTTCCATGACTAATATTCGTTCTTGTAAATTTAATGTTTTTAATTTTTCGCGATCTACGTCAGTTTGGAGGGTTGCCACCTTCCCCTTTTCTATGGTGAGATCTGATTGGAGGGTTGCCACCTTCTCCTTTTCTATGGTGAGATCTGATTGGAGGGTTGCCACCTTCTCCCTTTCTACGGCGACGTCTGATTGGAGGGTTTCCACATTCTCCCTTTCTATAGTGAAATCTGATTGGAGGGTTGCCACCTTAGCAATTTCTGGTTGATGACGGTTATGTAAATCTTTTATACCTTGGAGACATACACCTATAAAAGTGTTATAATTTAATGAATAAACATCTTCGGTTGATGGATCAGGATCTTTCACGGCGAATTCTAGGTAAGGTATTTTCTTTATATCTTGAGCTATTAAACCTATTTCCCAATTCCAATCTTTATCTTCGGTACCTACGTCTCCGGTATAATCTTCGGTATATTTTATTTGAGTTTTCTTATATTTATAAGGATTTAATTGGTTTATGAGTTCCAAACAATCAGGTATTTCTTCTTCGAAATGTTTAAGACGATCGTCACTGGAATGCCGGAGAGAACCCGCCGCATAAAAATGACCTACCGCTAGACCAGCGTAGTTAACTTGGGTATTCTCTGAGGTTTTTGTAGTCCCTCCAGTGGGATCGTAATATGCGAAGTGGGTGTTTGGTTGAGCGTTTTCGAGATTATCACCATTTCCTGTAAGTAGTGTTTCTGTTAGTAGACGAAGCCACCCATCATTTCCAGGTGCGAATGTATAATGACATCCATCATCTGGAACCCATCTACCCTCATTACCAGTTTCCCCCGATACGTTCGAGTTGTTTCGGTTCGGTATCACATTGGTTCTGGCCGCGACAAGCATTAATCCCGCATTTACCCTAGAATTACAAGTTCCAGTACGTATACACATCAATTGTCGCAGTTCGTCCTGTCCATACACCGAATCATTTGGTCCAAGATGCCCAGTCCCCCGACTGCCACCGGTGTTCCCGGAGTTGTTTCCACCACCACCAAATCCAGTGTCACTTATATAAAGTGTCCTAGTATTATTGGTTATGGTTACGCATGTATGTTCGTTGTATTTTTCGAATGAACTATCTACCTCTACATGTTGAAGTTGGAATTCTATTTTAGGTGCTTTTAAACGTATTCTAGAACCAAAATATTGATTTTCAGTCCAATGTCTATATTTGATAGGAACCGGCCATCCAGTGGTCACGGGATCCTCGCCGTGAAATTTACATACAAGAAGTTCATGATCATGATAATGTATACCAGGCATATCTTGTCGGTATCTCGCACGTTGTTGACCTAACCATCTAGTCTCTATAGTTGAAGCTTGTTCGGTATTAGCTTCACCTAGTCTTCCGCCGAAGTGAAGTTTGGCCGGTGATAATGAATTTGTAGTTGAACCTATAGTTAAATCCATACACTTTACAGAACCTTCGAATAAACTATTACCCGATACAACACTAGTAAGAGGAAATCTATAAATGAAAATAATACCTCTCCCCTTTCCATTATTAGGTTGTACCTGCTGATTAGTATTGCCGGAGAACTGGTCAAGGTGATTTCGACTACCGAAACATTCCGGGTATGCGGGCATACTAACGGCACAAATTTTTCCATTTTTAGCAGCAGTTTTCCATCCCGACATGTATCCTCTAGGTTGCCCATCTCCGTATCCGGATTCAACTTGTCTAACTTCTGGAGAAGAAGGTGTCCCTCCGTAGTCTTCTGGCTCACCCGTTCGGGTGTTAGTTGTAGTTATTATTGGTGAACTCATAAAATATGTTTTTCCTGAAAAATCGTGAACTTTTAGAAATTGGAGAACATCGAAGCAACTTCCAAATATACGCGACCCATCTTCTGTCAAAGACGAACCCATACCATAAAGAGAATTTGTAGCATCGTAAATAAACTCGTATCCTTTTCCGTCAGCATTCAAATTTTTTAACGGGTCTTCGTAATTACTCGTAACCGGATTAAATGAAAACGTAGATATATCACCTTGTAAAGGTCTATCATTATATTGCTGACTTTTTTGATGGGGTGATGACACCGTTAACCGTGTCCCATCCGCCGATATTTGAACTGTTCGCCCAAATCCTGGTAAAGAATCTCCATGCCTGTTACTTTTCCAATAAAGTAAACTGGGTGACAATCTTGACATATTATACCCGCTAATCCTCGTATTGTTAATGGCTCTACCAGGAATTATAGCATTATCAGACCCTTTAAGTACTATCCCAATTTGAGATACACCCGAAGACCAACTCCCTCCATCGGGGCATCCCAATACTCGAACGTTTCCGGTTTGAAAATTTGGATACATCCAATTATCTTCCGCACTGGAACCCGGGGCTATATATCCATTCCCATTTAGTGGAGGCTTTGAATCTGGAGGGACTGTTTCACCATCATATTCTGCCACACCTGCTCCAAGAGAAGTCATTCCAGCATTCCATATTCTTCTACAGGAATATGGTTGACCAGCGGATACGCCGCAATTGTGGGCTAATTTTGAACTCCCACAAAACCACCCCCCACCTGTATTTTTACCTGAACTCGATTGTGATATTGGATTTATTGTGTCGCCTCCCGGTCCGTCGTGTTCCCAATTCATATTTCCAGTCCCAGTCCCAGTCCCACCGGTATAATGTGGACCGGTTGAGGATGTAGTGTGTTCTCCGTGCATGTGATTTATAGGTCCAGGTGTCGTTGTTCCCATCGCACCACTTGCCCTAAGTTGTATTACCGCTGTACCGGGAGCCCCTACAGCTATATGTTCCCCAAATCCAGACATATCTACGGAATACCCATACCCATTAAATTTTGGGTATAATGTTTGTCGTGTTCCCACATTATCTATAGGAACATCGTTTACTATAGCACTATCTGTACCTACGTTTGAATATGTTTCTGTCCATGTCGATGTTATTATAGAATACTCGTATACGTATATGGTGTTTACGTTGGGTGCGCCGACTACAAATCGATCCGCTTTGTCGCCAGCTATAGATACCGAAAATCCAAATGAAGACACACCAGCCCCCGCAGATATGCTGCGAGTTATACTAAAATTTGAAGAATTAACGTTATAATCTACTACATGCACCGCCCCAGCTCCAGAATTTGAATTAGGTGCACCTACTATAATTCGTTGACCGTCATAATCCATGGATACACATTCACCAAACCCTCCACCAGGATCGGGTCCGTTGATATAGTTTCCAATTAAATTCCAGGCCCCAACAAGTGGAGTACCCGAATATAACCAATCGTATACTGCTATATAGCCTCTACCAGAATCATAGTTAGGGCCACCACCAACAATCCTATGACCTTCAAAATCGACATCAATACTTCTTCCAAAATGAGATGTATCGTCACGACCTGTTATTACACCATAATATTGATCTCCGTGTGTAAAATCCCCCGCAGAAGCATTCTCAACTCCTGGTACATTCGCTTTTATAGATTGTTGATAATACCCTGATACAACGGACGCCGCCGGCTCTCCGCGATTTCCAATCTGCAAAGTAGAGTCTTGTGAAATAAAAGTTTCATCGATGAGCTGGTGCAGCGCCATCGATACTTATTAACAGAATATATATTTTATGATCAACTTTTTCTCGGCCTTTCAGCTACGACATTAATATTTTTGATATCTACGAAATTTGCTCGTAACATATAAACATCTATCTCATCTACAACTTTAAGATTTCTTGCTATATGAACACTTCCTGATACGGCCAATTTATCCGCTCCTGTATCATTTATGGAAACGTTAGATCCAATGCTAAGCGTTTTAGAAACGTCTGTCGTACCTATCCCTACGTTCCCACTAAAATGAACTGTGTTAGTACCGGTCCATTGACTCCCAGAGGTAAGATTGGTAAGTCCTGAACCATCACCTATAAAAAATCCAGCCTTTACTGTACCCGTCGAAGGTAATTCTAATAAATGTTGTGGATTTGAGACCCCGATTCCCACATTACCTGAAGAATAATGAATTCTTCCATTTACACCCGTGGCTGTCCATACTGCGGTACCGGAAGAACCACCTATATCCGTACCCCACAGCGGTACGGTTCCATCACTTTTTAAAACTTGCCCCGCAGAACCTATATTAAGTTTATCTAAAGTATTATTAGCGCTCGCGTATAATATATCACCAGTTTGAAAGCCGGTCGTTATAGTGGAAGAATTTGAAATTATAGTCGCCGTTTCAAGACTACTAATTCTAGAAGAATTATCATTTAAATCCGTGGCGAGTGCGACACCAGTTAATTCTAAACCACTTCCTATAAATTTTGATGCCGTCACATTACCTGTAACTAATACATTTCCACTCGCTGTTAAAGATGTAGTTTGGTTAACTAGTTCTACTGTTATATTTGTTTGCGGATTGCTAGTTGTCACTTGCTGTAAGTTAACGGTGGCCACCGATCCCATGGTTCCCCAAAATTCCAATTCACCTATTGTTACCCAACCTCCACCCACACCTGTTCTCGTCACGACAACTGCGTAATATGTATATCCTGTAGTCGCTACAGCTGTTATTTGATCAAATTGACCAAAAGCTGCGGGTGTTAGATTGGTGGCAGATGTTATAACAGTCCACGAAGAATTGTCGTTACTACCGAGTATGGTAAGATCTTTAGGCGCTTGTCCTGAATTGGGATCGTTGGGATCATTACGCGGTGCTATTTTTATGTACGATAGAGTCATAGCACTCGGTAGTTCAAGTTTGATCCATTCACCATTTACACCACCTAATACTGCCGAACCTACATGCTTATAAGGTGGATTTGTGTATGACTGATAATTTTGTGGTCCGTGCCATCCTTGATTTCCTATGACACCGTCAAAAGCGTCACTTGGACCCTGTCCAAATGCAATATTACTGGCCGTTGCTGTATAACCTGTTAAGGGTAATGCCGATGGTGGATATTTCGTAACCAATACCGTCGTCGGCGGTACAACCTGCCAATCAACGTTTCCATCTGGTTGAACGGTGAGTACATGTCCGACAGTTCCTATAGACACGTTCGCGGCTTCTATATTCGAATCTGCGTATATCATGTCACCGTGTGCCGCGAGGATAGAACTCAAATCAGCTCCACCACTCCCGGTGTATTTTTGTGTGGCACGTCCTACTGAACAACGTCCCATTCTTATATTTGTACGAGACATTTTCCGGAGGGAAAATTATTCGTTTTTTCTTCTTTCTGGTTTGGAATTTTAAATCCACCCTGTTTATAAATCTTGAGTCGTTTGTTGTACATCGCAAAAAATACCGACCATTGATCTACTATATCGTATATGCGCGGATTGTTCTTTTTACCCACCGTTTCGCGCATGATACGACCTATACTCTGAACAATATCTGATTTAGGGGTTGCGAGGATGACCGTATCAAGACTGGGTATATCGAGTCCTTCGTGCGCTTGACTAAACGTCGCGAATATGATTTGTTTTTTACTGGATTCGGCTAAATCTGCTTCTTTCATTCCACCCATGTATAAACCCGATCGATCCTTAAATCTTTGGTGTAAATATTCACAATGAAATCGACGATCACTCAAAACTAACACTTGTCGGGTACCCCGAGTCGCGTCTCGAATCGTAGACATTATGAGCGCGTTTCTATCAGGCATTTCGGTGAGTTCTGTGATCATAGTCGCTAAAGAAAGTTTACCGTATCGAGTGCACGGCGGTGGATCTCTGAATCGGTCACACGTAAAGTCTAGGGGAAACATATCGACTTGATGTTGATTTTCTCGTTCAACCGCAAAAAAAGTGGGACCCATGAACCAGTGTAAAACTTTTGTGAGACCATCCTTTCTGTTTGGTGTAGCCGAAAGTCCGTATACGTGTCTAGGACACAATTTAAATAAAGATTGTGAAAAAACTTTGGCGCATATATGATGAGCCTCATCGACGATGAGAGTACCTATACTATCAAAATCTTCGAATGAATATTCTTTTAATGAAAGAGATTGAAGCATCGCGATCACAAAATCACAGTGTACTTCTTTCTTGTTTTGTTGGACTATACCTATAGTCGCCCCGGGACAAAATTGTTGTATACGTTCTTTCCACTGATTCGCTAAAAATTCCTTATGAACGACAATCATGGTTCGTAACCCCAGTTTACATGCTATGGCCAAGGATACGGTCGTTTTCCCGAAGCCGCAAGGCAATGAAAGAATTCCATGACCAGCTTCGATAGCTTTTCTGAGCGCTTCATTTTGGAAAGTTTTATCTCGCAGTTTTCCTTTAAAGGAAACATTTATCTTACACGGTTCTGGTCTCGTATCTTTAGCTGCTTTTCCAAAATTTTCTTCTCCATAAAATCTCGGTACACATAATCCAGATTTTGCTTTTCTAAACACCTTAAACGGTGGGGGTGCTACACCAAAATCTGCATTAACTATTGGGCGTACCGTTAACGCACTTTTTATTTCTTTAGTCTCACCGATTATGTAACCAGATCTGGTGAGACTCATCTATCAATTAGTTGTCTATAAGCTTTATATACTTCAACTTCCACGCGTATCCGCTATAATCACCGGTATTCCACACTCCCATGTAATCGACATCTATATCCACGAAGTCGCCTTGTTTCAAAGATTGTACAGGCACACCTTCAAATTTACAACTCACACGATTATATCTGAACGGAACTTTAACCGTGAGAATGTTTCCGTACAGGGGATTATCTACGTTTTTACCTTTAACAAAATACTCAGAAAAAGACTGTTTGCGCCTGACGATCTTATAGAAGTCGTCATCTATGATAACTCGAATATACTTTTTATCGTTATGATCATACATGGATTGATGAACTTTACAACGTGTTTTCATATGTACTATCAGTACGCAAACCTATAAATAAAATTATTTAGGTTTCCACTTCATGAACATGGGTAAAAGGAAAAGTCCTCCTAATAATATAACGAAATCAATCATGAGAACTTTGTTACGTATTTCCGGACACCAATTTTTGAAATCGTTAATTTGTTTCGAATCTTGGGGTTTGGCCCAATGATAAAACATGGCTAAATATGTTGGACCCATGTTTCGTCTACAGTCGTACCAGTGATCATAGTACGCTAAAAGTATATAAGGGAAATACAACAGGGCTAAGAGTATCCATTTATTTTTCTTAGGTAAGAACCAATACCCACTGGCTAAACCAACCGTAAACCATATACATTTCCAGTTTACAGATGGTTTTGCGTCGTAACACGGTTTATCTTTTTTATCAATCTCCATCTTAAAACATATAAAGAAAATATTTTTTTTAAAAAAATGTAAAAGATATTTTTTAAAAAAATTTAAAGGATAAAAATTATTTATATTAAATAGGAATGGCAACATGCTTAGGAATAAATGTGCCCGGTCCAACTTCCAGGAAGGCGAAAACATGGAAGTTTGCTGGTAAATTTCTATGGAAAAATGCTACTGTACAAAATAAATCAGAGCTTGGTAGATGGGTGAAGCAAGAACTTCTCGATCTTGGACCAACATTTGTAAAATTAGGACAAATCGCTTCGACGAGAGCGGATCTGTATCCACCAGAGTTTACAAAAGAACTGGAATCGCTGCAAGATGATGTCCCTCCCGTGGAAATTGATGTAGATGTAAAATATGATATTTTTAAAGAATTTGACCCTGTACCATTCAAATCTGCGAGTATAGGTCAGGTCCACATGGCTGTACTGCAAAACGGTCAAAAAGTTGTTGTAAAAGTAAAACGCCCAGGAATTTTGAATATCATGAGGGAGGATACAAATACTATACGGGGTATAGTACATTTTTTAGAGCGCGTTGGTATCGATACGGGAAACAGTTCTGGTCTAGTTCTCGACGAATCTATAGAGTATCTCTTGGGAGAGGCAGATTATAAACAGGAGATTGACAATGCTATAAAATTTCGGAAAAGTATGAAAGATGTCGACTGGGTGAAAGTTCCGAGGATGTATACAAAGTATTCAAACGATGAAATGATTGTCATGGAATATGTACCATCAGTTAAATTGACTGAGATTACAGATAAGAGGGTGAATAAGAAGAAGATATGTGAAGCCCTCATAAACGCGTACGTGATTCAAACCATGGACAATGGTCTATTTCACGCCGACCCGCACCCGGGTAACCTGGGGTTTTCCCCAAAAGGGAAGCTTGTATTTTATGATTTCGGATTACTCGTACCATTGTCAGACGAATTAAGAGACGGATTTACAAAACTTTTTGGGTTTATAATCACGCGTGATACCGCTGGTATAGTCGATACACTCGTTAAATTAGGTGTGATTGTCCCGACTTCTTCGGATGTTTCGGACATTGAATTATTTTTTGAGACCATTCTAGGATACTTAGAGACCCTCGACGGTTCTGGGATCGTGAACGATGATCTCGCTGCACAACTCGCGATTGAAAAACCATTCGTGGTACCGAGTAGTTTCGTGTACCTCGCAAAAGCCTTTTCGACTATAGAGGGTATATGTTTGAAACTAGATCCAGACTTTAACTATTTCACATATTTAGAGCCCCTGATCCAACAACAAATAATAGAATCTGTGGATGTTGGTGATATATTCATGAAAACGACGGAGATTCCTGGGACGATAGGTAAAATAAACACTGCTGTATCCGGGCTTCAAAAATCAAGGGGGTCTATGAAACGTACTATGATCAAAACGAGACAGGAAATTAAGATCGTCCAATACAGCGTGGTGTGCGCTCTATTGGCTGAGAAATTTGGGGACAATCCACCTTTGGCGATGTTTTTTGTTTTCTGTACTTTATGGTTTACTTTTCGTAAAAATCAATAGATTTTTTACCATTCTTCTTGGGCTTATCAGCCTTTTTAATGAGCTTGTTATGTTCCTCGAGGTATCCCTTCATACGATTCTGTTCATCACGGAAAATATCAGAGACCTTCTCTTTGATCTTGTCCACGTCGGTATTACGTTCCTTTTGGATCTTCTTACTAAGCCTCTTGAATCCCTTATTTTTCTTGTCAGCGGCGAATACGGTCATTGTATTTGTGATGGCGAGCATTTACTTTGTATCGATATTTAAATTTAAACGTTTTAACTTCGCCTCAAATTCCCTGCGCTCCCCGGGTGATTTAATGATCTCTCCGTGGTTGAGAGCCCTGATTTCTGGACCAGTTAATTGAATTGCATCTACTCTGAAATCCATGAACGCTTTCATAGTTATGGGAACGAGTGGTTCTACGAGATCATACATAGCTTTACCATATTCTTGTATTTCCTTCTGGGCGTGGGAATCCATTCGTAGATGAAGATAATGCATGAGGTTATGAAGGTTGATCTTCCAATAGAACTCTGTGTATGTCGATTGAGGAAGATTTCCCCTGGCCTGCTCCCGACAGCATCCATCTTCCAGAAGTTTCTCGTAAATGTCGAACGAATTTTCCAGATGCGAATGCATATCATTTTGATCAATGTTCACTACACCTTCTGATCCCTGATGGTTTATCTCTGATTGACCCCTGAGTTCGGAAGGTTCGTAATATTCTTTCGGAACAATTGAATACCTGGCGGACATCTCATTCACACTCGCGGTACGATGGCGAAGATGTTGGCGTGCGATATAAATGGGCATCTTAATGTGAAACTTAAACTCTACCATCTCGAAAGGTGTCGTGTGCCAGTGCCGCATCAGGTATCTAATGAGTCCAGTATCTCCGCGAGAAGTCTTCGTTCCATCCCCATAAGAGACTCGAGCTGCCTGAACAATTGAGTTGTCGAGGTTTTCTCTGGGCATTGTATCGACGAGTCGTACGAATCCATGATCGAGTACGTTTACTTGCATTTTGAATTATCAACGGTCCATTTCTTTAATCAGATCATCGATAGATCGATAATACCGTTTGAGATCTTTCATGAATCTTTTATTATTCTCTAAACATTCACACTCGGGACTATTTTTATATATATACGCGAGGTTACATTTGGAATATTTAGTACGCTTTTGATTTTCGTTAGGTTTTCTGGGAACAAGTTTCTTCACAATCTTTTCCTTTTTCTTGGGCTCTACCCGCTTCGTGAAACTTATAGCTTGCATGACAGTATCAGCTAAATCGTCCTTCTTCTTAGACTTCATGAAGGTTTCTATCCAATGTTTATTCGTATCATCCCCACGTAAAAATGCTTCACATCTTTCTATGGATACCTTTTTACGTTTCATATATTGCGCTTTTCCCGGACCCACTACATCGGGAATTTTAAACTTCGCATCGTATATGATCGTCTCAGATTTGGGAGCTTTTATGACAAAATACGCGTGTAAAAAGTGTTCGACCATTTTCATTTTTTTATTACGATCGGGTTGCTTCTCTATCAAAATGATATCTGATTCGAGAACCCAAGGTCTTTCATCTAAATGCTTTCTTAACGAAACGTATATACCATCTCTGTGTTCGGGTGGTACTCCGGAAACGTCCCATTCGGTGACAAGATTAGATGTTTCATTAAATTGACACATAGCCAAATTTCTGATTCCAACATCTATACTGAGAATCATTTAATATAAAGAAAGAATACCCTTTTAAATACTTTTATCGAACCAGGTTCATTACCACTATTAATAAAGTGATAGCCATCAAAATACCTGCTATGTAATACATGTAGATAGTGTAATCTGGATCTTCACCATCGTCAGCGTTTTCGTCATCCTGTTCCTGTTCCTGATCCTGTTTAAATTGCTCGTCTTCTTCGGCGAAAAGGTTAAAACATTTAACCTTACAATATTCATAACAATCTTTCGTGTCAGCTGTACAAAACGGTTGTTCTTCGTAAATTTCTAAATTTGGGAACTCGGTTCTCGCACTTTCGAGGGTTCTATACTCCAACTCTTCTTTTGGTATGTTACCGTAATAGTAATCTTGGTAATTTGATGGGAGACATAAACTAACACAACCTTTTGTTTCTTCACTTTTATCTTCAAAATCGTCATCGCCCATGAATAGTCCCGCGAGAAGACCACCTAAAGCTACGAGAGCCATGATCGCGTCATTCTTAATACCACCCTTATTTTTAGCTTCCGCGTCAGCGTCCTTCTTCTTTTTAGTTTCCACGTCCTTCTGTTTACGCTTAGCTTTTGCGTCTTTACCACCCTTTTTAAGAGATGCCTCGTCAGCTTGTTTTTTCAAAGAACTCGCGTCATCGATCTTTTTTGAGATTTTACCACCGACTTCATCCGCGTTTTTTACCGATTTAGATGCTAAATCATCCGCCTGCTTCGCGACAACGTTCGCGCTACCCGCTTGTTTAGATACCTTTGTCGCACTATCTATATTTTTACCGAGTTTAGCTTCCGTCGTTTTTGTAATTTTAAAACTTCCATCTGGAAGTTTAAAACTACCGTTAGCCTTTTTTACAGCGGTAACGGGAATATCAGTTCCATCACTGAACTTAAATCTACCATCTACTTTCTTTGTACCTGGCGGAAGTTTTGCACCGTCAGCTAACTTAAACGATCCATCGCTCATCTTAAACGTTCCATCTAGGTTTTTGGTAGAACCATCAGGAAATTTTATGGACCCATCGGGCAATTTGAACGTGTTATTCGGTAATCGCTTGGATCCTTTGGGTAATACGACGCCATCACCCAATCGTATAAAACCGTCTGGCGCTTTAAAAGCGCCACCACCATACCTTGTGGAACCAGCTGGGATATCAACTTTTCCCACCAA
>CEOP01049412.1_pt1 | contig 20946 bp, 33 predicted proteins | sample 361301 | NCBI WGS metagenome assembly CEOP01 (sample SAMEA2619548, study PRJEB7988) | marine metagenome | biome: marine biome (ENVO:00000447); feature: deep chlorophyll maximum layer (ENVO:xxxxxxxx); material: "saline water (ENVO:00002010), including plankton (ENVO:xxxxxxxx)" | depth 55 m
AAAAATATTGGTGTTGATGAATTAATTTCACCAGAATTTTTAGCTGCAAATGAAATACATGAATTATTAGATCAATCCGCCTTTTTTAATAACCATAAATTTGAAAATGGTGCCCTTACATTAGTTGGAACAACACTTGAGAAGGAAGCTCCATTTGTCGGTAAAACAGTTATGGAAGCCGCTTCTGTCTATAATGACATACATTTTATGCCAGTTGCTATTCAAAGAAAAGAAGCCCAAAACTCAATTATACCCAGGGGAAATACAATATTTAACGAGGGAGATATTGCATATTTTATCACACTCAAAGAGGGTGTTAATGAAATTTACAAGCTTGCCGGAAAAGTAAGGAAACCAGTTAATAATGTAATGATTCTGGGTGGAGGAAAAATCGCATTTAATACAGCAAAGAAACTGATCCAAAAAAAAATAAATGTCTCATTAATTGAACAAAACAATTCTAAAGCAATTGACTTAGCAGATAAGCTTCCTGAAGCTGTTGTGATAAAGGGAGACGGAACTAATTTAGAATTATTGGAAGAAGAGAATTTAAATATTATGGATGCCTTTATTTCTGTAACTGGTAATTCTGAAACAAATATAATATCTTGTTTAATGGCAAATTCAAAAAACGTTTCAAAAACAGTTGCTTTAGTTGAAAATATGGATTATTTCAAGCTTTCTCATTCAATTGGAATAGATAATTTAATTAATAAAAAATTACTTACTGCAAATACAATATTTAGGTACATCAGAAGAGGCGATGTTGTTGAAATGACTATGTTAAATAATTTAGATGTTGAGATTTTAGAATTTATTGTTAATGATCAATCAATGATTTGTAATAAAAAAATAAAAGATTTAGATTTTCCAAGATCGGCTATTATTGGAGGAGTAATTAAAGATGGAAAGGGTGTGATTGCCCTTGGAGATTATGTTATTGCTTCAAAAGATAGAGTTCTTGTTTGTTGTCTTTCCGAAGCTCTTGATAGGGTAGAAGGTCTTTTTTTGTAAAATGAGCAGAATCAACTATAAAATAATTATAAATTTATTTGGACTATTACTCTTATTCAATAGTGGTTTTATGTTTTTATCTACTTTGGTAAGTTTATATTTTAGTGATGGTGTAACCTTGGAATTTTTTAAGGCCGGAATGATTGTTTTTTTAATTGGATCTATATTTTTTTTTAGTACAAAAAATAACGATCAACAAATTCAAAAAAAGGAAGTTTTCTTAATAGTTACTTTAGGATGGTTATTGATGATTTGCTCAGGTATGCTTCCATTTATTTTTACAGATTCAATTCCTCAAATTTCATATGCTTTTTTTGAGACATCTTCTGGATACACTGCTACAGGTGCTTCAGTAATTGAAGATATCGAAAATCTTCCTGAGAGTATTTTATTTTGGAGAAGCACTACGCATTGGATTGGGGGAATGGGAATTATTGTTTTAGCTATTGCAATTCTTCCTTTACTTGGAGTAGGTGGAATGCAACTTTTTTCTGCAGAAACTCCAGGCCCAAGTGGTAATAAATTACATCCTAGGATTACTGATACCGCAAAAAGACTGTGGTATATTTATGTTGGATTGACTCTCGCTGAAACTTTATTGTTAAATATCGCTGGGATGGGCTTTTTTGATGCGATTAATAATTCAATGAGTACTATTGCAACTGGAGGTTTTTCCACTAAAAATGTTAGTATTGCTCATTGGAATAATAATCCATTAATTCAATATATAATCATATTTTTTATGTTTATTTCAGGTGCAAATTTTGTGTTAAGCTATTTTGCATTAAAGGGAAAGGTAAATAAATTTATTAATGATGAGGAGTTTAAAGTTTATTTTATGTTTGTTTTTATTTCAGTTATTATTGTTTCTTTTGTTATTTATTTAAATGTTGATTTGACAAATTCAAGATTTGATCATCCTCAGATTTATGGAAAGTTTGAAAGTTCAATAAGACATGCACTTTTTCAAGTTATTGCAGTCATAACTACTACAGGCTTCGTAACGGGAGATTTTTCTGGATGGACACCATTTTTGACTGTCTTTTTCTTTTGTCTTATGTTTGTTGGTGGATCGTCTGGGTCCACATCTGGTGGAGTAAAAATTGTAAGGCATTTGCTTATGATAAAAAGCGCTTTCCTAGAACTCAAGAGATCATTACATCCAAGTGTAATTATAAGACCAAGATATAATGGTTCAATTTTAGATCAAAATGTTATACATAATATTTATGGTTTTTTAATACTTTATATTTTATTGTTCATTTTAGGAGTATTTTTTTTCACTTTAACAGGTCTTGATTTTAAATCTTCATTAGGAGTTTCAGCAGCAAGTCTGGGGAATATTGGTCCAGCAATTGGCGATTTTGGACCTTCATTTACATACTCATCTTTGCCACAATTAGGAAAATACTTAGCTTCATTTCTCATGATTTTTGGTAGACTTGAATTGTTCACGGTTTTCGTTATTTTTACTCCCTATTTTTGGAAAAACAGGTAAAAAAAATCAATTTAAATTTTGTCTTATTTTTTCATACAACACAATACCTGAGGTCACAGAAACATTTAAGGAGTCAATTGAGTTAAACATTGGTAATTTAACAGAAATATCCGCAAGTTTCATTAGCCCATTATTGATACCTTTATCCTCTGAGCCCATTATAAAAGCTGTTGCTTTATTTAATTTTATATCAAAAAGATTAATATTAGATTTTTCACTAACAGCAATAATTTCTGTATTGAAGGATTTTAAGATATAAATCGCATCTTTTAAATGGGATACTCTTGAAATAGGAACTTTAAAAATACCTCCAGCAGAGGTTTTTATGGATTTTTCATTTATTGGTGCAATACCTGTTTGGGGAATAATCACGCCATTTACAGAGGCAGCAGCAGAGGACCTTAATATCGCTCCCATGTTTCTTGAATCTGTAATTCCATCAAGTAATAAAAAAGTAGGAATGGTATTCTTTAAAAAAGCTTCCTCTATTAATTTTTCAATATTTATGTAGTCAATTTTTGATATTATTGCGACTACTCCTTGGTGATTTTTGTCTTTTATTTTGATTAATTTTTCAGGTGGCACATATGAAAAGGGAATATTACTATCCCTTAAAGATTTTTCAAGGCGTTGGAATAAAGACCCCTTTTTTCCTTTTTGCAGCCATATCTTTTGAATATTTATACCAGAATCTATTGCTTCGATTACGGAGTGTATGCCATAAATTTCAAATGTGTTTTTCATTTACCAAATTTAGTTTTTAAATTGTTTTTTTATTAAAATAACTAATCGAAAAACTTAACTTATTTAAAATCAGTCTTTTAATAATTACTTTTATTCTTGAGTAAGAATTTAAGTTTTTTTTTTTCACTCAAAAAATTCTTTTTGATAAAAAAACGACTATTTAAAAGATGAAAGACAAAAAAATATCATAAATTTGCACGCCCAAAAGATGGGATATAATAAAAAAAAATTAAAAAAACATGCCAACTATTGCTCAATTAGTTAGAAAAGGTAGAGTTACTAATTTAAAAAAAAGCAAGTCTGCTGCTCTAGAATCTTGCCCTCAAAAACGAGGCGTATGTACTAGAGTTTACACTACTACTCCTAAAAAGCCTAATTCCGCAATGAGAAAGGTAGCTCGTGTAAGATTAACAAATGCCAAAGAAGTAAATGCTTATATTCCAGGAGAAGGCCACAACTTGCAAGAGCACTCCATTGTATTAGTTAGGGGTGGACGTGTGAAAGATTTACCCGGAGTTCGATATCATATCGTAAGAGGAGCACTTGATACTGCCGGTGTTGAGGGTAGACTTCAGAGAAGATCCAAATATGGCGCTAAGCGTCCTAAAAAATAAAGATTTAATTTCAATAATTCTTAATGAGAAAAAGACAAGCAAAGAAAAGACCATTATTACCAGATCCTAAGTTTAATGACCAACTTGTTTCTAGGTTTGTTAATAATTTAATGTGGGATGGAAAAAAATCTACTGCACTAAAGGTTTTTTATGATGCAATTGACATTATAAATGATAGAAAAGAGGATGATGAAAAATCAGCAATAGAGATATGGAAGGATGCATTGTCCAATGTAATGCCTCATGTCGAAGTAAGAAGTAGAAGAGTTGGAGGAGCTACTTTTCAAATCCCTATGCAAATTCGTGCCGATCGGAAAGTCTCACTTGCAATGAAATGGTTGATTAGTTATTCTAGAAAGCGAAATGAAAAATCCATGGCATTAAAATTGGCGAATGAGTGCATTGCTGCATCCAAAGAAGAAGGAGCTGCTGTCAAAAAAAGAGTTGATACACATAAAATGGCTGAAGCAAATAAGGCCTTTTCACACTTTAGATTTTAACCTTTTTTATAAACTCCAAATCTATGTCACGTAACTTAAAATTTACTCGAAATATTGGAATTGCAGCCCACATTGATGCTGGTAAAACTACCACAACTGAAAGAATTTTATTTTACACAGGCGTGAGCCACAAAATAGGTGAGGTTCATGACGGAGCTGCAACAATGGATTGGATGGAACAAGAGCAAGAGCGTGGAATTACTATCACATCTGCTGCAACAACTTGTAATTGGTCCTTTCCAACAGATCAAGGAAAACCAACAGAAATTTCAAAAGAATATAAATTCAATATTATTGACACTCCAGGTCACGTTGATTTTACTGTAGAGGTTAATAGATCTCTGAGAGTTCTTGATGGTCTTGTTTTCCTTTTTTCAGCTGTTGATGGTGTTGAGCCTCAGTCCGAAACAAATTGGAGGCTAGCCGATAATTACAAGGTTCCTAGGATAGGTTTTGTTAACAAAATGGATCGTCAGGGTGCAAATTTTATTGGTGTTTGTAATCAAGTAAAGGATATGCTTAAATCAAATGCAGTTCCAATTGTACTTAATATTGGAGATGAAGATAATTTTAAGGGTATTGTAGATTTAGTAAAGAATCGTGCAATTGTTTGGCATGACGAAAATTACGGTTCAACCTTTGATGTTGTTGATATTCCTGATGATCTAAAAGATGAAGCTCAATTACTTAGAAATAACTTAATCGAAGCAGTAGCTGAATACGATGAGATCTTACTTGAAAAGTTTTTTGATGATCCTGATAGTATAACTGAGGATGAGGTTCACAATGCATTGAGGGCTGCAACACAAGATATAAGTATAATTCCTATGATCTGCGGATCTTCATTCAAAAATAAAGGAGTACAGTTTTTGTTAGATGCAGTTTGCCGTTATCTGCCTTCTCCTGAAGATAAAGATGCCATAGTTGGTTCCGACCCTAAGTCAGAATTAGAGATTTCCAGAAAACCAACAGTTAATGAACCTTTTTCTGCTCTTGCTTTTAAAATTGCGACAGATCCATTTGTTGGGCGTTTAGCTTTTTTCCGCGCTTATTCAGGGCGTTTAGAAGCAGGTTCATATGTTTTAAACAATCGTTCAGGAAACAAGGAAAGAATTTCTAGAATTTATCAAATGCATTCAAATAAACAAAATTCAGTTGAATACATTGAGGCTGGTGATATAGGAGCTGCAGTTGGTTTTAAAGATATCAAAACTGGTGATACTTTGTCTGATGAAAAATCTCCAATTGTGCTCGAAAGTATGAATTTTCCTGACCCTGTTATAGGTATTGCTGTTGAACCAAAAACAAAAGCAGATGTGGATAAGTTAGGTATGTCTCTAGCTAAATTAGCTGAAGAAGATCCTACTTTCCAGGTAAAAACTGATGAAGCATCCGGTCAAACAATTATATCTGGTATGGGAGAACTCCATCTTGACATAATAATCGACAGGCTTAGAAGAGAATTTAAAGTTGAGGTAAACCAGGGACAACCTCAAGTTGAATATAAAGAAGCTCTAACTGCAAAAGCACAACATAGAGAGGTTTATAAAAAACAATCTGGAGGTAGAGGTAAGTTTGCCGATATAGTTTTTGAAATAGAACCAGCCGATGAAGGAAAACCAGGCCTTGAATTTATAAATCTTATTAAAGGAGGTAATGTTCCAAAGGAATATATTCCCTCTGTTGAAAAAGGATTTAAAATGTCAATGAATAATGGTCCACTAGCTGGATTTGAGGTTGATGCAATGAAAATCACGTTAAAAGATGGTTCTTTTCATGCTGTAGATTCTGACTCTTTATCATTCGAACTAGCAGCAAAATTAGGGTTTAAAGAAGCTGCCAAAGCTGCTAAAGCTGTAATAATGGAACCAATAATGAAGCTTGAAGTGTTGACCCCAGAAGAAAATATGGGAGATATAGTAGGAGACCTTAATAGACGAAGAGGTCAAGTTAACTCGATGGATGACAGGGCTGGAGCGAAAGTAGTCAAAGCTGAAGTTCCATTATCCGAGATGTTTGGCTATGTTACATCATTGAGAACTCTTTCTTCTGGAAGGGCAACTTCAACAATGGAATTTTCTCACTATTCGGAAACACCAACCAATATTTCTGAAGCAGTAATTGCTGATGTTAAAGGAAATAATAATTAATTTATCAATTGATGAGTCAAAAAATTAGAATAAAATTAAAATCATATGATCATAATCTAGTAGATAAATCTGCAGATAAAATTGTCAAAACAGTCAAAACTACTGGTGCAATAGTTACTGGTCCGATTCCATTACCTACGAATAAAAAAATATTTACAGTCTTGCGTTCACCACATGTTAACAAAAAATCCAGGGAACAATTTAAATTATCATATTACAAAAGATTATTAGATATCTACAGTTCTTCCTCTAAAACTATTGATGCTCTGATGAAACTAGAACTTCCAAGTGGGGTTGAAGTAGAAATAAAAGTTTAAAAATTAATACAAAATGTCTGGAATAATTGGTAAAAAAATCGGAATGACTTCAATCTATGATAACAATGGTAAAAACATACCTTGTACAATAATTGAAGCTGGTCCTTGTGTTGTCACTCAAATTAAGACAAAAGAAACAGATGGATATAACTCTATTCAGCTTGCCTATGGAGAAAGATCTGAAAAAAATATTTCGAAATCTAAATTAAACCATTTTAGAAAAGCTAAAACTTCACCTAAAACAAAGCTACATGAGTTTAAAAACTATGAACACGATTATAAACTTGGCGATAAAATAAATGTTGATCATTTCATTGAAGGAGAGTTTGTTGATGTTTCAGGTATTTCAAAAGGTAAAGGGTTCCAAGGAGTTGTAAAACGTCATGGTTTTGCCGGTGTTGGTCAAGCAACACACGGACAACACAACCGTCTTCGAGCACCTGGTTCAATCGGAGCTGCATCATATCCTGCAAGAGTTTTCAAAGGAATGCGTATGGCTGGTCAAACTGGAAATAAAAAAAACACTATTCAAAATCTTCGCGTGTTAAAAGTTATCCTAGAAAAAAATATTATTCTTTTGAAAGGTTGCGTCCCTGGGTATAAAAATTCATACATAATTATAAGTAAGTAATGGAAATCAAAGTTTTAAATATTAAAGGAAAAGATACTGGAAGAAAAGCAAAACTTAATCCATTGGTTTTTGGAATCGAGCCAAATAATCATGCGGTTTATCTTGATGTTAAACAACACCTAGCCAACAAACGTCAAGGAACTCATAAGTCCAAAGAAAGATCTGAGATTATTGGTTCAACAAGAAAAATAAAAAAACAAAAAGGAACAGGAACCGCGAGAGCAGGAAGTATTAAAAATCCCCTATTCAGAGGAGGTGGTAGGGTTTTTGGTCCCAGACCAAGAGATTATAGCCAAAAAGTAAATAAAAAGGTTAAGCGATTAGCTAGAAAATCAGCTTTATCCATTAAAGCTAAACAAAAAGAGATAATTGTTTTAGAAGATTTTGATTTATCAGAAGCTAAAACCTCTAGCTATTTGAATATTTTAAAAGCTTTAAAAATAGAGTCCAAAAAATCCCTAATAGTATTGGGAGAGCCAAATAAAAATGTATATTTGTCCTCTCGAAATTTAAAAAATTCCGAAGTTGTAACTAATTCTGAATTAAATACTTACAAGATAATGAACACTGTAAGATTAGTTCTTAGTGAAAGTTCAATTTCTAATTTAGAAAATATTTTAAGTTAATCAATGAGTAATATGAGTATTATTTTAAAACCAATTATCACCGAAAAAGCCACATCAGAAAGTGAGCTTAGTAATAAATATACTTTTATTGTTAACTCTAAATCTAATAAAGTTGAAATTAAAAATGCTGTTGAGAATTATTATCAGGTTAGCGTTACTAAAGTAAGGACTATGAATTATGGCCCTGTCAGAAAAACAAAGTTCACTAAAACTGGTATTCAAAACGGTAAATCAAACTTAATTAAGAAAGCTATTGTTCAACTTGAAGAAGGAAATCAAATAGATTTTTACACTAATTTATAAGTTATTTAATATGTCAGTAAGAAAATTAAAACCAGTAACACCAGCACAACGATTTCGAGTTGTAAATGGATTTGATTCAATCACTACTGATACTCCTGAAAAAACTTTACTGCAAGCTAAAAAGAGAAGTGGAGGTAGAAATAATAAAGGAAAAATGACAATAAGACACCGAGGTGGAGGCCATAAAAAACGATATAGATTAATAGATTTTAAGCGTGACAATTTTGGCATTTTGGGTGAGGTTAAGTCTATTGAATATGACCCAAATCGAAGTTCTTTTATCTCCTTAATAGAATATAAAGATGGAGATAAAAGATATATTATTGCTCAATCTGGGTTAAAGGTTGGTCAAAAAATAATTTCAGGTGAATCAGCACCACCAGATTTAGGTAATGCATTACCATTATCAAAAATCCCACTGGGAACTATCATTTCATGCATAGAACTTCGACCAGGTGGTGGAGCAGTAATATCCAGAAGTGCAGGTTCTTTTGCTCAACTTATGGCTCGTGAAGGTAAGTTTGCAACTATAAAGATGCCCTCAGGTGAGACAAGATTAATTCAAATCAACTGTTATGCTTCAATAGGTGCTGTATCAAATTCTGACCACCAATTAATAGTCTCTGGAAAAGCTGGTAGATCAAGATGGTTAGGCCGCAGACCGAGGACAAGACCCGTAGCTATGAATCCTGTCGATCATCCAATGGGAGGAGGAGAAGGAAGAGCATCTGGAGGACACCCCAGATCAAGAAATGGGGTTCCTGCTAAAGGTTATATAACTAGATCTAAATCAAAGGCTAGTAATAAATTTATTTTAGAAAGAAGAAAAAAATAAAATATGGCACGTTCATTAAAAAAAGGTCCTTTTGTTAGTCATAATCTTATTATGAAAATCAATAAAAATATTGAAGATAATAAGAAAACTGTTATTAAAACATGGTCAAGATCATCATTAATTACTCCTGATTTTGTTGGTCAAACTATCGGAGTACATAATGGTAAAACTCATATACCTGTTTACATCACAGAAAATATGGTTGGTCATAAATTAGGAGAATTTTCACCAACAAGATCTTTTCGAGGGCATGCGGGTGCAAAAAATAAAGGAAAAAAATAATTTACAATGGGGAATCGAAAGAGACAAAGCGCGGATAAGGTAAAAGAATCTAAAAAAGATATTTCTTTTGCTAAGTTAAATAACTGTCCAACATCTCCACGTAAAATGAGACTAGTTGCAGATCAGGTAAGAGGACTAAATATTGATAAAGCTCTTTCAACTCTAAAATTCAGTCCAAAAGAAGCATCAAGAAGTTTGGAGAAACTTCTTTTATCAGCCATTAACAATTGGCAATCAAATAATGAAAACTCTGATTTTGAAAAAGCATCGCTGTTTATTAAAGAAATTAGAGTTGATAGTGGAAGTATGTTAAAAAGACTCAGAACTGCTCCCCAAGGACGTGCTCATCGGATTAGAAAGCGATCTAATCATGTTACACTAGTAATAGGAGCAAATAATATTGAAAACCTTTAAAAAAATTATGGGACAAAAAACAAATCCAATAGGAAATCGATTAGGTATTATTAGAGGCTGGGATTCTAACTGGTACGGGGGAAGTGATTATGGAGATAAATTAGCTGAAGATGATAAAATTCGCAAATATATTTTTGTCAGACTTGCTAAAGCTAGTGTTTCAAATATCATAATTGAAAGGACACTAAAATTAATTACAGTTACTATAACTACTGCAAGACCAGGCATAATTATTGGAAAAGCGGGTCAAGAAGTTGATAAATTAAAAGAGGAATTAAAGAAGATTACTCGAAAAGATATACAAATAAACATACATGAAATTAAAAGACCTGAGTTGGATGCAAAACTTGTTGCATCAAGTATAGCAAGACAGATTGAAAATAGAATTTCATACAGAAGGGCTATCAAAATGTCAATTGCTGCATCAATGAGGATGAACGCTGAGGGGATAAAAGTTCAAATTTCAGGTAGACTTAATGGAGCTGAGATGGCTAGAAGTGAGTCATACAAGCAAGGTAGAATTCCATTGTCTACATTTAGAGCTGACATTGATTATTCGTTAGTTGAAGCTCATACCACCTATGGAAGATTAGGAGTGAAGGTATGGATTATGAAAGGCGAGGTTTACGGAAAAAGAGAGTTGTCTCCTTTGGTAGGAATGCAGAATAAGTCTGGAGGTAATTCTAAAAATAATAAACAAAATAACCGACAATCAAGAAGATTAAGAAAATAAATTGAAACTTTTACTCTAATGTTACAACCAAAAAAAACCAAATTTCGAAAAGCTCAAAAAGGTAGAATGAAAGGTCTTTCCCAAAGAGGATATTTATTATCTAATGGGATGTTTGGGATTAAAACTATTGATTCACATTTTATTACATCAAGACAAATCGAAGCTGCTAGAATTGCAGCAACTAGATTTATGAAAAGAGAAGGTCAATTATGGATTAAAATATTTCCTGATAAACCAATAACAAAAAAGCCATTAGAAGTAAGAATGGGAAAAGGAAAAGGTGCTCCAGAATATTTTGTGGCTGTTGTAAAACCTGGTAGAATTTTATTCGAAGTTGCTGGAGTCCCAATTGAAATTGCAAAAGAGGCTCTTAGACTCGCTGCTCAGAAGCTCCCTGTTAAAACAAAGTTTATTATTGCTAGAGATTATCAAAATTAGATTTATATGAAACAAAAAGAGATTGAAAAGCTTTCTGCAGAGGATTTAATTGATAAATTAGCTGAATTTAAAAAAAAATTAGCTGATTTGAAGATGACTCATACAGTTTCACCTATTGAAAATCCTTTGCTAATAAGAGAAACTCGAAGGGTTATTTCTCGTATTTATACTGCAATGTCGTATAAAAATAAATCTAAATAATTTACAGTTTATGAATATTGATAGAAACTTAAGAAAAGAAAGAATAGGGATTGTGACTAGTAACAAAATGCAGAAGTCAATAATTATCTCTGAAGTAAAAAGAACAAAACATCCTATGTATGGAAAATATGTTTTAAAAACTAAGAAATATACTGCCCACGATGAAAAAGATGAATGCAACGTTGGTGATACAGTAAAAATAATGGAGACACGTCCCCTAAGTAAAACAAAAAACTGGAGGTTAGTTGAAATAATAGAAAGAGCTAAATAATATGTTACAACAAGAATCAAGATTAAAAGTTGCTGACAATACAGGCGCAAAAGAGGTTTTAACTATTCGTGTGCTTGGTGGAACCAAAAAAAGATATGCATCTCTTGGAGATAAAATAGTTGTTTCTGTAAAAAACGTTACTCCTGCTGGTACTGTAAAAAAAGGTCAAGTTTCAACTGCAGTCGTTGTGAGAACAACTAAAGAGGTTCGAAGAAAAGATGGGTCATACATACGTTTTGATGATAATGCTTGTGTTTTACTAAATGAAACAGGAGAAATGAGAGGAACAAGAGTTTTTGGTCCAGTTGCTAGAGAATTAAGAGACAAGCAATTCATGAAAATTGTTTCATTAGCTCCAGAGGTTCTATAAATAAAAAATTATGATCAAGATAAAAATAAAAAAAGGAGATATAGTTAGAGTTATTTCAGGAACTCACAAAGGGAAGGAAGGTAAGGTTTTAAAAATAGACTCTGGCTCACAAAGAGTCTTAGTAGAAGGTGTCAATATTGTAAAAAAACATACCAAGCCAAATTCTCAGGATCCAAAAGGCGGAATTAAAGAAAAAGAGGCTACAATTCACATTTCAAATATCTCTCTTTTTTTACCGGATGGTAAAAATACACGAGTAGGTTATAAATATGAGGATAATAAAAAAATAAGATTTTCAAAAAAAACCAATGAAGTTATATAATCATGAATTATCAGCCAAGACTTAAAAAAGAATATAAAGACCAAATAATTAGTACTTTGAAGAAAGAATTTAATTATAAAAATGTAATGCAAGTTCCTAAACTCATTAAAATAGTTTTGAGTAGGGGTGTTGGATCGGCTGTTTCTGACAAAAAATTAATTGATCACGCAACTGAAGAATTGACTCAAATTACAGGTCAAAAAGCCGTAGCCACGATATCAAAAAAAGATGTTGCTTCATTCAAACTAAGAAAAGGTATGCCTATAGGTGCTAAAGTAACTCTCAGAGGAGAAAGAATGTTTGAGTTTTTAGACAGACTTGTTACCTTTGCTTTACCAAGAGTAAGGGACTTCCAGGGTGTTAAATCGTCAGGTTTTGACGGTAGAGGAAATTATAATTTAGGTATAACTGAACAAATAATTTTTCCTGAAATCGATATAGATAAGGTCAATAAAATTGGTGGAATGGATATATCATTTGTAACTACTGCAAAAACAGATAAAGAAGCAAAATCCCTTCTAAACGAAATGGGTTTACCATTCAAAAAAAATTAATATGGCAAAAGAATCAATGAAAGCTCGAGAGATAAAAAGAGCAAAAATAGTAGCAAAATATTCATCTAAGCGTAAGGCCTTGAAAGAGGCAGGTGATTACCAGGGGCTTCAAAAATTACCCAGAAATGCTTCACCTGTTCGATTACATAATAGATGTAAGTTAACTGGTCGTCCCAAAGGTTATATTAGACACTTCGGGATTTCAAGGGTTACTTTTAGAGAAATGGCAAACAAGGGATTAATACCTGGCATAACAAAAGCCAGTTGGTAAAAAAAATAATATGAATACAGATCCAATAGCAGATTATCTAACCAGATTAAGAAATGCAAATAGCGCAGGTCACAGAACAGTTTCTGTACCTGCCTCAAATTTAAAGAAAGAAATTACTAAAATTCTTTTTGACCAAGGCTATATATTAAGCTATAAATTTGAAGATACAAGTAATAATCAAGGTAATATTAAGATAGCTCTTAAATATGACTCTTTAACTAAAGATCCTGTTATAAAAAAAATTCAAAGAATCAGTACTCCTGGTTTACGACAATACAATTCAAGTATTGATTTACCTAGAGTTTTAAATGGTCTCGGAATTTCAATTATTTCAACTTCAAAAGGAGTTATGACTGGAAAAGAAGCAAAAAAAAATAATGTAGGAGGAGAAGTTATTTGTTATGTATATTAATAAAATCACAATTTAAAAAATGTCAAGAATTGGAAATAACCCCATAAAAATACCAGAAGGTGTTCAAGTTGAGCTCTTACAGGATGAAATATCCGTAAAAGGTAAACTTGGTCAATTAAAACAAAATTTTTCTGAGGTAAAAATAGATATTAGTGAAGGAATTATTTCAGTTCAAAATCTATCAAAAACTAAAAGTTCTAGAGCTAAACATGGTTTATATAGATCACTTATTTACAACATGATTCATGGAGTAAATAATGGTTTCACCAAAGAATTAGAATTAGTAGGAGTTGGCTATCGGGCAACTAATCAAAATCAAATTTTGGATTTAGCTCTTGGATTTTCTCATAATATTCTTTTTGATGTAGCCCCTGAAGTTAAAGTGGAAACCATAACAGAAAAAGGAAAAAATCCAATAATCAAGTTAACTTCGCACGACAAACAATTAATTGGTTTTGTTGCTGCTAAGATTAGATCATTTAGAAAGCCTGAACCCTACAAAGGTAAAGGCATTAGATTTGTAGGTGAGCAAATTAGAAGAAAAGCAGGGAAATCCGCATAATTTTATTAAAAATGAGATTAACTAAAACAAAACGCAGAGAAAGAATTCGTAGCAGAATTCGTAAGACCATAAGTGGAGATGCTTCTAGTCCAAGACTATCAGTTTTTAGAAGCAACAAAGAAATTTATGCCCAACTAATTGACGATAAAAATGGTAAAACAATTACCACTGCATCTTCTAGGGAAAAGGAAGTTTTGGGCTCTTCTAAAATAGAAAAATCAACAAGTGTCGGAAAATTAATAGCTAAGAGATCTATTGACTTAGGAATAAACTCAGTCAAATTTGATAGAAGCGGATATTTATACCATGGTAGGGTCAAATCTCTAGCTGAAGGTGCCCGTGAGGGTGGATTAAAATTTTAAATTATGTATCAAAATTATAGTAACATAGAATACGTTAAACCTGCAGGCTTAGATCTAAAAGATCGTTTAGTGGGTGTTCAACGTGTAACTAAGGTCACTAAAGGAGGAAGGGCTTTTGGCTTTTCCGCCATAGTAGTAGTGGGAGATGAAAATGGTGTTGTTGGCCAAGGTCTTGGAAAGTCAAAAGAAGTTTCTGAAGCAATAGCAAAGGCAATTGAAGATGCTAAGAAAAATCTTGTCAGAATACCAATTAAAAAAGGAACACTCCCGCACGAACAAAAAGGGAAATACGGAGGGGCAAAAGTTTTTGTTAAACCTGCTTCAGAAGGAACAGGTGTTATTGCTGGTGGGGCCGTTCGAGCTGTTTTAGAATCTGTAGGAGTTCAAAATGTTCTTTCTAAATCTCAAGGTTCTTCAAATCCTCATAATGTTGTTAAAGCAACTTTTGATGCTCTTTTAAAGTTAAGAAGTCCAGAAAAAATTGCTAAAGAAAGGGGCATTTCAATTGAAAAAGTTTTTAATGGTTAAAACAAAAAAATAATATGGAAAAGATTAAAGTTGTTCAGCTTAGAAGCTCTATTAAGAGAATAAAATCTCAAAAAAGAACACTCGAAGCATTGGGACTTCGAGGAATAGGCAAGGAAGTAATTCATAATTCATCGCCAAGTATTTTGGGAATGATTAAAAAGGTTGAACATTTAGTATCTGTAGTTAAAGTTTAAAAATAAAAATTTATGAGTTTAGATAATTTAAAGCCTGCAATTGGATCTATTCAAAAAAACAATAAAAGATTAGGTAGAGGTGAAGGTACAGGTAAGGGAGGTACAGCTTCAAGAGGTCATAAAGGGGCTAAATCTAGATCTGGATATTCAAAAAAGCTAGGATTTGAAGGGGGACAAATGCCTTTACAAAGACGTGTCCCAAAGTTCGGTTTTAAAAACATAAATAGAAAAGAATATACAGGTGTTAATATTGATACAATTCAAGAATTAGTTGAATTAAAAAAAATAAAGAAATCATTATCCATTGAAGAACTAATTTTATTTCGTTTGGCTGGAAAAAATGATTTTGTAAAAATTTTAGGAAGAGGAAAAATAAAATCTTCAATAAAAGTTTCTGCTCATAAGTTTTCAGAATCCGCAAAAAAAGCAATCGAGGATGCTGGAGGTGAGGCTATAGTTATTTAATTTAAAATGAAAAAGTTTTTAGAGACAATAATAAATATATACAACATAGATGAACTTCGTCAGAGGATAACAATTACACTATTTTTGTTGCTAGTTTATCGTTTGGGAGCGCAAATAGTTATTCCAGGAATTGATTCAGTTCAACTTGCATCTCTTGCTGAGAGAGCAGATGGAGGGGGGTTGTTAGGAATTTTAAATGCCTTTACAGGTGGAGCTTTTACAAATGCATCGGTTTTTGCGTTGGGTATAATGCCTTATATATCTGCATCAATTGTTGTTCAATTAATGGGAATAGCGATACCTTATCTTCAAAAACTACAAAAGGAAGGCGAAAGTGGGCGAAAAACTATTAATCAAATTACCAGATGGTTAACAATTGCAATATGTGTTGTCCAGGCTCCTGCTTATCTTTTTGGCCTTTCTGCTCTTGGAGTTCCAGATAGTGCTTTCATACTTGGAAGAGGACCACTATTTTTATTTTCATCTGTAACCATTCTGGTAACAGGAACAATATTTGCAATGTGGTTGGGTGAGAAAATAACTGACAAAGGCATTGGAAATGGTATATCTTTATTAATTATGGTAGGAATAATTGCAAACCTTCCATTATCATTTACACAAGAGTTTATTTCAAGGGTTTCTGAAAATAATGGAGGATTGATGCTAGTATTAATTGAACTTGTTCTTTGGATAATAATTATTTTATTATCGATACTACTTGTAATGGCTGTTAGACAAATTCCCGTTCAATATGCACGAAGAACTTCTGGAGGAAACTCAATAAAAAGCTCCAGTTTATCTGGAAGCAGGCAATATATTCCACTAAAGTTAAATGCCTCTGGTGTAATGCCAATAATATTTGCTCAAGCATTAATGTTTGCACCTGTTTATTTAGGTAGTTTATTCGGAAACTCAAGTTTTGGCCAATGGATGCAATCCGAGTTTTCAGATATATTCGGATTATGGTATAATATATTATTTGGTTTACTTATAATCATTTTTACATTCTTTTATACTGCTATGACCGTTCCAACTAATAAGATGTCTGATGATTTGAAAAGAAGTGGTGGCTTTATTCCTGGGATAAGACCTGGAAATGACACATCTAATTATCTTGATAATATAATGACTAATATTACATTTCCTGGGTCGTTATACTTAGCTGCCATAGCTGTTTTTCCTGCTGTAGTTGTTAAGTTTATGGGTATGCAACAAGGGTGGGCATTATTCTATGGTGGAACATCATTACTAATTATGGTTGGTGTTGCTATAGATACAATACAGCAAGTAAACTCCTATCTTTTAAACCGTCACTATGATGGATTAATGAAAACAGGAAAAAGTCGAAGAACAATAACACCAACGATATAATTTATTCATGGCTAAACAAGAATCAATAGAACAGGAAGGAAAAATTATCGAGGCTTTATCCAATGCTATGTTTAGGGTAGAATTAGAGAATGGTCATGTGGTCACAGCACATATTTCAGGTAAAATGAGGTTGCATTATATTAAATTACTTCCAGGGGATAAAGTTAAATTAGAAATGAGTCCTTATGATTTATCAAAAGCAAGAATTACCTATAGATTTTAATATTTATAAGAAAAAAATTAGATGAAAACAAGAACTTCAATTAAGAAAAGAAGCGCCGATTGTAAAATTGTAAGGAGAAAAGGCACTTTATATGTTATTAACAAAAAGAATCCTAGATTCAAACAAAGACAAGGATAAATTATGGCAAGAATATCAGGGGTTGATATACCTAAACAGAAAAGAGGCGTAATAGCTTTAACGTACATATTTGGAATTGGAAAAAGTAGAGCTTCTACAATTTTAAAAAAAGCCAAAGTTAGTGAGGAAACAAAAGTTTCCGACTGGACAGATGATGAAACCGGTCGTGTAAGAGACATGGTTAGTAGTTTTAAAATTGAGGGCGAGCTAAGATCAGAAAACCAAATAAATATCAAAAGATTAATGGATATAGGATGTTACAGAGGAATTCGTCATAGAACAGGACTTCCTTTGAGGGGTCAAAGAACAAAAAATAATTCTAGAACCAGAAAAGGAAAAAGAAAAACAGTAGCTAATAAAAAGAAAGTAACTAAATAAATAAAACTAATTACTAATGGCAAAAACAGTTTCAAAAAAAAGAAAAGTAATAGTGGAGGCTTCCGGTCAGGCACACATTAATGCTTCTTTTAATAATATTATTATATCTCTAACAAACATGAAGGGGGAAGTTATTTCATGGTCCTCAGCTGGAAAAATGGGTTTTAGAGGATCAAAAAAGAATACGCCATATGCTGCTCAAACAGCTGCTGAGGATTGTGCGAAACAAGCGCAAGAAGCCGGACTCAGAAAAGTGAAAGTTTACGTTAAGGGTCCAGGAAATGGAAGAGAGTCTGCCATACGTACCCTACATAATAACGGGATTGAGGTTACAGAAATTGTTGATGTAACTCCACAACCTCATAATGGTTGTCGTCCTCCTAAAAGAAGACGTGTTTAATTTTAATAATAGTTATAAAAAAAATATAAAATGGCAAGATATACAGGTCCTAAAACAAAAATAGCCAGAAAATTTGGTGAAGCTATTTTTGGAGAAGATAAGTCTTTTGAGAAGAGAAATTATCCACCTGGACAGCATGGAAATAATCGTAGACGTGGAAAAAAATCTGAATATGCAATCCAACTAATGGAAAAGCAAAAAGCTAAATATTCGTACGGTATCTTAGAGCGTCAATTTAAAAACCTTTTTGAAAAAGCCAACAGATCAAAAGGGGTTACTGGTGAGGTTTTACTTCAATTATGTGAGTCTCGTCTTGATAACACTGTTTTTCGACTTGGATTATCATCCTCGAGAAGTGGATCGAGACAACTTGTCTCTCATCGTCATATTACGGTTAATGATAATATTGTAAATATACCATCTTATCAATTAAAACCAGGAGATGTTATTGGTGTCAGAGAAAAATCAAAATCATTAGAGGTTATAAAAAACTCATTGAATAACAATAAAAGTACCTACGAATGGCTTACATGGGATAGTGATTCTTTAAAAGGTACTTTTGTTTCAATTCCTCAGCGTATTCAAATCCCTGAAAATATTAAAGAACAATTAATTGTAGAACTATACTCAAAATAATAAAATTATGGCAATATTAAATTTTCAAAAACCAGACAAGGTAGTTATGATAGATTCTTCAGATTTTGAAGGAAAATTTGAATTTCGACCCTTAGAACCAGGATATGGATTGACTATCGGAAATGCTCTAAGAAGAGTCCTCTTGTCATCTTTAGAGGGGTTTGCAATAACATCTATAAAAATTGATGGTATTGATCATGAATTTTCTACTATTCCAGGTATAGTTGAGGATGTAACAGAAATTGTTCTTAATTTAAAACAAATAAGATTTAAACGACAAATCGACGACGTCGATAATGAAAAAGTAAATCTCAGTTTTTCTGGACAGGATCAGCTAAAGGCTGCGGATTTACAAAAATTTATTTCTGGATTTCAAATTTTAAATCCAGATCAAGTTATATGTAATTTAGAAAAAGCTGTTCAGTTTAACTTTGAACTAATAATTGAAAAAGGAAGGGGTTATATTCCTGCTGAAGAGAACAAAAATATAGATTCTGCTTTAGGAGTAATAGCTATAGATTCAATTTTCACTCCAGTTAAAAATGTTAAGTATATAATAGAAAATTACAGAGTAGAACAAAAAACTGATTACGAAAAGTTAGTATTTGAAATTGTCACTGACGGTTCTATTCATCCAAAAGATGCATTAACTGAAGCTGCTAAAACTTTAATCCACCACTTCTTGTTATTTTCTGATGAAAGAATTACTCTTGAAGCTGATGAGATTGCTCAAACTGAAACCTATGACGAAGAATCACTCCATATGCGTCAACTTCTCAAAACTAAATTAATCGACATGGATTTATCGGTTAGAGCACTTAATTGTTTAAAAGCAGCAGAAGTAGATACTCTTGGTGATCTTGTTTCGTACAATAAAAATGATTTAATGAAATTCAGAAATTTTGGCAAAAAATCCTTGACTGAACTAGAAGAGTTAGTCGTATTAAAAGGCCTTTCATTTGGAATGGATTTATCAAAATATAAATTAGATCGTGATTAACTAATAATTTAAGTATACCATTATGAGACATGGAAAAAAAGTAATGCACTTGGGTAGAAAAAAGGCTCACCGTAAGTCGATGTTATCGAATATGGCATGCTCTTTAATTGAACATAAATCAATTAACACTACAGTCACTAAAGCAAAAGCTCTAAGAATTTTTATAGAACCATTAATCACAAAATCTAAAAGTGATTCCACACACAACAGAAGACTGGTTTTTGCAGATTTAAGAAGTAATAAACATGTCTCAGAATTATTCGATGTGATATCAAAAAAAGTTGGTGATAGACCAGGAGGATATTGTAGAGTAATTAAATTGGGTAATAGGTTAGGAGATAACGCGGATATGGCTTTAATCGAGTTAGTAGATTTTAATGATATTTATTCTGTTGATAGCCATAAGAAGAAAAGTACTAGAAGACGTAGATCAAAAAATAAGGATCAAGATTCGATTAAAAATGAAAAACCAGATTCTAATGATAAGTTGACTGAATCTTCAGAAAAAAAATAAATTTTCTACAATAAAATTGAAAAGGATAATCATTTTAGATTATCCTTTTTTTTATGTTAATTTGTAATACTTATTTATGAAGTATAAGGCATTAAAAAAAGCGATTGTTCTTCTTGCTGATGGCACTAGATTTTATGGAAAATCAGTTGGCATTGAAGGAAGTAGTTTTGGAGAAATATGCTTTAATACTGGAATGACTGGATACCAAGAAATTTTCACTGATCCTTCCTATTTTGGTCAAATAATGGTCACTACAAATACACATATAGGAAATTATGGAACATTAGACTTTGATTCTCAATCAAATGGAATTAAAATTTCAGGCTTAATATGTAAAAATTTTAGTTACGTTCAAACAAGACCATCATCAAAAGTCGATTTGTTTTCATATTTTAAAAACCAAAATAAAATAGTTGTTTCAGATGTTGATACCAGAGCTTTAGTTAGTTACATCAGAGAAAATGGTGCAATGAATGCAGCAATAACAACTGAGTTAAACAAAATAGATGAAATTATTTTAAAGCTAAAAAAACTTCCTTCTATGGTAGGCTTAGAATTAGCATCTAAAGTTTCCACAAAAAAACCATATTTTGTTGGAAATCCAAATTCAAAATATAAGGTCTCAGCACTTGATCTTGGTATAAAACAAAATATTTTGAATCATTTTTCAAAAAG
>CEOP01211173.1_pt1 | contig 20862 bp, 14 predicted proteins | sample 361301 | NCBI WGS metagenome assembly CEOP01 (sample SAMEA2619548, study PRJEB7988) | marine metagenome | biome: marine biome (ENVO:00000447); feature: deep chlorophyll maximum layer (ENVO:xxxxxxxx); material: "saline water (ENVO:00002010), including plankton (ENVO:xxxxxxxx)" | depth 55 m
GAGAAAAAAGCTCGTGTTGAAGATGCTCTTCATGCTACTCGAGCTGCTGTTGAAGAAGGTATAATTCCCGGTGGTGGAGTAGCGCTACTTAGAGCTATTCCTGCTCTTTCTAAGATTAAAGTTGATGAGGAACAACAGGTTGGTGTTGATATTGTAGCACGTGCTCTGGAAGCGCCTGTAAGGCAAATCTGTGAAAATGCTGGAGTTGAATCATCGATTGTAGTTCAGAATATTAGGGATAAAAAAGCTGACCATGGATATGATGCCAGAAGTGATGAATATGTAAAAATGTTTGATGCAGGTATCATTGACCCAACTAAGGTTGCAAGAGTAGCAGTTCAAAATGCAGCATCAATCGCTGGCATGATTATTACGACTGAGGCAGCAATTACTGAAATTCCAGAAGAAGATAATATGCCTCCAATGCCACCAGGTGGTGACATGGGTGGTATGGGCGGCATGGGCGGTATGATGTAATCATCCTCCTTTAAGTCTAATATCTATTAGTCATATAAAAAGCCCCATTAATGGGGCTTTTTATTTTTAAAAACATCATGCTCATGATTGATACGTTAAGTAATTTTTTGTTATTCTATAATGAAAAAATTAAAAAAGAAATTATTTATAATTGATGGGTATGCGATCCTGTATCGTGCTCATTTTGCTTTAATTCGAAACCCATTGATTACCAGCTATGGTTTTCATACTAGTGCATTATTCGGTTTTTCTAATCATCTATTAAAAATTATTAAGGATGAGGACCCTGATTATCTTGTTTGCGCTTTTGATTCTAAAGAAAAAACTTTTAGGCATAAGATATATAAAGATTACAAAGCAAACAGACCAGAGATGCCTATAGAGTTACAAGAACAAATCCCGCATCTATGGGAGCTACTTGATGCTATGAATATTCCTGTATTAAAAAAACCTGGGTTCGAGGCTGATGATATTATAGGGACTATTATAGAATTAACTTCTAGAGAGGAAATTGAGTCATATATAGTAAGTGGCGATAAAGATTTCATGCAATTAATTAACGAAAAAGTATTTTTATATACGCCAGGGAAAAGGAACACTTCACCAATTATTTATGACAGAAATGGCGTGATTGATAAGTGGGGAGTTCCTCCAGAAAAAATAATTGATTTATTGGCATTAATGGGTGATTCATCAGACAATGTTCCAGGTGTTGCTGGAGTTGGTGTAAAGACAGCAGTAAAACTATTAAAAGAATATGATTCATTAACGATTGTTTTAGATAATGCTAATAAAATAAGGAATAAACGTGTCCATGACGGTTTGATTAATTGCAGAGAAGAAGCATTTATGAGTAAAGAATTAGTTACTATAGTTAGGGATGTTGATATTAATTATTCTATAGAAAATTTTTTACTTAAGCCATTTGATGATGATTTATTATCAAAAAAATACGAAGAGTTGGAGTTTTATGCGCTTCTCAAACAAATAGGACCAAATGATAGACTTAATAAAGAAAATAATATTAAAAAAAGCTATAATGCTATAACAGATATAAAAGAATTAAATAAATTAATCAATGATATTAAAAAATCTAATATGATATCAATTGATCTTGAGACAACATCAGTAAATCCTATGGAGGCTGATATCGTTGGTATAAGCTTATCAATCAAATCTAATAGTGGGTATTACATACCGATTCTATATCGAGAAAAGTCAAAAAATAACTTCGGAGATGATGATTTAGTTACTGTTTTATCATTGTTGAAAAACACGTTAGAAAATCCTCATATAAAAAAAGTTGGACAAAATATAAAATATGATTCTTTAATTTTATCTAGAAATGGTATAAACATTGAAGGAATTTATTTTGATACAATGATAGCTGCTCACATTCTCAATCCTGCAGCGAGGTCCTATAAACTAGATATACTGAGTCTTGAATATCTTAATTATAGCATGGTACCTATAGAAGAATTAATAGGAAAAGGGAAAGAACAGATTACTATGGACAAAGTACCACTAGAGCAGACTACATTTTATGCTTCAGAGGATGCTGATATTGCTCTACAACTAGCTGAGTTATTTATTCCACGTTTAGAAGAAAATAAACAAATGGAATTCTACCAAAATATTGAAATTCCTTTGGTCAATGTACTTATGAATATGGAAAAAGAAGGGGTATATGTAGAGCAAAAAATATTAAATGAAATGTCAATGCGGATTGGAGGAAGATTAGATGTTTTGGTTGATGATATTTATAAAATATCTGGAAAGGAGTTTAATGTGAATTCTACTCAACAGTTAGCTACTATTTTATTTGATGAATTAAAATTAAGCAAAATAAAAAAACGATCAACTGCTGAGAATGTGTTAAAAGAATTAGTTAAAGAACATCAGTTACCAGAGTTGATTTTAGAATATCGCAAACTAAATAAATTAAAAAATACTTATATAGATGCACTACCAGTTGCGATTAATAGTAAAACAGATAGAATTCATTCCACTTTTAATCAGACGATTGCATCAACAGGCAGATTATCAAGTACAAGTCCCAATTTTCAAAATATTCCTATCCGAACAGAAGAGGGCCGTGAGATAAGGAAATCATTCATTGCGCAGAAAAAGGGTTGGCAGATTTTTTCAGCGGACTATTCTCAAATAGAACTGAGGATTATGGCGCATTTATCAGAAGATCATGAATTATGTGATGCTTTTAATAATAACATTGATATTCATTCTAGAACTGCTAGTTTAATCTATAACGTACCAATAGAAGATCTTATTCCTGAAATGAGGAGAACTGCTAAGGTTGTTAACTTTGGCATTATGTATGGAGCCGGGGCGTTTAGAATTAGTCAAGAACTCGGCATATCTAGAATGGCATCTCAAGACATAATAGATGAATATTTTAAGAAATATTCAGGCGTAAAATTATATATTGAAAAAATATTAGACAAAGCTCGAAAAGATAATTTTGTGGAAACTATATTTGGAAGACGCAGACCAGTGTGGGACGCTAATAGTGAAAATGCGTTGAAAAGAAAAGCTGCAGAGAGGGTAGCCATTAATATGCCTATACAGGGATCAGCTGCTGAATTAATAAAAATAGCAATGATAAATATTCAAAAAGAGATTAAAAAAGAAGAGCTTAAATCAAAAATGATTCTTCAAATCCACGATGAGTTATTATTTGAATTTCCTAAAGAAGAAGAGGATAAAATAATTCCCTTAGTAGTAAATTCAATGGAAAATGCAATGCTATTAAAAGTACCAATAATCGTTGATTATGGTTTTGGTAGTAATTGGTATGAAGCACATTAATATTAAGTAATATGGAAGCAAGTATCACATTAAAAAAAGTTGGCAAATTAATAGATGATAAGACTATTGTTGCTGGTCTTACCTTTGGCATAGAGAGAGGTTCACTTGTGGCTATTATTGGAGCAAATGATACAGGGAAATCTATTTTATTAAAATTATTATCAGGTTTTGAGAAGCCTGATTATGGAAATATTTTTATTCATGGTTTTGATATGCAAAAAAGGAAGAAAAAAACTCGCCAACTTATTGGCTTTGTTCCTCATGAAACAGACTTAGACCCTTGGCTTTCAATTGAACAAAACATTCGATTTTCTTCATTGTTATATAATGTAAGTGATAATGATTATAATGATAGACTTGATTTATTTTCTAATAGCTTAAATATTAAAGAATATTTAGGTGAAATTTCTTCGCGTGTATCATATGGAATTCAAAAAAGAGCAATGCTAGTTAGAGCTTTAATACATAATCCAGAAATTCTCGTTCTGGATGAACCAACAGGTTTTATGGATGCACCTTCAGTCCGGCTTACCTGGGATTTATTAAAAAAATTAAAAGGAGAGAAATCAATAATTTATGTGAGTAATACACTAACAGAGGTAGAGCAGGCTCATGATAGAATACTTGTTTTTAAAGATGGTAAGATTATCATGGATGGAAATTTAGATAAGCTTTTAGAGAGTACTCTTGATTATCATCAGTTTCAAATCGAGTTTGAAAATCTCAATGATGAATTGTATAGAACCCTAAGTAATATCACAACGGTTGTTTCGCCAAACAAAATTGATAATGTTTTTCATTTTTATGGAAGAGATAGAAGTGTTTTTTTTGATATAGTTAAAGCAGCATCTGAAAGTCTTATGATTGATTTGAGCGTAAAAAAACTTGGGCTGATAGATTTAATGGACTCTGAATTTGCAGGAGGTGGACTAGATTGATTAGGGCGTTGTTAATTAGGAGGTTTTGGTTATTAGGAAGCAATATTACATCTAGTGTAGTTCTTTCTTTTTTATTCCCTATGATTATTTTTATTTTTATTAATCTTTCTTTTAGAAGAGTCTTAGTTAATGCTGTTTATGATATTGATTTTGATACATGGATCTATCCAAGTATGGTCATGTTAGTATCAGTTTTAAGTATTATTCCTTCAATATTCCGTGATTTGTTTGATCTCAGAATTCATAAAAAAGTTTTAACATATTTATCTCTTACGCCTTATTCTAAGTCCTTTTTGATATCAAGCTTTTTATTTGTTTCATTAATTGAAGGTATAATAATGGCTTTAGTATCATTATTGCTTTATTCATTTATTATTCCGTATCCATTTACATTAATTGAAACATTATCTTTTTTCTTTTATTTATCAATAATGATTATTTTTTTAGGAAATATTTTTATCACTCTGTCAATATTATCTGATAAGTCAGCAACTTTTTTTATTTCTATTTTTATCATTGTTTTTTTTATTTTGTTTGGAAGTGGGTTAGTGATCTCTTTGGATTTTTTCCCATTATCTATTAATAATATATTATCAATAGTACCTATTGCAATGATAGTGAGTGCAATGCAGTCTTACTTGTTCAGTGGGTTTATAAATTGGACCATTACATTAATCCCAATATTATTTTCCTCTGTTTTATTAATTATTAATTCTATTTTATTAAGAAATAAATTAAGACAGTGATTGGTTATTTATGAATATATATGGAGAATATCAATAATTATATAAAACAATGGTGTAGAGATACAACTTTATGATTATATAAATAATTAAATCATAATGTGATGATTTTTAATTCTCTCAATAGTAATTCACATCATAAATATTATTATGAGAATAATAGGACCTAAAGCATATATTCATTTAAATAGATGTATATCTAATTTGGAGAATATTCAAAAAAAAGTAGGCGATTGTACTATTTTATGTGTTGTAAAAGCCAATGGATATGGACATGGTTCTGTTGCTATTGCAAAATCTATTGCTAGTAATCCAAATATCCAGTTCGCAGTTTTTTCTATTGATGAGGCTATTAAGTTACGTGAATCAAATATTATAAATGATATTTTGGTTTTTTCAAGGATACATCCTGATTTTATTGATCTAGCATTTGATAATAATATAATTTTAAATATTAGTTCATTAGATGATATACAATATATTAAATCATATAATTTGAAAACTAGGAGATGTCCACGGTATCATATCAAATTCGAAACTGGAATGAATCGACTTGGTGTGGATATTAAAGATGCTAACTTGCTTTATGAAAAAATAATCAAAGATCTAAAAACTCATCCTGAAGGGATATATACACATTTTGCTACTGCTGATGAAGGGGACATATCATATGCAGAATATCAATTATCTAAATTTAAAGATGTAATTGATTTAGCTGATAAGCTTAATATTAATTATAAATATGTGCATTGTTCAAATAGCGGTGCAATTCTTAATCTGCAAGAGTCTTATTTTAATATGATTAGAGTAGGAATATTATTGTATGGTGCTTTACCTTCAAATGAAATTCAAAATGATATTAACGTAAAGCCTGTTATGAGCTTTTGTGGTAGTATCGTAAATCTTAGACGGGTTTCTAAAGGTACACCCATTAGTTATGGTGGTGTATATAAAACATTAAAGGATACAAATATTGGAGTTATTCAGACCGGTTTTGCAGATGGTTTTCCAAGACCGTGGTATGAGAAAGGATATGTTCATTATTTAGGCAATGAATATAAAATTGCAGGAAGAGTATGTATGGACCAGTTAATGGTTGACTTTGGTGAAACAGTTCCTAAAATTGGTGATGAAGTTTTATTTTTTGGTAATCACAATTCAGGGAATATTCCCGTTGAAACTATTGCCAAAAATATAAATAGCACTCCTTATGTCTTACTTACTGGAATTGGAGGTAGGACTAAATATATATACCTAGATGATTAAGGATGGTTATAAAATTGTATAATAAAAAAAGTAAGCAGGAATTAATAAAAAATCTTAATTCAGAACAATTCAAAAGAATCACATGTTCATTTTATAATTATATACCTATTAAATCACCGCAAGTTTTGCGAGATATTATTTATTCCACTTTTGAATCGCTGAAAATTTTTGGAAGAATCTATATTGCATCAGAGGGTATAAACGCTCAGATTAGTGTTCCAGATTATTTTTGGGATGAGTTTATTGAAAAATTAAAAAAAATTAATGACATCGGAGATATACCTATAAAAAAGGCAGTTAATGAAGGAGCATCATTTTATAAGCTTGTTGTAAAAGTAAAAAAAGAAATAGTCGCTTATGGTTTATCTAAAGAGTTATATGATATGAATAAAGTGGGTAAACATTTAAAGCCTCAAGAGTTTAACAAGGCTATTGATGAGAAAAATACTATAGTTATTGATATGCGCAACTTTTATGAGAGTGAGGTAGGTAGATTCAAAGATGCTGAGATTCCTTTAGTGGAAAAGTCCAAAGAATTATTGCCTGAAGTAAGAAAAATGTTAAATGGTAGGGAAAACAAACAAGTCCTATTGTATTGTACAGGTGGTATTAGATGTGAAAAAGCTAGTTCTTATTTAATTAAGAGTGGTATTAGCAATGTAAAACAATTAGAGGGTGGAATTATACAATATGCACATGACATAAAAAAAAAGGGTATAAAATCAAAATTCGTTGGGAAGAATTTTGTTTTTGATGCCCGATTAGGAGAAAGAATCACCGATGATGTAATAGCAAAATGTCACTTATGTGGAGAACCTACAGATAATCATCATGATTGTAATTATGATGCATGCCATATTTTATTTATACAGTGCGCTGATTGTAGCATAAAATTACATGGTTGTTGCTCTGAAGAATGTAAAGAAAATTCTTTAAAAACTATTGAAGAGCAAAAAATAATGAGAAAAAACCCTAAGAATATCATTAAAAAAAGATATTTTAGATCACCTAAGAATTAGTCTAAATGAAATTACCAGTTTTATATACTTTTCGGAGATGCCCTTATGCAATGAGGGCTAGAATATCACTTTATTATTCAAAAATTAGTTATGAACATAGAGAGATTTTATTAAAAGATCGCCCAGGAGAATTATATGCTCTTTCACCTAAAGGTACTGTTCCAGTATTAAATCTTCCTGATGGTAAAGTACTCGATGAAAGTTTAGATATTATGAAGTGGTCTATTTCAGTTAATGACCCTGATTCATGGCTTGTTAACAATATAACTGATCAGCTTAATGCAATTAGAATTAATGATGATGATTTTAAAAAATGGCTTGATAAATATAAGTATCATGATCGTTATCCAGAATTCCCTATTAAATATTATAGACATGAATGTGAAGAAATATTACAAAGTTTTGAAAAGAAATTAGATAAACGGACATATTTATTTTGTCAAAAAATATCTCTAGCAGATATGGCAATTCTGCCATTTATTAGACAGTTCGCGAATGTTGATATTCTTTGGTTTAATGGAAGGTTTGCTAACATTTCAAAATGGATGGGTGAATTAATAGAATCTGAAATTTTTCAATCGATGATGAAAAAATATGAAATATGGAAACCCTCAAGTAAAGGACAAAAAATAATATTTAATAATTAGTTTTTAAAACTATTATTCATCCTCTGGATTTCTGACCCAAGATCTTCTATCTTTAAAAGATTTTATTTTCATATCAGCCCAATCATTAACAATATGTTTTATTTGCTCTAATTGTTTAGGGCTATCTTTGATTGAATTATCTAATGTTTTGAGCATGTCATTTCTTTGCTCGTCAACATCATTAGCACTCTGATTATCATGGTCTGCTAATTTATCTCTTTCTTTTGCGAATTTTGATTGGCGAAGCTCAACCTCTTTAACTTGGCCTTGATTACTCCAAGTGATAGCAAAACCAATAATAATTAGTACAATAATTAAAATAATACCGCTATCCATATTTAACCTCCTACCATGATAGGTTGTAGGCCAAGACCTACCCAGTAAAAAACAATCATAACAATCATGATCACTAGAGCAGCTGGCCAGGCAAAAGTAGCCATGCGAATAAAATCTTTAGCATCCAGAAGTCCCGCAGAATAGACTACTGAGCTTGCTGGTGTTCCAATAACAAGCCAGAATGCCATTGACGTAGCAATAGCTAAAGCAACACCAACAATAATTGGATTAGTCCCTGAACTAACTGCCATTTCAAGAACCACTGGACCAATAACAGCAACTGTAGCACCTGCACTCATTAGGTTGGTCATCAATGCTCCAATTACAGCAACCAAAATAGCCAGAGGGAGTCCTTCTTGAATATTGAATGTTGTTAAAATATTAATCAAACTATCAGCAAGCCATTTTGCAGCCCCACTTGTTTTGAAAACTGCACCTAGGCTAATTGCTCCAGCGTATAAAACAATAACACCCCAACTAATATTTTTTTCATAGTCAGACCAAGAGGTTAAACCTAGAAGCATGAAAAGTACAGTTCCTGTCATAGCAACGCCTCCTAGACCTAAAGGGAAGCCAAGTATAGGAGCTATAAGATCTTTATCAGTTATCCAAGCGGTGATCATAAGTAATGCAATGCCGGCAACCATCCACTGCTCTTTTGTCATGTCACCATGCTTTTTTAAATCTTCTCTAAGTGTGTTTACTGCTTCAGAAAGATCATCTACTTCTGGCTTATAAAGGAATGGTAATAGAATTGCAAAAAATATTCCTAGAAATAGAGTGTAGAAGGAGCCAAGAACCATCCATTGCATAAAACTAATTTCATATTCAGGGCCTAGGTTTCCTAGAAAACCAATCATAATGGCATTTCTCGCACCGCCAGTTGGGCTCATAGGAGCACCAACCATGCATCCAATAGCTATAGACATCATCAAAAGTTTTCCTAGTTGAGTAGCATCACCGATTTTCTTGCTAGTAAGGGTATATAGTGCCATTGCAATAGGCAAAAACATTGGCGCGATAGAGGCTTCACTAATAAAGGCAGAAGGGATAGCAGTACCAACTAATATTCCAAGAACAACATTACGGACTTTTGTACCAGAGAGATTCATCACCAACATGCCTATGCGTTTATCAAGTCCATATTTTACCATAGTTGCGCCCATTGCGAGTGATCCGGCTATAAACCAAACAGCATCATGCGCATAAGTCGCGACAATATTTTTTGGTTCTGTAATTCCAAAAAATAATTGTACTAAGCCAATAAAAAGTGCGACAGCTGGCATTGGTAATGCCTCAGTTGCAAAGAAGACAGTGCAACAACCTAACAGAGCAATAATAATTTTCATATTAAAAGCTTTGCCCTCAATTTCTTCTGGACTAAGATTTCCGAAAAGTTCTTGAGCTTTAGCTAGCATAGATTCAGGGGTTGGCATTGCCCATATGAGAATAAAAACAAGAATACCAATTCCAAACCATTTGAAATCGGTGGTTTTGTCAAAACCGCCTCCTGATTCTTTTTTGTTAGCCATAGTTATTTAAAAATGTCGTTCATAATTATCTTTGATGCAAGAAAAAATTAAAATCAGTTAACATATACTTGCTTAAATTGAGATAATTAATGAGCAGTGATTGTATAAGTTAATGAGCCCTATTTACATAATTAGTTGCATTGTACTTTATTTTTTATTTTTAACATTAATATCATTTTTTACAGGGAAAAATGATAGTAATGAATCTTTTTTTATCGGAAATAGATCATCTCCTTGGTATGTTGTTGCATTTGGAATGATTGGCACCTCACTTTCTGGGGTAACATTTATTTCTGTTCCTGGTTGGGTTGCCGATAGTCAGTTTAGTTATATGCAGATGGTTTTTGGATATATGTTGGGCTATGCATTTATTGCATTTGTATTACTACCTTTATATTATAAACTGAATTTGACATCGATTTATAGCTACTTAGAGGACAGATATGGAATTGCATCTTATAAAACCGGATCTATATTTTTTATTATTTCCAGAACTATTGGAGCTTCATTTAGACTGTATATTGTTGCAAGAGTTTTACATCTAAGTGTTTTTGAAAATTGGGGAGCACCCTTCTATGTAACAGTGCTTATCACCATTTTATTGATTTGGTTATATACATTTAGAGGTGGCATAAAAACTATTATATGGACAGATACTCTTCAAACATTTTTTATGTTATCAGCTTTAGGCATTTCAGTTTATTTAATTGGAAAAGATTTAGGATTAAATTACTCCAATATAATACCCTTCATTAATGATAGTGATTACTCTAAAATATTTTTTTGGGAAGGTAAACAACATTTTTTACGTAGATTTTTAGCAGGTGCATTTATAGCTATTACGATGACAGGTTTAGACCAAGATATGATGCAAAAAAATCTGAGTTGCAGAAATTTAAAGGACGCACAGAAAAATATGTCATATTTCAGCGTGAGTTTGATTTTTGTAAATCTATTATTTTTATCATTAGGTGTCTTGCTCTATTCAATATCTCTCAAATATGGCATTGCATTTCAAAAGCCAGACGATTTATTCCCGGCTGTGGTGCTTAGCGAAGTTCTTGGCCAACCAATAGTCATAATATTTATATTAGGGTTAATTGCAGCTGCTTATTCGAGTGCTGACTCTGCACTGACTTCATTGACCACATCTTTTTGTGTTGATATCTTAAACATTAAGGAAAATAATAATGGCAGTATTATAAAACGAAAAATTGTTCATATTATATTTTCAATAGTAATTATCTTAATGATAATGGTCTTACATATAATCAATGATCAAAGCGTTATTTCGGCAATATTCAGTGTCGCTGGATATACATATGGTCCACTTTTAGGTCTTTATGCATTTGGTTTATTTACAAGTTTTCAGGTAAAAGATAGGTTGGTTCCTTATGTTGCAGTTTCTGCACCATTATTAAGTTATATAGTTCAATATTATTTTTCTTTTGGATTTGAGATCTTAATTATTAATGGGTTAATTGTGTGTCTAGGTCTATTTTTAATAAAAAAGGAAAATAAAACAACTTTAACATGAGTAATCTTCTAAGAAATATTTTTATTGTTTTGACAACTTTTTGTTTCATCGAAGCTCAGGAAAATAGATATACATATTCATCTATAGTAGAAATTCCAGATCTTTCTTTTTTTAATCATCTATATACTGGTTTAGATATATTAGAACAAAAAGATTTTGATCTTATTAAAGACAAAAATATAGGAATTTTTTGTAATCATACAGCTGTGACTAGAAACAATAAACATATATTAGATATTTTAGGTGGTTATGAAGATATAAATATAGAGGCAATTTTTGAGCCTGAGTACGGTATCTGGGGGATGGATGATAGGAGAGCAAAATTAATTGGAAGTAAACGTATTGATCCAGTAACTGGAGCAAAAGTATTTAATCTTCTTGATCGAAGTCTATATCCTCCTAATTGGATTATGAAAAGGCTCGATGTAATTGTTATTGATATTCAAGATACTGGAGTACGATTTTCAACATTTATTTCTTCAATAACAAAATTATTTGAGTCTGCAAGCGACCATAAAATTCCTATTATTGTATTAGATCGACCAAATCCAATTAATGGGTTAAGGATTGAAGGACCTCTCCCTAGAGAAGAATATCAATCTTATGAAGCATATCATTTGCTTCCTATAAGGCACGGTATGACCATAGGTGAAATATTATTGATGGTAAATGAAATGGGGTGGGTCAAAGATTTAAAAAGAGTTGATCTTAAAATTATTCCTATGGCTAATTGGGATAGAAACCAATACATAGATGACACGAAAATCCCATGGAAAAAGCCAGCTCCGTACATTAAAGATTTAAATACACTTATAATGTATTCTGGCATGGATTTATTTAGAGGTACCAATTTAAATATTGGTTTTGGTACGGAATCGCCTTATTTGATATTTGGTTCACCATGGCTTGCTACAAAATTTTTTAAAGAAAAATTAGAAATGTTACATCTCCCTGGAGTCACTTTTAAAGAGATAGAATATAGACCAACTGGTTCTCCTTATTATGATCGCGTGCCAAAGTATAACGGTATATCATGCAGCGGTTTGAAGGTCTCGGTTGTTGATAGAAAATTAGTAAAGCCTATAGAGATAGCAACATCAATAATTACACTTATAAGTCACTTGCATCCAAGGGAATTTAGATGGGAATCGAATGGTTATATTGATAAACTTTTTGGCTCAAATCAATTAAGGTTGTTTGTGGCTCAAAAAAAGCCACCTGATTATTTGTCCCCACAATACATGCATGACGAGATTGAGTTCAGTAAATTTAGAGAAACCTTTTTATTATATAAAAATTGAAAAATTTAACACTATTATTTTTAATAGCTGCATGCTATGGACAAGTCTTACCAACAGTGCCAGCTAATATGTTTAGGATTACATTAGAGAATTATTCTTTGTCAGGTGAATTAAATTTTAAAGAACAAGAATTTAATATGAGAGGTATTGGTAGATCTTATTTTGATGATAGAACTAAAAACGAATTAGGTTTCCATAGTGGCTCAAATGATTTATATCACGTTGGTGACTTACTCATTAATGAATTTGTTAGCATTGAAACATATATGCATAATTTTAATTCAACATATAACACAAATCTTCCCATATTTGATGCCGGCTATTATGATACTAAACGAATCGCTATACCATCAGGAATATTTAATGAGCAAAAACAGAGAGAAGAAAGAGGAAATAAATATAGGATAGATTATGGTGTCTCCAATGAGTTAATGTTAAGCCTTTTGGTTCCAGATATTAGTTTATTAGAAGAAGAGTACAGAGTTAGCTCGACTATCAATCGAATTTATGGTATTGATGGCTTAATTAATTATCATAAAAATGCTATGGCTCAAATAGATTCATTTTTTCAAACTAACTCATTTACATTACTACCAATAGGGAAGAGGGATACTTTGGAAATGATATATGATGATTTTTATAGTGCTGGAGGCAAACGCTCTGTTCTTTGGGCTTTATATGCTGAGGATCAGCCTTTTACAAGAGGGTTCATTGATCCACGTTTTATGCCACCAAATTTTTCTAATGGAGATACAGTTACGTTTGACAGTCTAAAATCTTATTATATAATACCAAAGAAAGTTGCATCTGGAATTGGTGATATATCTATAGGTATGACCGCGTTATTAAAAGGAAATCCATCATGGTCAAGTAAAAAATCAGGTGTTTTATATGGGCGAGTGTTTTTATCTATTCCATTTGGCTTTACAATAGAGTCTTTTAAATCAATAGGCTTTAAACAACTTTCACAGTTAAATATTGGAGCAGGAGTTAGTAAACTAAGTCTAGGAGTCTTTGGAGGATACAGTTTTAATAATAAATCTAAAGCTAGGTTATATGGTGCTATTGATATTGCTTCAAGTTCGCCAGAGCTATTATATACACCAATAAATTTATTTTCTGGTGTGCATACTAATCCTGATTCAATAATTAGTCGAGTAGGTGAGACCTATAAATTAAAAGAAGGTAATTGGCTAAAAAGTACTATAGGCTATGAGTTTGAATTATTAAAAAATAGACTACTGTTTAAATTAGAATCAAGAACTATATCAAAATCTAGAGATGATTATATTTCGCTAGATGATGAGTGGGATAGTTGGATGGAAAATCACCAAGGATATGATTCGGCAATAAATAAATGGGATATTTGTTTAGAAACCTGGATATTAAACTCTAAATCTAAAGAGCGTATTGGGCCTGTATCTTTTGATATGGTCTTAGGTGTAAGGAAAACAATAAATGCAAATAATACTTTTGATGGATATAAATTGTATTCAGGGATAAGTACGTACTTACAAGCTTGGTAAAAAATGGATAAAAAAAAAGTTCTTAGTTGGGCCCTTTATGATTGGGCGAATTCAGCTTTTGCTACGACTGTCATGGCTGGATTTTTTCCACTTTTTTTTACTAATTATTGGTCTAAAGATATAATAACTGATGACGAAAGTACTTTTTATCTTGGTTTGAGTAATTCGTTAGCCTCATTAATTGTAGCAGTGATGGCTCCTTTTTTAGGTGCTATCTCTGATACAGTATCCACCAAGAAAAAATTCTTATTTACATTTGCATTCTTAGGTATTCTATCTACATCTTTATTGTGGATTGTTGAACAAGGTAACTGGCAGCTTGCTGCTATATTATATGGTTTAGGATGTATAGGTTTTTCTAGTGGTAATGTATTTTATGATTCTTTATTGCCATCTATTGCTAAAAAAAAGGATCTTGATTTTGTTTCTTCTTTAGGTTTCGTAATTGGGTATTTAGGTGGTGGAATTTTATTTGTATTGAATATACTTATGTATCAAAATCCTCAATGGTTTGGTATATCTGACGCTACTACTGCAATACGTTTATCATTTGTTACTGTAGGGATATGGTGGGCAATTTTTTCTATTCCTATTTTTCTTTTCGTGCCAGAAAAAAAAATCATAAATAATAATTCATTTGGTCAGACAATTAGTCTGGGATGGAATCAGTTAAAAACTACATTTATTGAAATAAAGCAAATGAAAATTATTGGAACTTTTCTTTTATCATATTGGCTATATATGGATGGTGTTGATACAATAATACGAATGGCATTAAATATTGGATCCACGCTGGGTTTCGAATCAAACGACATGATAACCGCATTGATAATGGTCCAATTTATTGGTATTCCAGCTGGGTTAGCTTTTAATTGGTTTAGTTCAAAGATTACGCCTAAATATGCTGTTTTGGTGGCAATCTTTTTTTATACGCTAGGGACTGGTTTGGCTTATTTCATGACTACAAAATTACATTTTTTTATGTTAGCAGGTATGATAGGATTATTCCAAGGTGGTATTCAAGCAATAAGCAGGAGTCTTTTTGCTAGGCTTGTGCCAAAAGGGAAAGAAGGAGAATTCTTTGGATTTTACAATATGCTTGGAAAATTTTCTGCCGTTTTAGGACCTATCTTGCTTGGTGCAGTTACCCTTATAACCGGAAGCGTGCGATTGGGTTTGCTATCGATCGTGGGTTTATTTATTGGTGGAGGTTTGGTTCTCTATCGAGTAGACTTTGAAGAAGGAGAACGTATTGCTAAAAATTTTAGTAATTAAATTTTTATTGCATAGAATTTTAATTGATAACTAAGTTTGCATGTGTAAGGCCCCGTCGGTGTGGCGTGCTCTTCAGAGAAAATTGATTTTTTCGAGGGTTAGCTGACGGGGCCTTACCATTTTGTTATTATGAAACATAAAGCTGAAACAGTAAGATATTCTCAATTAGTAATGCCCCAAGATGCTAATGTTGTTGGAACATTATTTGGAGGACAAATGATTTCTTGGATGGACATTGCGGTAAGTAAGGCTGCTCACAGAATATTAAAAAATTCGCCAGCTGATGCAGCTGTAACCAGGGCAATTGATGCAACAGAATTTAAAGAACCTGTGTATGTAGGTGAGTGGGTAAATTTTGAAGCTATAGTTACTAATCTTGGAAGATCATCCATCAAAGTAAATATAAAAGCATTCGCAGAAGGAAGGCATGATGAAAGAAGGCTCGCTTGTGTTTCAGAGTTTACTATGGTTGCAGTAAAGCAGCATGATGATGGGACATATACAAAGTGTCTACATGGTCAGATACTTGATTCTTAGTAATTTGAAATTATCAATTAATGTCAAAAAATAATAATTATAAGCTTTCAGCTGATTGGTCTATAGACTCACACATAAGTTCTTTAGATAAATACAATGAATTATATAATGAATCTATTCAAGACCCAGTTGGCTTTTGGTCTAGAATAGCTAAAAGAATCTCTTGGTATAAACCATGGAATAAAGTACGCGACTTTGATTTTGAAAAAGCAAAAATTAAGTGGTTTGAAAATGGTAAACTGAATGTTAGCTATAACTGTCTAGATAGGCATGTTGAATCTGGAGACGGTGATAAAACAGCAATCATATGGGAGGGTAATAACCCTTCTGAAGATAAAAAATTCACCTATACAGAGTTGCTCTTTGAAGTAAAAAAATTAGCAAATGTATTAAAGAAACTAGGTGTAGAGAAAGGTGATCGAGTTTGTATTTATATGCAAATGATACCCGAACTTTCAATTGCAATGCTAGCTTGTTCGCGGATTGGAGCAGTACATTCTATTGTATTTGGAGCTTTTAGCGCAGATTCACTTCGTGATAGAATTAATGACTCTTCTTGCAAGATATTAATCACACAAGATACAGGGGTAAGGGGAAAAAAAGATAATATACCAATGAAGGAGAATGCAGATAGTGCTTTGTTTGATACACCTTCCATAAAGTCAGTGGTCGTTGTCAAAAGAACAGGCGTTGATGTTAATATGGTTGAAGGAAGAGATGTTTGGTGGCATGAAGAGATGAATATAGCTGACGATAGATGTGATCCTGTTCATATGGATGCTGAGGACCCACTTTTTATTCTTTATACGTCTGGATCTACTGGTAAACCAAAAGGGGTCCTTCATACAACTGGTGGTTATCTTGTATATGTATCTTTTTCACATCATATTATTTTTGATTATAAAGATGGTGACATTTATTGGTGTACTGCTGACATAGGTTGGATAACTGGACATTCATATATCGTATATGGGCCACTCTCAAACTGCGCGACAACGATTATGTTTGAAGGTGTCCCAAATTATCCTGATTATGGACGATTTTGGGATATAGTAGATAAGTACGAAGTAAATCAGTTTTATACTGCACCTACAGCGCTTCGCGCATTAATGAAAGAAGGTAATAGTTGGGTAAAATCTAGGAATTTAGATAGTCTTAGAATACTTGGCACAGTAGGAGAGCCGATTAAAGAACCAGAATGGAAATGGTACTATGAAATAGTTGGCAAAGGTCGTTGCCCAATAATTGATACATGGTGGCAAACAGAAACAGGGGGGGTATTAATAACACCTCTTCCGGCAGCTACGCCAACTAAACCTGGTTCTGCAACATTACCTTTTTTTGGAATTCATCCTGTTTTAATGAGTGATGATGGTAAAGAAATAGAAGGGAATGATGTACAAGGCCTTCTTGCCATAAAAACATCGTGGCCAGGGCAAATGCGAACAATTTATGGAGATCATCAGCGTTTTATCGATACATATTTTTCTCAGTTTCCTGGTTATTATTTTACGGGTGATGGGGCAAAAAGAGATGGAGATGGGTATTATTGGATTACTGGTAGGGTTGATGATGTGTTAAACATCTCAGGACATCGTATAGGAACCGCAGAGGTAGAAGGCGCAATAGGAAAGACAAATGGCGTTGCAGAGGCAGCAGTAGTTGGCTTTTCACATGATATTAAAGGTCAAGGTATGTATGCCTTTGTAACCCTTATGACTGGGGTTGATTCGTCTAATAAAATTCGTGAAAATATAATTCAATCAGTAGTTAAAGAAATTGGCCCCCATGCTAAGCCAGATAATATACAATTTTCCCCAGCCTTACCAAAGACGCGCTCTGGTAAAATTATGAGGAGAATATTAAGGAAGGTCGCTGAAGGTGATCATGACAATATGGGAGATATATCAACTCTCGCTGATCCTTTAGTTGTAGCTAATCTTATTTCAGACTCTGCTCAAGTTTAGAATTTGCTTCTCTTATGCGAGAAGTTAATAGTTTTATAATTTGTTTCATTATATCTGCATTACTTTCCATAAGTTCATAAAATACATCTTGATTAATTTTTAACAGAGTAGAATCTTTTGAAGCTAAGGCATCAGCTGACCTTGTTTCATTATCAAGGAGTGCCATCTCTCCTAGCGAAGCGCCTCTTTCAAGCTTTGCAATTATTTTTTCACCTTTTTTAATTTTAATCTCTCCATTAAGTACTATGAATAATGAGTCTCCTGAGTCTCCTTCATTAAAAATGAATTCATCTTCATCGTAATTTTTTGCACTTGATATTTGAGAAATTTTAGATAATAACTCACCTGGAATATTTTCAAAAAGATCTACTGATTTTAGTAAAAGTGTTTTTTCAAGAATAGTAAACATGGTTTTCTCCGATTGAGTTTTAAACTTATTTGTAGGTATTAAAGGATTGAAATCTAATTTTTCATTAAAAATTTCAGCTAAATAAATACTTGGATGTACTTTATCCCAGTTAATTTTTTCAATAATGGATTTGTTATATTTTAAAACATAATCAATTGCAATAACTGATTTCCATTTATGCTTAGACTCTGACCAAGATTTTACGATTAATTCAATACTATTTTTTTTCTGTACTTTCTTGATATCTTTTTTATTAAAGTCAATATCTGGGTCAATAATTGGCATTAAGATATTTCTGATATTTTTTTCAAAAGAAGTATCAAAGAATTCTAAAATATAAGGTAGGTCAGAATCGCTCCTATTAATAATATGTTTTATATGGGAATCAATAGGGGAATTAGGAATTTGTAGAGTTACTAGTTTTAAAATTATTTGTAATAATTTTTTTTGATCTGAATTTATTTGATCTAAAATTAATTCGGTGTTTTCATTTTCTTTAATAAGTAATCTAAAACAATGCAGTTTAAAATATTTGTCAGAAAGAATTTCAATTTCATCAAAGAATGGACGTTCAAATTGTTTTTGTCTTATTTGTTTTTTTGCAATCTTTAATAGTGCCTCAGTGCAAACAATTGAAAGATTATGGATGTTATAATTTATAAGAGATCTGAGTACACTAACGGATTTACTATTTTGGAATTCGCCAAGACAACGTGCAATCCCTTTTAATAAATTTATATTTGTACTATTTTTCTCTATTTGTTCCATAAGTGTGTTTAAAACATTATTTTCATTGTATTGTTTTAAAACTACTCTAGTATTTCGAGCAATTTTTGCATTATCTAAATTTGAAATAATTGCGGGTAAGTAATAGTTGTCAAGACGATTTTTCGCGACATTCAGTGCTGATATACTGATTTCAATTGATGGATGATATAAAAGGTCATAGAGAACATTTTTTGGTAGTAAATCACTTGATTTTTTTAAATAATCAAGTGCTAGAGCGGTGCTTCCTTCATCTTTTATATCAAGAAATTCATTTAACACTTTTTTAGCTTTTTTATGTTCTGGATTTACTCCTAATAGTCTAACGGAAGAAGCTGCTTTAATATGGGCGTTATTGTGATCAAGATTATTTATAAGTTTATCGATTAAAGTTTCGATTTTATTATCATTAATCAACATGATTGCTAACGCAGCAATCTCATCATCTTTTTTTAATAATGTTCTGATTTTTTCATTATCAATCAATATTTGATTATTCGCAGCAAGAATCAATATTTTCTTTTGAATATCAAATTTCTCAATTATTACTAATTCATTTAACGTTTTACTCCAGTTTTTAAGAGGAAGATCTTTAATAAGGTCAATTGCAAACAGTTGTTTATTTATATCTTCATCCTTCAATGCGGCATTTATTGTTTTTATAATATGACTATCTGTTACATCAATCTGAATTTTTGCTAGGTCAAGATGCCGATGATTTATGGCTTCTTCTATCGTACCAAGATATCTCTTTTTTATTCGGAAATTATTTAATAACCAAATAACAGTTATTAATACTATAGGTGCACTTAGTAAATATATTTTATCGTCAGGAAGCAGCTTTGTAATAATGACAATATATATAAGGATCCCTATTATGCCCTCAGCAATAGACTTTAGAGAAGAGTCAATGAGTGGTTTAGCAAGTCTAGCTTTTTGTTTTGATACAGGAGTCCATAAAACCTCATTCGAAGCACTTTGAATAGAAAATTTAAATGCTTGGTCAAATAATCTGGCAAAAAATATACTGGATAGGTTTGCGAGTAATAAGAAGGATAGTGAGCCCATTGCTAAACCAATAGGTAAAAAGATCAAACCTCCTAATATTCCAAATCTAGAAAGAATAAAGCCTGTTAGAAAAAGTTGCATGACTAAAGTTGTAGCATTCAAGAACATATAATATTCACCAAAGAATGCTGCTAGATCGGCTGAGGATTCGTAGCTATTCACAGCCGTAATTTTGAATTGATATTCAATAATTCTCGAGCAAATAGCAGCTGAACATATCATAATTAATATTGACTTCAGGTATGGGTCTAATACTGTATTATGTTTTTTAGTAGTGTTTTTAATTTTTTTAGCTGATTTCTTAGACCGATAAGGAGATAGAAAATTTGACAAGACTGCGATGAGAGCAATTAACAAAATTGTTGGAATTAACAGGTCATCTGCACCATAAGTTTTAACGAAAGGTTTAATCAAATACCCTGCGCTAATACCAGCTATGGATCCTCCAATACCAATAAAACTAAAAAGTCTCTTGGCTTGCCTAGCATTAAATATTTCATTAGCTAATAGCCAAAACTGAAATATAGTTATTGATATAATTACATCAGTCCAAGCATAAAAAATTGGTATAACGATACCATTAAGATTTAATCTGATTAAAAATAAGGTCAAGCAAAAAAACATTGACGATAAAATAATAACTTTAACGAGGTCTAATTGTGATGTTAGCCTGTTATATATCATGATTGAAAT
>CEOP01034327.1_pt1 | contig 20844 bp, 16 predicted proteins | sample 361301 | NCBI WGS metagenome assembly CEOP01 (sample SAMEA2619548, study PRJEB7988) | marine metagenome | biome: marine biome (ENVO:00000447); feature: deep chlorophyll maximum layer (ENVO:xxxxxxxx); material: "saline water (ENVO:00002010), including plankton (ENVO:xxxxxxxx)" | depth 55 m
GATTTTCATGATGATGGCTGACACATCAGTTGTAACGACAATATTACTGGCAGTAGCATTTGTTATGATGCTACTAAATGTAATAATTCTTCCATTAAAGACTGGGCGCACCCTTGGTCATTTCGTTTCACGTATCAAATATGTAAATAGTGCAGGAGTTAAATCAAATCCAATTCAAGGTATGCTATCTAACTCAGCAGGACTCTTTTCATTATTCGGATTAATTGCTGTTATGATGAATTTCCAGAAGTTGGGTGATAAAGCAGAAGGTACAAGTGCAATTATCTGGACTGTATTTGGTGCAATATTCCTAATCATTTGGATAGTTAATTTCCAATTCTCTCGTGCAAGTGAGTTTAAACAAGGAATTTATGACTTGATGTTTGGAGCATACTTGGTAAAGCACGTACCTCTTGAAGGAGAACAATCTTCAGGATTCTGGGCAAAACTTGAGAACATGGGTAACTATGGTGACCAGTTTGCTGCTAGAAGAGAAGCCAACAAGCAAAAGAAACAAGAACGCTCAGAAGAATCTAAGGATTCAGAATCCAAAGAAACTTCTGCAAATAAAGGTGACGATAAGCCCAAGGCAAAAGCAACACCTAAGGCGAAAGCAAAAGCAACACCTAAGGCGAAAGCAAAGGCTAAGACTACATCGAAGTGATCAATAAATGAGACTTCTTTATAATCGCTGGGCAACATGCCTAATGGCTATTTCTTTGACTATTATTTCTTCAAGTTCAATATTTATTATTTCAATAAATGAATTGACAACTACCTGTTTGATAGTTATCTCAATCTTTGGTTTTTACAATAGTATATTGGAGACATATGTTGCTCTAACTTTCATACACCCAGGTAAGCGAAAGGACAGTCTAGAAGGAGATAATTGGGAACAAATAAGATTGCAGCATGACGGTCCAGAGATTGCAATAGTCAAGAATAAGAACTTTAAAAATGGGCCATTAATGCTGATGATCCATGGCTGGAGGAGTAGTTCTTCTTCCATGCTTGGAAGAGCTGAATTATATCTTAAGCGTGGATTTAATGTCATAATAATGGAATTGCCTGGACATGGAAGTTCCGAAGCTGTTGATAAATGGAATGCAGGTGTCTCAGTGCGTAATTTTATGTTCCTATTCAACAATCTAGATGACATATGTGATACTTCTTTAATCTCAGAAATATATTGCCATGGTCATAGTATGGGTGGCTTTGTCTTCTTACGATTTACCCGCGAATCGTCTAAGATGGAATATAATTCTCTGATTAAGGGTTATATTTTGGAATCACCGCTTACATGCTATTCACAAATTTTTGAGGAATCCTGTAAAATGCTAAGAGTTCCTAAATTTCTCAAACCACTATTCTGGAAACGTCTTAGGTTTCATTTCAATATGATTAATCCCGGATTGGAAAAAATATCAGATACCAATGATGTCGATGTACCAATTTGGGGATTGCCTGATAAGCCAACACTAATTGTTCAAGCAGCAAATGATGAGAGACTGGGTCAGATTCATCATGAAAGATTAGTTGAGTCATTCAAAAAATCAGATAGAGCTAAATTATTGACTAATATTGTTCTTGAAGACCTAACCCATGCGGGTGCTAGAAACTGTAATTCGCGAAACGATGCAATAAGTAACTGGCTAGATAGTAATTAATCCTACTATTCCTCACTTGTATCCGCTTGCTCTCTTGCCAATTCGCGCATATCATCAACTTCATCTAATTCATCTACAATCTCTTCACCAAGAAGAGTTTCCAATACATCTTCCATTGTTACTAATCCTGCAGTGCCCCCAAATTCATCGATCACTACAGCAACCTGTTGTCTTTGAGTAAGGAACATATCTAGAGCATCATCAACAGAATTATCACCTTTTATTGATTTAACAGGTTTGGTAAATTCTGAAATCTTTCTATCCCATTCATCTCTACTTGCAGCCATCAATAACTCCGAGCGAATTACAATACCATTGATATCATCAATACTTTCTCCAAATACTGGTATTCTTGAGAATCTGATTACAGTATTTTCTTCTAATATTGTGCGTATTGTCGAGTCGGATTGAAAAGCAGTGACTACAACACGAGGAGTCATCACTTCACCTACACTTATTTCCCTAAGTCTTAGCAAATTATGTATTACAGTTTCTTCATCTTCCTCTAGAATACCTTCTTCTTCACCTAGGTCTGCCAATGCCGCTACATCATCTCTAGTAACTAGTGAATGTGAACCTTTAGGCAATATTGCTTTCAGCCATTGTATAGGTATAATCAAAATTGTAAGTGCTTTAGTCATAACATTGAGAATACGTCCTGCCACTGGTGCTAATTGCTTCCAATATGCTGTTCCAATAGTCTTAGGTATGATTTCCGAAAGGAATAAAACTGCCAATGTCAAAATTATCGAAGCAATAGTCAATGAATCTTCACCGTAAATCATCTGCACTTGAGAACCAACTCCTGCAGCACCCATAGTGTGAGCAATTGTATTCAATGTTAGAATCGCAGTCAAAGGCCTCACTGCATCATCATCTTTTAAATTCGACCATAAATCTCCAACCTTAGATTTATCTTTTTGTAGTACTGCTATGTATGTATGGGGTATTGAGAGAACAACTGCCTCTAAAATAGAACATAGGAATGAAACTCCTAATGCTAATGTAATATAGAATACGAGAAGGGCCATACTACCCTCTCCAGTAGCTTCAAATGTACTTTCTATCGACGAAAAAACTGAATTTTGCATTTGTTTTCTAATTCCCCTGACCGTTCGGATGTAATTTACCCATTGGCGGTGGGTTCTTAAAATGGTGGAATGTAATATATTCTTCATATTCTTGGGGTGAAACTCAAGAAGCGATAGCGATTGGAGTACTTTGTAGGGGTCTAAATGCCATCCAATAATGGGGAACATGTCTTGATTTGTGTCGCTTGGCCGTATGCCAACGGCCCACTTCACCTAGGTCATGTCGCTGGTTGCTATCTTCCACCAGATATCCAAGCGCGCTTTGAAAGAGCAAGAGGAAATAAGGTTCTGATGGTCTCTGGTTCAGATGAACACGGGACACCTATTACTGTGACCGCCGAACAGGAAGGAGTCTCACCTCAAGACATAGTAGACAAATTTCATAAAATCAACTCTAAGGCTTTGATTGATCTTGGATGTTCTTGGGAACCTAATATTGACCCTAGAGGAATTGACTTTGGAGGTTCTCTATTCAACCGAACCTCTGATGATAAGCATAAAGAAATAGTCCGTGAAAATTTTTCTAATTTATTGGAAGCAGGATTGTTTGAACGTAAAACAATGAAACAATATTATGAAGTTTCCAATGATGGAAATGGACGTTTTCTCCCTGACAGGTATGTCGAAGGAACATGTCCAACCTGTTCAGCAGATGGGGCTCGAGGAGACCAATGCGATGAATGCGGTGCTACATATGAGTCAATTGAACTGATCAATCCTAAATCAAAAATGAATCCTAATAATCAAATTGAAATCAGAGACACAGACCATTTCTTTTACCGATTAGATTTATTTCAAAAGGCATTGGAACAACACGCCGATTCTCGGCAGAAAGTCTGGAAGTCCAATGTTAAGGCTATGACCAAACAATGGCTTGACATGGGACTAAGGCCTAGAGCAGTAACAAGAGATTTGTCTTGGGGTATCTCATTACCAATGGAAGATTCTGAATGGGATGGTAAGTGTGTTTATGTTTGGTTTGAAGCAGTTCAAGGATATTCTACATGCGCACAAATTTGGTCATCTAAGTATGCAAATCCTGCAGGGCATCATATGGGCGAAGATGCTTGGAAGAAATGGTGGAATATCGATGAAAACGGAAAAAAACCCAGGCATTTATATTTCCTTGGCAAAGACAATATTCCTTTCCACACAGTTATTTGGCCAGCATTAATCTTAGGACTCAATCATGCAAAGAATGGTAAAAACTCTAATGATGAGATTGAATTGCCAAAGGCTGGGGACATGGCTTTGGAAACCAATGTCCCTGCAATGGAATATTTGATGCTATCAGGTGGTCAATTTTCCAAGTCAAGAAAGCACGCTGTTTGGCTTCCATCATTCCTTGATAGATTTGATCCTGATACCTTAAGATATTATTTGGGAATAAATATGCCCGAAAATCATGATACAGATTTCAATTGGCCAGACTTTGTTGAGAAAATAAATAGTGAATTAATCGCAGCTTATGGAAACTTTGTTCATAGAGTTTTGACTCTAGGAGCAAGACTTGAAGATAATGTGAAATCACCATTGGCAGAATTTGATGATGCGGAAATTACTGCTGAATACAGATTAAAGTTAGAGAAAATCCATGCATCAATTACAGATTCATTGACTAAACATCGCTACAAAGAGGCACTCAGATATGTCATGAATGCTGCACAACTTGGCAATCAAATGTTACAAAATGCCACACCTTGGAAATTCCTTTCAAGTGAATCTAAAGAATCTATAGAAGACTATCAAGTTCAAAGGTATAATTCTTTATCGGCACTATCATTTGGTTGGAGGATAGCACGTTTTATTGCTATTACTTCTCAACCTTTCCTACCATTCAGTGCATCAAGGTTATGGAATTCCCTTGGACAAGAAGGGGATGTTAGTCTAGTTGAATGGGATAGTGCTATTGATTGGAGTGAAGAGATGACTTGGAACACCGATAAACCCGAACCATTATTCAAAAGGCTAGATTTAGAGGAAATATTAGCCTCTGAGCAAGCATTGGTAGATGATAACCAAAGTAACGAACAACCAGGCCATGGTGTAAAAGGTGGCAAAAAGAAAACTAAAGGAGATATAAAAATGACCGAAGAACCCGAAGGAATTGAATTTGTTGATTTTGAAACATTCATGAAAGTCGACCTACGAGTTGGTAAAATAACAAGCGTTGAAGACCACCCTAATGCCGATAAATTATATGTTGTCAAATTAGATGATGGTACCGATAATGGTAGAACTATTTGTGCTGGATTAAAGAATTATTATACAATCGATGAGATGACAGGTAAAACAGTTGTTTTCGTATCAAATCTTAAGCCAAGACCACTTAGAGGAATCACATCTGAAGGAATGATGTTAGCAGCTGATGATGGTGAAGGAAATGTCAAATTAATTACCGTCGATGGCGATATTGGTACTGGTTCACAAGTACGCTAATTCAACCTAGTCTGCTACGAACATTTTGAATTGAATCCTTGGATAATATTCTCGATTTTTCTAGAAGTTCTTGAGATTCATCCGATAAATCCCCTACCATTTCTTCAGGTAGTGAACCAATATTGATGTCGACATTGAACAGCGCACCTTTCACTGCTGCACTAGCCAATAAAGATGCCACACCAACATCTGAAACAGCGTTAGCATTTCCCTTATGTGCTAATTCGGGCAGTACTTCCAATAATTCAAAGGCTAATTTAGCAGTTTCCATAGGCACTAAAGCAGCATTTAGAGTTGCCTTTCTAATCGCATTTCGCCTCTCTTGAATCTCATCATCATTTGATTTAGGCATTCTGAAACATTCCATGACTTTATCAAATGAATCACTATCATCCTTTGCTAATTTTCCAGCCTTTGTAAAAATTTTTATCGCTACTGATTGGGCTTTTTCGGCACAATTCCATCCATCCTGCCATTTTTCTTTACCAATTGTTAAATCTGCAACCATGCAAGTCAATGCTGCAGCTTGACCCAAGGCGATTGCACTAGCAGTACCTCCTCCGGGGGTAGGTGATGATGAAGCCAGAGCAGATTGAAAGTCTCTAAGGCTCATTTCCATCCAATCCATATCATTCATCCCCTCTAAGAGCCCATTCAATGATTCTATTTTCTGCATCAAATGATTCAAGATATTCTAGACCTAATCCCTTAATTGCCGAATTCACCAATGACTTTTCATCACTATTTTCCGGATTTTCACTAAACCACAATCCTGCATCAAGCATAACTTTCAATGGAACTAATCCAACAAGTTCACTACCGAGTAATTCAACTCCATGATCTCCTGCAATAGCCCTGCATGCCTCAAAAGCAATATGTAATGGACAGGAATTGACATCCAATAAATTCATTGAAACTTGACTTATTTTATTTGCCTCCATAGTAACACCCATACCTTGGACTTTGGTCAACATTCCTGGTATTCTTGTTCTTTTTTGACCCCTTTTAATCAATCTACCCGAACTTCTCACCATAGAACCAATTATCTTAGAGACTCTGGCATCTTTTTCATCAACATTAACATTGTATGCAATCAATATGTCTCTAGAACCTATCGTAATACCACCTGATTTTGCAATAGTTGAACTCCATTGCTCAGGGCCAAAATCAGGTAAGCGTGTATTTTCTGAATGTTTTGTTTCCCCTCCACTCATACGACTTTCTAAACCTTCATATTCACCCTTACGTAATGTCGAAAGTAGAAATCTATCTTCATGAGTTGCCGAGTAACCATAAAGGAAAGTTGGTACAGAAAAATCATTTGCAACACGCTTAGCCAAATCCTGTGCATATTTCGTACAATCTTCCATATTAGCTCCTTCTAGCGGTACAAATGGGCAAACATCTACAACACCGAGTCTTGGATGTTCTCCTTTATGCTCGGCCATGTCAATATTTTCAATGGCTGATTGAATTAAATTATACGCAGCCTCTTGAACAGAACTTGGGGAACCGGCAATTGTAATGACTGTCCGGTTATAGTCAGCATCGGGTTCTACACCCAAAACTGAACAGCCATCGACTTTCCTAGCGGTGGAAACTATTCTTTCGATTTTATCTAAATCTCTACCTTCGGAAATATTTGGAACGCATTCGATTATGGCTGCCATGTATGTGTCGTTCAAAAGAAGGACTTTGAACTTAAGTATTGAAAATCAACTGTAAAGGGCTTCTGGGCTATCTTTCAAACCACCGCGACTTTTCTTTAAATTAATTCTCTTTATGGATTCCATGATATCTTTTTGACTTATTGATGAACGCTTCTCTCTAATTGCAATCATTCCAGCCTCTACACAAGTCGCCTTCAGTTCCGCACCAGAAAATCCACTAGTCTTTTCGACAATTTTTGGAATTTGTATTCTCTTAGTCGACATTTTAGATATATGTAGTTCAATTATGGCTTTACGTCCAACATCATCAGGGATAGGGATCTCGATTATTCTATCGAATCTTCCAGGTCGTAATAAGGCATCATCTAGAATATCAGGTCGGTTTGTAGCAGCAATAATTTTTACATCTTCCAATGCATCAAAACCATCTAGTTCAGCCAGTAATTGCATCAAAGTCCTTTGTACTTCACGGTCTCCGCTTGTAGAGCCATCTAATCTTTTTGCTCCGATAGCATCTATTTCATCTAGGAATATAATCGACGGGGATTTTTCTTTGGCAAGAGAAAATAACTCCCTGACCATTCTACCACCTTCTCCAATATACTTCTGAGCTAATTCGCTTCCAACCATTCTAATGAATGTCGCTTCCGTATGGTTGGCAACTGCCTTTGCTAGCAGTGTTTTTCCACAACCTGGTGGCCCGACTAACAAAATTCCTTTTGGTGGTTGAATACCGACTTTCTTGAAAAGTTCTGGTGAAGTAAGGGGCAATTCAATCGCTTCACGAACAGAATTAACTTGTTCTTCTAACCCAGCTACAGAATCATAATCTACATCAGGCTTGTCAATCATTTCCGCCCCAGTGACCATAGGGTCCCATGCGTCATGAAGAACTTCAATTACAGCAAGTGTATCTTGGTTTAGAGCAACTCTGACACCTGGCTTCAAAACATCAGATGAAAGCCTTTGGTTTAGTGAAACTTGGAATACGGTGCCATTAGATGAACGCACAATTCCTCTCTCAAAATCTAATACATCTTCAAGATGACCGATAATCAATGGAGGATTTTTGAGTGAACGAACCTCTTCATCAAGTCGATTTGCACGCTTCTTTAGGCTTCTAATTTCAGATTCTAAGTGGGCTCGCTCATTAATCAATGATTGTGCTTCATCATGAAGATTTTTATAATCTTCTTCAAGTTTTTTCAACTCATCATCAGAAGACTTGTTGACATCACTTGCATTGGACTCGACGTCTGTACTCATGGGAATCAACACTACCAAATGCCAATGATGTATGAACTCTTCCTTAATTCAATCCCAATGTTCTTGACTCGCCGACTCAACCCTTTAACTGGCGAGGACTATGGCTGATTGTGAATTATGTGGAGCAATGAAGGTTGGTGTCAAACAAGTTCCAATGGGTAAAACAGTTGTTTCAGCATGCTCTAGATGTGTAGAAAAGATGGGGCTTGCGCCAAAAGAAGTGGCGCCTGGTCTAAAAATTGCGCAAAACCGACCGACTACTAATTACTCATCAAATAAGAAGGGCAAGAGTATAATGACAAAGAGTTCTAAAGAGTTGAGTCAAGACTTTTCTTCTATTATTTCACAAGCCCGTAAGAAACGTGGATGGAATCATGCCACTTTGGGCAAGAGAATGGCAGAAACAGTGAACGTGATTAAATCAGCTGAGAATGGCAAGCACCCTACAGATTCGGTTATTAAAAAATTCGAACGTGTATTAGGAATCAATCTTATGGTAGATTCAAAACCTGAAGAAACCAGTCGCCTCTACAAAGATAATTCTAGAGGTCTGACTTTAGGCGACTACTTCAACCAAAACGGTGAGTAGATGGAAGATATCAAAGTACATGCCATTTGGTTAGCTCAAGACGACCCAAAAAAAAACACAGCGGTATTAGCATCTCGGCGTGGCGACTTAAAACTCCATAAAAATCTTCGAAGCATACCGCGAAAAGGGGTAATTTTAGAACCGCTTTGTGGGAAAATATTTGGCCCTGAAGACCATGAATTACTTACTGTTAAGCACGGTTCACTCGTTGGTTTAGATTGTAGTTGGGCACAAATTGAAAGTAGTGTTGAAACTGTAATGAAAAGAACTAGACTTGTTCCTAGAATGCTACCATTACTTTTAGCTGCTAATCCGGTTAATTGGGGTAAACCGAGTAAATTGACTACGGCTGAAGCTCTTGCTGCAGCATTGTATCTTACTGGAAGAATTGAGCAAGCGAAAAATGTACTTGGAGCATTTCGATGGGGAAATAGATTCTTTGAACTTAATAAAGAACCTCTTGATGCATATCGTATGGCTAAGTCTAGTTCAGAATTAGTAGATCTTCAGTTTGAATTTTTTGACATTGAACATCTGAGGTGATATTATTACCAATACTGAAAAAACCCCAATATCCCGTTGGAATGGTATTTCTACAGAAATTGAAACAGATGAATTAGCTTGTGAAGCATTAATCATTTTAAATTATAATGAAACCGTGATTGCTAATTTACTAGGAACTCCTGCAGATATTCATGAATTGATGATAGGCCACCTTGTATGTGAGGGCTATCTAAATTCAAACTTAGAATTTCTTAAGGAGAGTTTATTTCAAGTTGAATTATCATCAAAAAGTTTCCTTGCAAAAATTTCTTCTGAACAAACAATTACTAATCCAGATAATTCTAATCGTTTAGTCACTTCTTCATGTGGGGCTTGTAATAACGATGATTTAGAACAGTTGATTTCTGATTTACCTCTTATTGAAAAAGATATGAGGGCGGTAGATTTCGAATCACTCAATCGATTATTCAGTTCAATGAGAGAATTTCAGAAAGGTTTCCAATCAACCGGAGGAATGCATGCAGCAGGAATAACAGATTTAAATGGTAATTTATTATATGTCATGGAAGATATCGGCAGACATAATGCCGTAGACAAAGTAATTGGTAAAGCATTGAAAGAGGACATAGATATTTCAAAGAGTCAATTATTGCTATCCGGTCGATGTGGCTGGGATATTGTTGCTAAGGCAAGTAGATGTGGAGTTCCAAATATTGTTAGTATTGGTGCTTGCTCATCTCTGGCCGCTAAAGCCGCTAGATACACTGGGGTCCGATTAATTTCATTCCTCAAACCCGATAATGCCGTCATAATCGGCCATAATTAGTATTTACAACAGTAAGCCTTGAAACCCTCGGGCATGAGCGCAAAATGAGGAGCATGAGAAAACCAGTTTCACACAATGTTCCGCTCGACCAAAATCGTCTGCGTTTGACAAAACCCAAAAAGCAGGCAGCAGGTATTCCAGCAGTTATTTCCTCGGGAAAACATTCATTGAAAAAAATGGGAATTACTCGTACGGTAAAATCCTTGACAATGGTTAATCAGAAATTAGGTTTTGATTGCCCTGGCTGTGCTTGGCCTGATCCTGAACACCGTACACATTTCGAATTTTGTGAAAATGGTGCTAAGGCTGTTGCTGATGAAGCAACTAAAGCAAGGGTTGGAGCAGCATTTTTTAGCAAATATTCTATTCAAGATTTGGCTAATAGAAGTGATTATTGGTTAAATAATCAAGGTCGGATTACCGAGCCGATGTTTCTTGATAAGAATTCCAATAACTACTCACCTATCTCATGGGACGATGCTTTGTCAAAAATATCTAACAAACTAAACACTCTTAGTAGCCCTAATAAAGCAGTTTTCTACACATCTGGTAGGACAAGTAATGAGGCTGCTTTTTTATATCAAGCTTTTATTCGTTCTTTTGGAACAAATAATTTACCTGATTGTTCCAATATGTGCCATGAGTCGAGCGGTAAGGGTCTTGGTTCGACAATAGGAATAGGTAAAGGGACTGTCAGATTAAATGATTTTAACCATAGTGATTTAATTCTAGTAATCGGTCAAAATCCCGGTACAAACCATCCAAGAATGCTTACTGCACTAAGAGATGCAAAGAAAAAGGGTAGTAAAATCATCCATGTCAATCCATTGCCAGAGGCTGGACTAGAGCGTTTTAAACATCCACAAGATTATATGAAGTTAGATTTCAAGTCGACTAAGTTATCAGATTATCATTTACAAGTAAAAATAGGTGGAGATGCGGCCTTAATCAAAGGATTAATCAAGGTACACATCGAATTAGGTGGACTTGATTTAGATTTCATCAATAATTCTACTACGGGATTCCAATCAATGTGTGAAAATGCTAGAAACACTCCTTGGGACCGAATTGTTCGTGATTCAGGGGTGGACAGGGCACTTATCGAGGAAGTTGGGTCATTATGCGCACGTTCTAAAGCAACTATTGCTTGTTGGGCTATGGGTTTAACTCAACATAGAAATGGTGTATCGGTTATCCAGGAAGTTGTTAATTTATTACTAATTGGAGGTCATGTCGGTCGCAAAGGTGCAGGTTTTTGCCCTGTGCGGGGTCATTCAAATGTACAGGGAGATAGGACAGTTGGAATTTGGGAAGCACCTAGTGATTCATTCTTGGATAAAATGGAATTGGGACTAAAAGTTGCACTACCTAGAAAACACGGATATGACGTTGTTAATTCAATAAAAGCCATGGATTCTGGTGAAGTTGATGTTTTCTTCTGTATGGGTGGAAACTTCATTTCCGCAACTCCTGATACCAAATTTACTGCTGATGCACTTTCAAATGTCGATTTGGTTGTACAAGTTTCAACTAAATTGAATCGTTCACACGTAGTAACGGGTCGAGAGGCACTAATCTTACCGTGCCTAGGCCGAACAGAATTGGATGTACAACAATCTGGAGAGCAATTTGTTTCTGTTGAGAATTCTATGGGTATAGTTCACATGTCAAGAGGAAATCTGAAACCTGCTTCTAAGAGCCTTAAGAGTGAACCTTGGATTGTTGCAAGTCTGGCTGATAAAACTCTAGAAGAGAGTCCGATTCAATGGCTCGATTTGATAGATTCTTATGATAATATAAGAGATTTAATGAGTGAAAGCCTGTTTGGATTTGAAGATTATAATTCGCGTGTTAGAGATCAAAATGGTTTCTATCTGCCAAATCCGCCTCGAGATAGTCGAACCTTTGAAACAAATGATGGAAAAGCACATTTTACGACTCATAGTCTTCCATCGTTAGATGTTGAAAGCGATCAATATGTAATGATGACTTTGCGCTCACACGACCAATATAACACTACTATTTACGGACTTGATGACCGTTATCGGGGAATAAAAGGTAATCGAAGAATTTTGATGATGAATTCATTAGATATGCTTGATAGAAATTGGAAAACACGTCAAATTATCGATATAACTAGTCATTTTGAAAGTGAAACTAGAGTTTCTAAAAATTGGTTGGTTATACCATATGATATTCCATCCGGCAATATCGCTGCATATTTCCCAGAAGCAAATGAATTAGTGCCTTTGAATTCTACTGCTGAACTATCTAATACACCTACCTCGAAGTGGATTGTTTGTTCGCTAGGCGAATCAAATAATTCTGATGAGGAGGAATGATTTTGCAATCTGGTTATTTCTCCTTTTTTAGGAAGAATTCTAAATTTAGAAGATTTTGGTTCGCTTCAGTCATCTCTTGGATAGGAGAATGGTTCAATACAATAGCACTTTTCTTTTTGATTTTAGAATACTCGGGCTCGGAATTTTTACTTGGAGTTCTTTTCAGCGTAAGGATGGCATTATTTGCAATTTCACAACCGATTGTAGGTGTTTTGGCTGACAGAATAAATAGAAAGAAATTGATGATATTCTCTAATGTAATTCAAATTGGACTTGCATTAACATTCCTTCTTGTAGATGGTGAGGAAGACATGTGGTGGCTTATCGCAGTCTCCGGAGTAATGATGCTTTCACACGGATTCTATGTTACTGCTGAGCGTGCTGCTTTACCCAATATAGTCGCTGAGGAAGACTTGCTAACGGCCAATGCTATAGATTCTGCCTCTTGGTCAGCTTCGCTATGTATTGGTGCAATGCTGGGTGGTATTGTTGTATCTGAGTGGGGTACTGATGTTGCATTCATTTTGGATTCGTTGACATTCGCTATTGGTGCTCTTATTCTCTTGCCAATGAAAATACCACAAACCGTAGATGAAAAACTAAAAGGTCCAATATTTTCCACAGCCATTCAAAATATCAAAACCGGTTGGGATAGAATTAGTAGTGACCCGCGACTTTTACGATTGGTTTTTGCTAAATCTTCATGGAATCTTGCTGGTGCAGGACTTGCAGGGGTTTTCCTTGTTTTGGCTGGTGGAGATCTTGATGGTTATGGAGCAGCCTTTGGTTTCGGACTATTCTTTTTCGCTAGAGGTATAGGTACGGGGATAGGTCCTCTAGCAGCAAGGACCTTCTTCAAAGATCAAACAAAGTGGCCGTCATTAATTGGATTACTTGTATCCTTATCTGGAGTGTTTTATTTCTTCGTCGGAATTTCTCTTGATATGGCACTTCCAATAACTATTGCATTCATTATTTTAGCACATGCTGCAAGTGGTGCTAATTGGGTTCTTTCTACAGTTTTAACTCAGATGTGGGTTGAAGATGAGGTAAGAGGTAGAGTATTTTCTATGGATATGCTTATTTTAGGTGCTTCAGCAACCTTTTCTACGACAATAGCCGGTTTTTTGGTAGAAAGTTATGATTTAGCATTGGATAAGGGGATGATGATTTTCTCATTTATTATGATTTTTTCAGGGCTTGTGTTTACATTTTGGAGACCTGACTTGAAGCAAGCGAAGAATTAATTGAATCATAATCCTCAAAGACAATGCAGTATAGCGTCACCTATGGGCGATAATGGGTCTTCACTTAGAGATTCAATCTCGTTAGGTATTCCCGACCAATTACCTGAACACCCTGGTCTTGATGATTCGGTTGACCATGCACCAGATAGGAGACAAGTTTTGAGCCCGAGCGAGAAAAAACTCGCTCTAAAGAATGCTCTCAGATATTTCAGTCAAGAACATCATGAAGTTCTCGCTCCTGAGTTTCTACAAGAATTAAATTCCTTTGGTAGAATAATTATGAATCGATTTAGACCGACTGAGTATCAAATGAAAGCTCATCCAATTTCGCATTACCCTGCTAATTCCCTTCAAGCAGCATCAATAATGTTGATGATTCAAAATAATCTCGACCCCGCTGTGGCTCAATTCCCTCATGAGTTAATCACATATGGTGGAAATGGTTCTGTTTTTCAAAACTGGGCACAATACAGATTAACTATGAAGTATCTATCTCAAATGTCAAATGACCAAACTTTGGTAATGTATTCTGGACATCCAATGGGATTATTCCCTTCTCATCAAAATGCTCCGCGTGTTGTCGTGACTAACGGAATGGTTATTCCAAATTATTCATCGGTCAATGATTATGAGAAAATGAATTCCTTGGGAGTCACTCAATATGGTCAAATGACTGCTGGTTCATACATGTACATTGGACCTCAAGGTATTGTTCATGGCACTACTCTAACACTACTCAATGCTGCCAGAATACATCTTAATTTAGATCCCGAAAAGGACCTTTCAGGAATTACATTTGTTACTTCAGGTCTTGGAGGGATGTCAGGCGCTCAAGCAAAAGCCGCAGTAATTGCAGGCGCATCTTCAATAGTTGCAGAAATCAATCCTCATGCAGCAAAAAAGCGACATGAACAAGGTTGGTTGAGTGTACTTTCATATGATGTAGATGAAGCCATAGATTTGATGCTAAGCAATGCCGAATCGGGTACTGCAATATCCATTGGATTTGTTGGTAACATTTCGGACTTGTGGTCAAGATTAGTAGAAAGAAATGTCCATGTAGACTTAGGCAGTGACCAAACTAGCCTTCACAATCCATGGCAAGGCGGATACTTTCCTTCTGGATACACTTATGAAGAGTCATCAGATTTAATGTCTAAAGATAGTGATTTGTTTTGTCAAAAGGTACGTGAAACATTACTTGAACACATATCGAGTATTCAGAAAATGACCGAACGGGGGATGTATTTCTGGGATTATGGCAATGCGTTTTTATTAGAAGCTTCAAGAGCGGGAGCGGATATTAAAAATCCTGATGGCGGATTTATTTTCCCTAGTTATGTTGAAGACATTATGGGTCCAATATGTTTTGATTATGGATTTGGACCATTTAGATGGGTTTGCTGCTCAGGGGACCCTGAGGATTTAGAAACAACGGATAAAATTGCTTGCGATATTTTATCTCAAATGGCTATTGATGCACCAGATACAATTAAACAACAACTCAATGATAATATTAGATGGATTAAGCAAGCAGGACAAAATAAAATGGTCGTCGGAAGTCAAGCAAGAATCCTCTATGCTAATGATGAAGGCAGGAGAAATATTGCTAGCGCTATGAATGCTGCAATTGCAGATGGACGTCTAAAGGGTCCTGTCGTACTTGGTAGAGACCACCATGATGTTTCAGGCACTGATAGTCCATTTAGGGAAACTGCCAATATCTCTGATGGTTCTATGTTTACTGCAGATATGGCAGTTCAGAACTTCGTTGGAGATGCCTTTAGAGGTGCAACTTGGATAAGCCTCCACAATGGAGGAGGAGTTGGATGGGGAGAGGTTATCAATGGAGGATTTGGTATGCTGATAGATGGCTCCAAGAGTTCGGAAGATAATATTCAATCAATGCTTCACTGGGATGTAAATAATGGAGTTGCCAGAAGAGCGTGGGCTCGAAATGATGGTGCGATTGAAGCGATTAAGGATGCTATGGACAAAGAACCTAAATTAATAGTCACTTTACCACAAAAAGCACAAGAGGGTCTTATCGACTCACTATTCACAGGGGAGTGAAATTATTACTACAATAACTCTTGATGGTAACACGCTATCTTCATCTGAGATTTGGCGCGTGGCTACTGGTAATGCTGAAGTTGACATCTCCCAAAGTTCTTGGGATAGAATTATCAAATCACGCAAGGTAGTTGAAGATATTTTACAAAGTGGGGAAATTGTTTATGGAATCAATACTGGTTTTGGTGCACTAGTAAACCAAACAATTTCCGACAAAGATTTACAACAATTACAAGTTAATCTAATTCGTTCACATGCCACTGGAATCGGTGAATTAATGTCGAAAGAGTCTGTTAGGGCTATGATGACTGCAAGAATTAATTCATTTGCTAAAGGTTACTCAGGAGTCCACCCTAATGTAGTCCAACAATTACTCGACTTCATCAACTTAGACATTACGCCAGCTATACCGCGTATCGGTAGCCTCGGTGCCAGTGGTGATTTAGCACCTCTTTCGCATATGGCATTAGCATTGATAGGAGAGGGTGAAGTATTAATTGAAGGAAATAAAGTTTCTAAAACTAAAGATGTTATAGTTGAAAAGGGACTTATACCGCTAGAATTGGGTGCAAAGGATGGTTTATCGCTAATCAATGGTACAAGTCAAATGTTGAGTTTACTAGTAGAGTCAGAACAAATTCTCTCACAATTACTACCACTTGCTGACATCATAATGTGTGCTTCTCTAGAGGCATTCAAAGGAACAGCAGTTCCTGCAGATTCTAGAGTTCATGATGCAAGGCCTCACCCGGGGCAAAAATTAGTGGCATCTAGAATAAGACAAATCATGTCACAGTCAGAAATACTTGCTAGTCACGCAGATTGTGGTAAAGTGCAAGACCCTTACTCATTTAGGTGTGCACCACAAGTACATGGGGCAGTAAATGAAAGCCTAATGCAACTAAGGTCGACGTTGGAAATTGAAATCAACAGCACCACAGATAATCCATTAGTGTTTTTTGATAGTGAAGATGATGAGCAAAAGATTGTTTCTCAAGGTAATTTCCATGGAGAAATATTAGGATTAGTAGCAGATAAAATGTCACTTTCTATCTTTGAATTGGCTTCTATAAGTGAGAGAAGGATGGATCAATTGCTCGATAATAAGAAAAGTGGACTGCCGCCATTTTTAGCTTCTAACAGCGGTCTTGAATCAGGACTCATGATTGTACAATATGTCGCAGGTGCGTCCTTGTCTGAACTTCATGGCCATGCAGCACCCAGGACAGCATTCTCAACCAGTACTTCTGCTGGACAAGAAGACCATGTTAGCATGGGCGCAACTGCCTGTTGGAATTTATTACAAGCAACTCAAAGATTGTCTGAAGTACTTGCTTGCGAACTACTTATTGCTTGCCAAGCACTGGAATTCGAAAGTTTAAAACCATCACCATTCATCCAATCAATTGTTAAATTAGTGAGAGATATTTCACCAAAAATTGAATCTGATAGATCCACTAGTAGTGATTTAATTGCAATTTCTAATTCTCTTAAAGAAGGCGGATGGCTATCTAGAATTGAAGCAGAGAATAGTAGACTTTCTAATTAGAGTAATACTTTTTCTCTAATTCTTCTATTCCCGTCAATTGTTTAATTCTGAATAGAGTCGTAGAAAGTTCACTTGAATCAATTTCATGTGAATTTTGATATAGATAATTCTCCAAATCGACAACACGTCTAACTTTTTCTTCGATTAAACAGTACAACTCATATGCTTGGTTGGTATCATAATTTAATGCTGGTTCAAGTTCTGAAACATCTAATCCCATTCGCCTCCATTGCAGAATTCTTTTGACCAGTAAAGCTTGTGTGAAACCAGTTTGTGGTAGCCTTGAAAGGATGCTCAGTCTAGGTGCGCCGTCAACTCCTAAGTCAAACTCCATTTGTTCTCTTGGTGATTCTTTTTGAATTGATATATCGGTACTTTCTTCAAATTCCTTGAAATTGGATACAGGACTATCCAAATTGATGTGTCGAACAATTTTTTTCATTCTTGAAATCCAAACACTATCAAAACTTAATTCGTCAATCGGAAATATAACTCGAACTTTAGAACCATGTAGGCTATCTGATACATCATTGATGAAATTAAGGATGTTTTCTTTGCCATGTAAGTCGATTAACCACTCAAAACCATCTATGATAATTATCGTCTCATCGACATTCTTCGATGAAATAATCTCGCGATTGATGGATTCGAGATTTGGTGGCATTGAATATTCAGTATCTCTTTCGGTAAGCCAAAAAAGTTCGATTTTTGAAATATCTATGTGCTCTAACAATCGCCTAGGGGGCATTCTTGACATTAATTTGAGGTTAAAATCATTATTTTCTAACAACTTATCAGCGATTTCTAGTAAAGAATCTTGATTCGAAAATGTGATGGAAAAAATGTTCCCTCCTTCAAATTTCATCATCGCACCTAATCACCCTAAACCCTTCTTATATTTACATTTCAACGAGGAAATGCCATGAATGATTATATTCATCAATGATTTGCCTTAGACGGGTGTGAACATGTCCGACGACAAATCCGATGAAATTCCAATGGCCGAATGTGGCTCTTGTAGAGCTGTAATTCCACTAAATTCCGAAGAATGTCCAGAATGTGGAATTAGTTTTTCAGGAGTATCTGATGAATCACTAGGTGAGTGTGGCGCTTGTAAGGCTTTAGTACCTCTAGATTCAAAGAGCTGTCCAAAGTGTGGAGTTTATTTTGTGGCGGATGACGTAGTTGATGTCCTCAGGAAATGGTTTGTTGAAACTGGTATAGAAGTTGGCGCTTTATTTTCGAAGATGGATGCCGATAATGATGGCTCAATCGATGCAGAAGAGCTGAAAGATGGGCTATTGAAACTTAATTTAGCAGACCTACCTCCTTCTCAAGTCGATAGATTAGTACAAGAATTTGATTCCGATAATGACGGTAAGATCAGTTTGGAAGAGTTGGTATTTACTATCACTGGAGAAGAGATAGAATCTATTGAATCCGAAGCCGAAGAATCTACTCAGAAAGAATATTCTGAAAATGTTCTTGTAAGAGTCATGGAGAAGTATTCTATTTCTGATAGAGATGCTTTCCTTCTGCATTCACAAGACTATGATTCCAACGATAATGGGTACTTGACTGAGGGCGAATTCAAAGCTGCTGCTGAAGCATATAGTGAGTCGTCAGAAGAGGAATCCTCCGAACAAGAGTCTGAAGAGCCTGTTACTGAAGAACCTACAGAGGATGTAATTGAAGATTCAAATGAAGTCAAAGATGAAGATGTTGAAGAAGAATCTACGGAAGAGGATACTACTGAAAAAGCAGAAGTTGAATCTGAAGATGAAAGCGTTGAAGAAGCAGTAGAGGACCCTGGAGAAGTTACTGAACAATCACCAATGCACAGACTCGGAGTTGCTGCATCTCAAGGCGGAATGACTATTCGTGAAGTTTTCGAAGCAATGGACTTAGACGATGATGGCCTTATAGATGGGCCTGAATTACAAAAGGGTATAGAACAACTTTCAGGGGATAAATTATCACCCACAGAGGTCTTTGAAATACTGAAATCTCTTGATGAAGATTCCGATGGAAGAGTAAATCCTATGGAATTAGTTAATGCACTAGAATCTCTTGATTTGGATATTAAATCTGATAAATCTGGTGGCATGAGAGATCCTGTCTCAATATTGATTGAAGCAATGGATGATGCAGGCACAAATCCCGGTAGAGTGTTCAGGCAACTGGATAAGAATGGTGACGGTAACATCAATATTAACGAATTACGTTCTGAAGTAGAGTCTTTCATTGAAGAATCCCTGAGTGATGAAGAAATGGACCATCTATTCGAAAGATTGGATGATGATGGAGACGGCTTCATCGACATGTATGAATTCATAGAAAATCTGGAAGAATATGAGGATTCTGAAGATGAAGAAACAAGTTTGTCTTCTAAGGTAGAATTCCCTAGTAAGATGCAATCGCGTATGATGTCGAAGAAATGGAATGATGTTTTCTGGCCATTGATACATGCAGGTTTGTTCATATTCATTGTAATGTGGATAGTTAATGGTTCATTGGCTCCTTTCGTTAGTGGGGAAGGCGGAAATATCGAGTTAGTTACTGAAACTGGATTGTATGATGATGGTGAAAAGTTATACTTTGAAGGCGACATATATCCCTGTGTTGACTCAGTTCAAACCGATGGCTGTAAGAATTCTCTAACTCCTTTAGCAGGTGAATCCTCATCTATGCCAGCAGGATTCTATTGGGATGGTATATTGTTCATAATACTAGGCAGTTTAGGTTTAGTAAGTTCATTATTTACTCACTTGTCGATAGTTCCAGGCTGGAGAGCCAGAGCCAAAGCAATTAGAGATTCCGAAAAAGAGCGTAAAGAAGTTGATGAGGAATCAGAGGATTCCGATGACGATTCACAAGATGAAGAAGAAACCGATGACGAAGAATTGGATTCTGATGATGCAGACGATGAATCAGAAGTGGAAGAAATAATTGATGATGAAGAAGTTGAAGATGATGAAATTGATATCGGCTCACATATCGGATTAGTGCTAGAGGACGAAGAAATCTTTGGAGTAATAGTAGAGTTCGATGATGACGAAAATCTAGTGACCATTGAAGAAGACGGAACTGGTGATTTAGTCACTGGTTATCAAGATGACATGTTTTTAGAAGATTAAAATGTCTAAAGATAAGTTGGACGCTTTTAGTGACCTTTCAATATGTCCTAATTGTGGATGTATTGATCAAAAAGGAATCTTCCGATGCCTCGGGTGTGGGACTTTTCACTCTGGAGCTCACCTTGTAGAACGTGATGCGCCTCCAATAACCCAACCTGTAGAGCCTGTAGTAGTTGAGCCGAGTGCTTACTCTTTAGGACCAAAAGGTGAGATTGTTGATGAAAAGTTTGAGCAAAGCGAAAGTGTACGAGAATGGTCTGGCGGGTCAACCGATTTTAGTATGGAAGAGGATGATTTGGATGAGAGTTCTATTGAATCAGATAAATCTGATTTACCAAAATCCGAAGAGTTATGATTTTTAACTTAACTCCTTTCAAAAAGCAAATATTATTTGTGCGTTTGAAATAGCACTACTCCTTAAATCATGGTGGGCTCGGAGAGAAT
>CEOP01009497.1_pt1 | contig 20840 bp, 22 predicted proteins | sample 361301 | NCBI WGS metagenome assembly CEOP01 (sample SAMEA2619548, study PRJEB7988) | marine metagenome | biome: marine biome (ENVO:00000447); feature: deep chlorophyll maximum layer (ENVO:xxxxxxxx); material: "saline water (ENVO:00002010), including plankton (ENVO:xxxxxxxx)" | depth 55 m
TTCCTTACAGTGAATATCTAAAAAGTTTTCCCTCCTATCTCCAACAAGCATCTATGGAAAGTAATGGTAAACACGTTGACAGAAATGGAAAACCAGTAGATTATCAAACTGGCACTTTAATTTGGGGGGCTACAGGCACAAATGCTCAACATGCATTTTTTCAATTAATACATCAAGGAACAAAGCTTATTCCTACTGATTTTATAGGATTTAAAAACTCCTTATATGATGAAATTGATCACCAAAACAAGTTAATTTCAAACTTTTTTGCCCAAACTGAAGCTTTAATGGTTGGGAAAAACAAAAATAACTTAAAATCAGAGGGGGTGTCAAAGGAACTAATTCCTTTCAAAACTTTTGAAGGAAATAAACCAAGTAATACACTCTTAATTGAAAAACTAACTCCATATAATTTAGGAGCATTAATATCGATGTACGAGCATAAAATATTTACTCAAGGGATCCTATGGAATATTAATAGTTTTGACCAATGGGGAGTTGAACTTGGTAAAGTTCTTGCAAATAAAGTTTTAGATGAACTTCAATCAAAGTCAAAAATAAATCATGATCAATCTACAAATCAATTAATTAACTTTTATAGAAATTCTTAGTAATTTATAAAATCCAGATAAAAACTCTTTTAAAAATTTTAGCTGAAATGGTCAATATGAATATTAATTTTATTTGAAAGAAATGTCTTTAATATATAGTTGGAATTTTGATCTCCCCATAAACTCATTACTTCTAACCTGAGCTATTATTGAAAAAGGTATTTTCATTTTTATTTTAGAAATATATTTCCCCATTTCAAAACCAATTCCTGAAAAAGTGGTTCCAGTTTCATCCTTAACTTCTAATTTCAGATGGTTATTATCAGCCCCAACCAACTTTGTTTGTCCACTATCAATACAGTTTTTTATGTAAAAAAGTGGAGGCAAATTTAATGGTCCAAAGGGTTTCATTTGTTCAACAATTCTGCAAACAGAGTTTGTTAAATAATTAAAAGTAGTTTCTAAATCATAACTAATTGACTTAATTCTTTGTTCGGGTAATATTGTTCTCATAACTTCTTTTTCAAAAGCAGTTTTAAAATCTGAATATTTAGATGGGTTAAGAGTTAATCCTGCTGCATATTTATGTCCCCCATATTGAATCAAATGGGCTGAACATTTAGATAATGTTTCATATACATCAAAGCCTTTTACAGATCTTACAGATCCAGTATAGTTTTCTCCGGATTTTGTTAAAACAATGGTAGGTCTGTAGTAATACTCGATAAGTCTTGAAGCAACAATTCCAATAACTCCTTTGTGCCAGTCTGGTCGAAAAACAACAGTTGAATAACTATTTGTTTCCAACAGATTTTCAATTTGCTCAAGTGCTTCTTTTGTTGTTTTACCATCCAATAATTTTCTTTCAGAATTCAATAGTTCAATCGTTCTTGATTTTGTCGAAATATACTTTTCATTTACACTAATCAATAACTCTACTGCATGTTTTCCATGTTTCATTCTTCCTGCAGCATTAATTCTTGGAGCAATTTTGAAAATCAAATCAGAAACATTAATTTGATTATTTTTATTTTTGATAAAGTTTTTCAGCCCAGGTCTGATCTCTTTATTAATTAGTTTTAGACCAAGTGACGCTAGAACTCTATTTTCTCCCGTCATAGGAACCACATCAGCGCAAATAGCAATAGTTACTAAATCTAAAAACTCTATTATAGAGTCTAGTCCCTTTCCTTTTTTTTGCTCTATTGCTTGAATTAATTTAAACCCAATTCCACATCCACATAATTCTTTATATGGATACTTACAGTCAGATTGTTTTGGATTTAAAATTGATAAGGATTTTGGCAAGTTAATTCCTGGATAATGATGATCACATATTATAGATTCAATATTATAAGAGTTTGCAAGATCAATTTGGTCGTTAGCTTTAATACCACAATCAACTACAATGATTAATGAAACTTTTTCTTCTTTAGCCTTATTTATACCTTGGTTAGATAGACCATACCCTTCAAGGTATCTGTCTGGTATATAATAAATTAAATCTGCATTAAGTTTTGTTAAATATAAGTATAGTAAAGCAACAGATGTAGTACCATCAACATCATAATCCCCATAAATCATTATTTTTTTATTACTCTCAATTGTTTCTATAATTTTATTTACGGCAGATGACATTCCTTTCATCAAAAACGGGTCAAGTAAGTCTTCTATTCTAGGCCGAAAAAATAATTTAGCCTCTAAATAATTTGTGATATTTCTTTTAACTAAAAGTTCTGCAATAATATTTGATACATTCAGTTCTTGTGCTAGATTTTTAGTAATTTCTGGATTTAAATTCTTTAATAATTTCCAAGACTTTTCCATAAATCAATTTTGTAGCTCTGCAGATATTGAAATTACAAACTCCCCTTTGGGCTTATTTTCAGAAAAATAATTAATTGCCTCATTAATACTACCTCTAAATTGAGTTTCAAATTTTTTTGTCAGTTCTCTTACTACACTGACTTTTCTTGTTTCACCAAAATGTGGAAGAAGTTGAGTTAATGTTTTTATTATTCTGTGTGGAGATTCATAAATAACGATAGTTCTTTTTTCAATTGCTAAACTTTTAATTCTTGATAGTCTCCCCTTTTTTTGAGGTAAAAATCCCTCAAAGACAAACCTATCTGTCGGGAAACCACTTTGAATCAAAGCGGGAATTAAAGCAGTAGGTCCTGGCAAGCAAAAAACTTCTATTTGGTTTGCCAGGGACTCTCTTACCAATAAAAATCCTGGATCTGAAATACCTGGTGTTCCTGCATCAGAAATTATTGAAATTGTAGTTCCCTCCTTTAATTGCCTCAAAACCTTTTGAATTTTTTTATGTTCATTGTGCATGTGAAAGCTTTCAAGCTTGACATTTATTGAATAATGCTTTAAAATTTTATGACTAGTCCTTGTATCCTCTGCCAAAATAATATCTGAGTTTTTTAAAACTTCAACAGCTCTATAAGTTATATCTTTTAAATTTCCAATAGGTGTTGGAACAACGAATAATGACATTTTAAAATTAATTGAATTGTTTTTTTATTATTTCAAAAAATCTTTTTTCAATATGTAAATTATCTTTCCATGATCCGTACTGAGGCTTAATTTCACTATAAATAAATTTTTTGATTAACCCCAAATCTTGAATAGAGGATATTTTTTTCATTACAATTTCATATTCTTCAGCTTTATCATCAAAAAGTTTATTTATAAAAGCTGAACGGTCATTAACATCAATTCTAAATAGTTTCGCAAAATGATCGTTTAATTTAGGAGTTTTTATATTATTATTTACTGTATCTGTTACGTCCTTTTTTTCAAAAGATATACTTTTAGTCTGATGATTCATAATCATCGGGTCAAAATTATTTTCAGGCATTTCAGGAATCATTTCTTTAATTGTTTCTATTAACGGCTTAACGTTATTTTTATCGTCTTCGTCTTTCAAAACACTTTCTTTTTTCTGAAGCTGGAGATCATTATTTTCTAATTCATTTTCAAAATTCGATTTCCGATTTATTAAATTATTTTTTAACAAAATAACTTTTTCATATAATTCAACAGTTAAATTATAATATTCTTCCACTGAGGAATTTACCTTTATTTTTGAAATTTGATCAGCCAAAGAAATAATTTCTTCATGTAGTGAATCTTTCATGAAAATTGTTTTTTAATACATTTGTTATTATTAATCAATAATATAATTCTCCTATTTTGAAATTTACAAAATGTTTTTAGAAAATAACATAAAGTCATCCCAACAATTTGGTAGCATAGAAGTTATATGTGGATCAATGTTTTCAGGGAAAACAGAAAAGCTAATTCAAAGAGTTAAAAAAGCTAGAGCAATTGGAATGAAAGTGAAAGTATTTAAACCTCTAATAGATAATCGATATTCTAATATAAGTGTGGTTTCTCATAATGATAATAAATTAAAAGCAACGATTGTTAAATCTCCTGAAGAAATTAAAAAATACTCAACGGGATATAATTTTATAGCTATAGATGAAGCACAATTTTTTGATAATGGAATTATTGAGGTTTGTAATACACTAGCAAATAAAGGGACTAAAATAATTATTGCTGGTTTAGATATGGACTATAAGGGAAATCCTTTCGGCCCTATGCCCTATTTAATGTCAATATCTGAATATGTTACAAAACTTCATGCTACTTGTTCAAGGACGGGAAATTTGGCTCAATTCACCTACAGAAAAAATAAAAATGATAATTTAATTGTCATAGGTGAGAAAGATCAATATGAGGCATTAAGTAGAAATGCCTTTTACGCTACAATAAAAACAAAATAAAGTAAATATTAGTGTCAATTCTAAATATATACCTAGACAGAATAGATCATAATTTAAAGTATTTAAAATCTTTAATTCCAGAAAAAAGTGAATTAATTGCAGTTGTTAAATCAAATGCTTATGGTCACGGTGCTGTCGAAATTGCAGAGTTTTTAGAAAAAAGGAATATTAAACGTTTTGCTGTTGCTTCAGCAAAGGAGGGTAAAATTCTCCGTGAAGGTGGAATCAATTCTAATATTATTGTTTTCTATCCAGACCCTTCAGACCTGTCTCAAATTATAAAATATTCATTGGAGCCCGCAATCTATTCAAAACAAATATGGAAAAATTTTACCTATGAGTTAATTAAATTTAATAAATCATCTTTTCCAGTTCATATAAAATTTAATACAGGACTAAATAGAATAGGATTTAATATGAATGAGATTGATTGGATTATAAAAAATCTAGTCAGTTCTGCTTTTAAAATTAATTCTGTGTATTCTCATTTATCATCAAGTGAAGAGGAAAAAAATAATCCTTTTACTGATAATCAGATAGAATTGTTTGAAAAAATAAAAATACCCTTCCAAAATATTGATAAAAATATAAAATACCACCTTTTAAATAGCTCTGGTGTTTTTAATTATCATGACCATAATTATGATTGGTTTAGAGTAGGTATTTCACTTTATGGTTATTCAAATAATAAATTATGGGATGACAATCTTATACCTGTGGCTGAATTAAATTCCAAAATTATTCAAATTCATAAAGTTAAAAAAGATGAAAGTGTTGGATACAATTCTGGATGGATTTCTAAAAGGGATTCATTAATTGCTACAGTAGCGATTGGTCATGCTGATGGAATTGGAAGGTATTTTGGAAATGGGAAAACATATGTTACTGTTAATGATAAAAGAGCAAGAATTATTGGTAATATATGTATGGATATGTTAATGCTAGATGTTACAGAAATTGATTGTAAAGAAGGTGATAAAGTTATTCTTTTTGATAAAATTAATTCTGCTACTAAATTTGCAGAATCAGGAGACACAATTTCATATGAATTATTATCTGGTATTGGTCAAAGAGTAATTCGTAATTATATTTAATCAAATTGTTAAATATTTATACTTTTTCTGATTTAATTCTGTTTTTAATCTAATTTTAAATTTTAAAATAATCATATAATATGAAACTCGCTGTAATTGGGTCAACAGGTATGGTTGGAAAAGTTATGCTTAAAATTTTATCTCAAAGAAACTTTCCTATTAGTAAGTTAATTTTAGTTGCTTCGGAAAAATCCGTAGGAAAAAATATCACCTTTGAAAATATATCATATGAGATTGTTTCAATTTCCTCAGCAATTAATATGAATCCTGACATTGCATTATTTTCAGCTGGATCTGAAACTTCTTTTAAGTGGGCCCCTAAATTTGCAGAAATAGGATGTGTTGTCATTGATAATTCGTCAGCCTGGAGAATGGATCCCTCAAAAAAGCTTATTATTCCCGAAATTAATGGTGATATTATTAATAAAAAAGATAAAATAATAGCAAATCCAAACTGCTCAACTATACAATTATTAATTGCTATATCACCCATTCATAAAAATTTTGGTATTAAAAGTATGGTCATATCTACTTACCAATCAATAACAGGAACGGGGCAAAAAGCGGTGACACAACTAGAAAACGAGTTAAAGGGGTTTTCAACCGAAATGGCTTATCCACATCAAATACATAAAAATGCAATTCCCCATTGTGATGATTTTCAAGATAATGGATATACAAAAGAGGAAATGAAGCTAGTAAATGAAACTCATAAAATATTAAATGATCATGATATTGGTATTACAGCTACTGCTGTTAGAATTCCAGTCATTGGAGGACATAGTGAGTCCGTAAATCTTACTCTAAAAAAGAGAACTTCTATTGACGAAATTAAAAATATTCTAAAAAATAGTGAGGGTTTAGTAGTTCAAGATGATCCTAAAAATAATTATTACCCTATGCCAATTACAGCTGAAGGGAACGATAGTGTATATGTTGGTAGAATTCGAAAAGACTTCTCAAAATCAAACTCATTAAATTTATGGATAGTTTCTGATAATCTGAGAAAAGGTGCAGCAACAAATACCATTCAAATTGCTGAGCATTTAATTAAAAAGAATTTAATCTGAATAATTTTCTATGAATTTAGTAGTATAATTACCAGAAATGAAATCAGTATTCTCCATTAATCTACTGTGAAATGGAATAGTAGTTTTAACTCCTTCTATTAAAAATTCATCCAAAGCTCTTTTCATTTTATTTATCGCCTCTTTTCTGGTTTGAGCTGTGGTAATTAATTTTGCAATCATTGAATCATAATAAGGTGGGATAACATAGCCACTATAAACATGAGTGTCTAGTCTAATCCCATGACCTCCAGGAAAGTGAAGAGTATTGATTTTTCCTGGACATGGCCTAAAATCATTGTCAATGTCCTCAGCGTTTATTCTACACTCAATTGAGTGCATTTTAGGAATATAATTGTTGCCAGAAATTGGAATTCCATATGCAACTTTTATTTGTTCCCTGATTAAATCAAAGTCAATAACTTGCTCAGTGATGGGGTGTTCAACCTGAATACGAGTATTCATTTCCATAAAATAAAATTTTTTATTCTTATCAACTAAAAACTCAACAGTACCTGCACCTTCATATTTTATAAATTCTGCTGCCTTTATTGCAGCAGAACCCATTGACTCTCTCAATTTTTTAGTCATAAATGGAGAAGGAGTTTCCTCAATCAGTTTTTGATGCCTTCTTTGAATAGAACAATCTCTTTCAGACAGGTGACATGCCTTTCCAAATGAATCACCAACTATTTGAATTTCAATATGACGAGGTTCTTCTATTAGCTTTTCCATATACATTGAATCATTTCCAAAAGCAGCTAAAGACTCAGTCGTAGCGCTTTCCCATGATTTATCGATTTCCTTTGAAGACCAGACAGCTCTCATTCCTTTTCCTCCTCCACCTGCAGTTGCTTTTAACATAACTGGATAACCTATTTTTTTGGCTATTTTTTTTGCTTCTTCTAAAGATTCTATCAAACCTTCTGAACCTGGAATTGTAGGCACTTTAGCTCTTTTCATTGTTTCTTTTGCTGAAGCTTTATCACCCATTTTGTCAATCATTTCAGCAGATGCACCAATAAATTTAATCTTATGTTCCTCACAAGTTTTTGAAAATTTTGCGTTTTCAGATAAAAATCCATAGCCAGGATGAATCGCATCAGCATTTGTAATCTCTGCTGCTGCGATAATATTTGATGCTTTTAAATATGAGTCTTTACTTTGAGGAGGTCCAATACAAACAGCTTCATCAGCAAAACGAACATGTAAGCTTTCCTGATCTGCTGTTGAATAGACAGCAACTGTTTTTATTCCCATTTCTTTACATGTGCGAATAATTCGCATCGCTATTTCACCTCTATTGGCAATAAGTATTTTTTTGAACATTAGAATAAATGTTAATGAGGGTCAACTAAAAAAAGTGGTTGGTCAAATTCAACTGGTGATTCATCATCAACTAAAATTTTAATGATCTTACAGTTCATTTCTGATTCAATTTCATTAAAAAGTTTCATAGCTTCAATCACACACATGGTATCTCCTTTTTTTATTTCAGAACCTACCTCAATAAAAGCAGGTTTATCAGGTCCCGGTTTTGTATAAAAAGTTCCAATTATTGGAGATTTAATTATAGTATACTTATCATTTTCGCTTTCTATTTGTTCAGTTTTTATATCTTTTTGAGCATCAGTTATAATTTGAGCATTTTGATCAATGTTTGTAGTTCTTATAACTGGTGTTGGTTCAGTATTTATAATTTTTTTAGGTGAATTTGATGTTTTGATTGTGATTTTAAAATCTTTCTTCTCAATTTCAACTTCATAAGCTCCTGATTTAGCGACAAATTTGATTAGATTCTGAATTTCTTTAATATCCATAATTAATTTATTTACTTATTTACTCCATATGTAATAGGCTGCACCCCATGTAAAACCACCACCAAATGCAGCAAAGATAATTTTATTTCCTCTTTTAAATTTATTTTGAAAATCATAAAGCAAAAGAGGTATAGTTGCAGCGGTTGTATTACCGTATTTGGCAATATTTTTAAGAACTTTACTTGGTTTTAAACTCATTCTTTTTGCGATTGATTCAATAATTCTTTCGTTTGCTTGATGAGCTACTAGATAATCAATATCTTCTCCAACTAAATTATTTCTTTTAAGTATTGTACTGCTGGCATCTGACATTGCAGAAACAGCAGTTTTGAATACCTTTCGTCCATCTTGACGAAGATAATGATCTCTATTTGAAATTGTAGTAGAAGTAGCAGGAAATAATGAACCTCCAGCTTTAACGTTAAGAGATTCTCTACCATCACCATTGCTTTTAAAATACTCATCTTGCCATCCAAGACCTTCATTATTTGACTCAAATAATACGGCACCTGCTCCATCACCAAATAAAATACATGTACTTCTATCCTTGTAATCAATCACTGAAGACATTTTATCTGCTCCAACTACTAGAACTTTTTTGTAACGACCAGATTCAATTTTTCCTGAAGCCATTGACATTGCAAATAAAAATCCTGAACATGCTGCTTGAAGATCATATCCAAATGCATTATAACTTCCTATTTCAGATGCCACATATGCAGCAGTAGCAGCAATCTGCATATCTGGAGTAGTGGTTGCGACTATAACCATATCTATCGTTAAAGGATCAATATTATTTTTAGAGATAAGGTTTTTAGAAGCTTGAATTGCTAGGAATGAAGTTGCTTTAGATGGATCTTTTAAAATCCTTCTTTCCTTAATTCCAGTTCTACTTTGTATCCATTCATCATTAGTGTCGACAATTTGTTCAAGATTCTTATTTAATAATCTGTGCTCTGGAACGTATCCTCCAACGGCAGTAATTGAAGCATTTAATTTGGTATTCAACTGCATCTTGTGACGGCTTTAGATCTTAGACCTTTAGTCAATATAGAATTTTTAATCAAAAAAACTATTGTTAAAGGTTGTTATTTAAAGTTAACAAAACTAAGTTTCAATTATTATGCTTCGGCTGATTCAGTATTATCAACTAAAACTTTCCCTCTATAATACAATTTACCTTCGTGCCAATGGGCCCTATGATAAAGGTGATTTTCTCCAGTACTTTTACATGTAGCTATCTGTTTATCTGATGCTTTATAGTGTGTACGTCTTTTGTCTCTTCTTGTTTTTGAGATTTTTCTTTTAGGATGAGCCATAATCAATTATTTTTTAATAAGTCTTTTAATTTATTCCATCGGGGATCATTTTCCGATTGTATGTTGTTTTGTTTAGGTTCTAATAATTTTAATTTATTTAAAATTTCCGATTTAAGTGATCCATCAATAACTCCAGGATGAACTTTTTTAAGAGGAATGGAAAGAATAATCATTTCAAAAATAAAATGAGAAATATCAATTTGATGAGTTCCATAAGGTATTATTAAAATTTCATCATTTTCATCACAAAAGTTACTACCAAATTTAACTATCAAATTAAATTTACTTGAAATTTGCATTTTGTAAAGTTCCATGGATAAATCGCAAGGAACAGTAACATTTCCATTGGATTCAAAACTCAATTTAAATGTTTTGTCTAGTTTTTCAAAATTAAGCTTTACAACTAATTCGGAGTCTTTAAAATCAAAATATTTAAAACCTTCAAAGAACTTAATGCCAATGTTAAAATTAAATTTATGATTTCCATTTTTCAAACCCGAAAAATCAATTTTATAAGGGTTTAAATCACTCATTTATTAACAATTAAGCCAGCAAATTTATAAAAATATTTTAAAATTGGACCTTTATTTTATTTATTAAATTATTTAGTTTAAATGATTTCTTGTTTTAAAAATTTTGATAGCCTCGAGTATGGCTATTTTATATGAATTTGTTTTAGCAATACCCAATCCAGCAATATCAAAAGCCGTTCCGTGATCAGGAGATGTTCTAACTAAACTCAAGCCAGCTGTAAAGTTAACTCCATTTCCAAATGATATTGTCTTAAAAGGAATTAAGCCTTGGTCGTGATATATGGCTAAAATTGCATCGTATTCTTTTAATTTTTTGGAAGTAAAAAAACTGTCAGCAGCAAAGGGTCCATTCACTTCTTGATTTATTCTCTTAGTTTTTACTAAAGCAGGTCTAATAATACAATCATCTTCCTTTCCAATTACTCCATTATCTCCAGCGTGAGGGTTTAGTCCTAAAACAGCAATTCGCGGTTTTAAAATTCCAAAGTCATTTATTAAACTCGATAATACCTGATTAATTTTAAGCTCTATAAGTTCAATTGATAATGTTTTAGAAACTTTATTAATTGGAATGTGATCTGTGACTAATGCAACTCTCAATGAGTTTGAAATCATAAACATTAATGAATTACCTTCAAATTTGAAATTAAGATAATCAGTGTGACCTGGGAAATTAAAACTTTTTGATTGTATAGATTTTTTATTTATTGGAGCTGTTACCAAAATATCAACCATTTTTGATTCAATTAATTCTATCGATTTTTTTAATGATTCTATTGATAAAAACCCTGCTTTTGGACATTGTTTGCCAAATCTAACTTTAAAATCATCACATATTATCTCATAAACATTAAGAGTCTCATCTTTTATATTTTGAATATCATCAATGTAGTTCAAAGACGTTTTACTTTTAAAGTAGTTTTTTTGAAATTCTACTAATTTCTTAGGTGCAAAAAGAATTGGAGTCAAATCATTATATATACTTTTTTCCTCAAAAACAGAAAGAATTATCTCAAGGCCTACTCCATTTGGATCTCCTAATGTCAAAGCAACTTTTATTTTACTCATTGATTCTCTTTAAATTCTATGAATTAACTATTTTTACAATCAAAGGTAAAATAAATTTAACCGAAATGTTTACAGGAATTATTGAGAGTCTTGGCAAATTAAGGTCAGTTTCAAAAAATGACTCTAATGTCACCTTTAATATTGAAAGTGAAATTGCAACTGAATTAAAAGTTGATCAAAGTGTTTCCCATAATGGTGTCTGTTTGACTGTAGAAAGTGTATCTGAAAATTCGTACACAGTTACTGCTATAAATGAAACACTAGAGGTTACAAATTTAGGCAAGTTAAAGCCAGGAGATATTATTAATCTTGAACGATCCATGAAATTAAACGGAAGGCTTGATGGTCATATTGTCCAGGGTCATGTAGATCAGACAGGTAAATGTACTTTCATCAAAAATCAAAATGGTAGTTGGATCTTTGGTTTTAGTTATGATGTCAATAAAAAAAATATTACAATTGAAAAAGGTTCAATAACAGTTAATGGCGTAAGTTTAACCGTTTTAGAATCTAATGAAAATAGTTTTTCGGTAGCAATAATTCCTTACACATACGAAAACACAAATTTTAATAAATTTATTAAAGGAGAAATTGTTAACTTAGAATTTGATGTTTTAGGAAAATATATGTCTAAGCTGATTAAGATTTACCTTTAAATGTTATTTTGTAACCAAATATTTGTATCATGAACGTTCTTGAACTCACAACAATTCTTCTACTACTTGCTTCTGTTTTTTCAATCATTAATTTAAGGCTTCTTAAGCTTCCTCAAACAATAGGATTAATGGTTTTAGCAATTGGACTCTCAATAAGTGTTCTTGCAATTGGTTTTATATCTCCAAATTTTTTAGAAACTGCCACTTCTTTAATTCAAAGTTTTGATTTTGAGGTTTTGCTTATTGATGTAATGCTTCCTTTTTTACTTTTTGCTGGAGCAATAAGCGTAAATGTACATGAACTCCTAAAAGATAAGGTTACAATTCTTCTTTTAGCAAGTTTTGGTGTCATATTTTCAACATTTGTAGTAGGTTCTGGGATCTTTTGGATAGTAGAACAACCAATTTTTGGATTGAATAATATTGGATTAAACTATGTTGATTGTTTACTTTTTGGAGCACTAATCGCCCCTACTGATCCCATTGCTGTTCTCGCAATGGTTAAAAAAATGAATCTATCATCAACTACGGAAACAAGAATAGCTGGTGAATCTCTTTTTAATGACGGAATTGGTGTTGTCATTTTTCTTACACTATTAAATATTAAGCTTGAAGGGATTGAAAATGTTACTGCTGGAAGTATAAGTATGCTGTTTGCAACCGAGGTTGTTGGTGGTGTTGCTTTGGGTGCATTAATTGGTTATTTAGGTTTAAAACTAGTAAAATATATTGAGAATGAACACGTAGAACTGGAGGTCTTAATTACTCTATCACTAGTGCTTTTAGTTTCAATAATTTCTCATCAATTTCATTTCTCTGGAGTTCTTGGAGTTGTTGTAATGGGTCTATTTTTAAATAGGAATATTGATACAGATAAAAAAGAAGATGGGGTTCAAAAAGCAATGGGTGAGTACGTTTATAAATTTTGGCACCTTTTGGATGAAACTCTTAATGCTATTTTATTTATTTTGATTGGACTTGAAATAATTCCAATATTTCAAAATTTTGACTCAGCATATTTTTTAATATCGATTTTAACTATAGTTATAGTAGTTGTATCTCGAGGAATAGGTGTATGGGTTCCTATTAAATTTCTTTCCTTTTTTAAATCTTTTGAAAAAAATACTGCATTGATAATAACTTGGGGTGGGCTTCGAGGAGGATTAAGTGTTGCTTTAGCCCTAAACCTTCCTAATGAAATAGGAAAAGGAAAAGATCTTATATTATTTTTAACTTATATGGTCGTTTTATTTACAATTCTAGTTCAAGGTTTAACTCTTAAAAAAATAGTTAAATAATTTTTTAACAAAAATTTTTAAAAATTTAGTTACAGTAAAGCATGAAAAATATTTTTGTCTGTACTATCTTTGAATTAACAAGTAATGCTGTGACAACAGCCATGTTTAACTAAATTTTGAAAGGAGGTGTCTTATGTTTTATTATGTTCATTTAAGAAATAAAACTCAGCAGGCACTAACCAAAATGGTTCTGCTGTAAATTATTCTTATCTTTTAATAAAGCAGGTCGATGGACCTGCTTTTTTTATTAAAAATGTTATTATTACGATTTAAATGCTTTTAATTTTTCAATTAATTTAGGAACAACCTCAAACGCATCACCAATAATTCCATAATCAGCTGCTTTGAAAAAAGGTGCTTCAGGATCATTATTAATTACTACTTTAACCTTAGAGGAATTAATTCCTGCTAAGTGTTGAATAGCTCCTGAGACCCCAATCGCAATATATAAATTTGAGGCTACAGGTTTCCCTGTTTGTCCAACATGCTCACTATGAGGTCTCCAGCCCATATCAGAGACTGGCTTGGAGCATGCTGTAGCTGCGCCAAGAACTGAAGCTAAATCTTCAATTAGATGCCAATTCTCAGGCCCCTTCAACCCTCTTCCTCCAGAGACAACTATATCTGCATCTGCAATACTCACAGTTCCTGATGCTTTATCAATTGAATTAACTTTTAAACAGCTATTGATTTTAGATTGGATACTTTCATCAATTATTTTAGGTTTAGAGGGGTTCTCAAAAACGCCAAATGAATTATTAGATACGCATATGATATTTATTAATCCTGATAATGTTGTGTTATTAAACGCTTTATTAGTAAAACATGATCTTTTAACAACTAGAGGAGATAGACTTTCTGGTATTGATACTACATTAGTTGCAAGACCAGCTTCAAGTTGAACCGAAATTAATGGAGCAATATATTTAGAGTCTGCTGAAGAACTTAGAATTAAAATTGATATGTTTTCTTTTTCTGAATATTCTGAAATAACATTAGCATAATTTTGAGCAGTGAAATCAATCAATTTGGGATCTTTTAATGAAATTATTTTATCAGGCCCATAATTTGAAAGCTTCAAAGGATCATCTGCGTTGATTGAAATAGCAACTAGACTCTTTTTGGATTTATTTGCTAAGGCTCTTCCATAAGATAAAACTTCAAATGCACTTTTTTTGAATTTACCATTTAAACTCTCGGCGTATACTATAATTGACATATTTTATTCTTTTAAATTACTTTTGCTTCATTATGCAAAAGACTTATTAATTCATCTATATTTTCAGAGGCTACAAGTTTAACACTTTCTTTCTCTTGTGGTTTTTGAAACTTCTCAACACTGGACTTAGCCGAACTACTAACTGGATCAATAACATCTAAAGGTTTTTGTCTAGCTTGCATTATTCCTCTCATATTAGGTATAATCAAATCCGACTCTTCAACTAGACCTTTTTGTGCACCAATAATTATTGGTAAAGAACTGCTAATAGACTCTATACCTCCATCAATTTCTCGCTTTGCATTAACAACGTTATCAATAACTTCCATAGAAATACAGTTTGTAACAAAAGGTAGTTTCAACATTTGGGCAAGCATACCAGGCACCATTCCTCCATTATAATCAATTGACTCTCTTCCACAAATTATAATATCATACTTTTCTTTTTCACATAATGATTTTAATTGGGTTGCAACATAAAAACCATCTTTTGCCGATGTGTCAATTCTAATTGCTTTATTTGCGCCAATTGCTAGACACTTTCTCAAAATTGGTTCACAACTAGAATCTCCTACAGTGACGACAGTTACTGTTGCTTGATTTTTCTGTTGAAACCATATAGCTCTTGTTAGGCCAAATTCATCATTAGGATTGATTATGAATTGGACACCATTAACATCGAAAGCTTTATGGTCTTCAGTAAAGTTAATTTTTGAAGTAGTATCTGGGACATTACTTATACAAACTAAAATATTCATTCTTTAATTTTTATTCAAATTTACAATATTAAATTCAAATTTAATATTTGACTTTAAATTTTTATTAATATCTATAATATTACTCTTTAAATAGATTTTCATTATATTTAAAAAAGAAATTTTATTATAATACAAAATAATTTTTATTGAAATCAATAACAACTAAGAGAAAAAGAGGTCGTCCAAGTTTGGCTCAAGAACTTGATATAGACAACCTTTTAAATATTGCATTAGAACATTTTTCAACTTTTGGATTTGAAGGAGCTCAATTAAAAATAATTGCTGAAAAAGTTGGTATAACAAATTCATTAATTAGCTATCATTTTAAAAACAAGGAAGAGCTTTGGAAAAAGGCTGTTGATCGTTTAGCTAAGTCAATAGTTGTAAAATTTGAAGCCATTAGATCTGAATTAAAAGATACGGAAGGGGTTTCTATGTTAAGATCATACACTAGACAGCTTATTTATTTTTCTGCAAAAAACCCTCCTTTTTACAAATTAACTTACATGGAAATGGGACAAAAAAGCTGGAGGTCAGATTATCTCATTAGCTCAATTGTTAAACCTTTAACAAAAATCGGACAAAGTGCCCTTAACAAAGCTTCGATTAGTCCAAATTTTACCGCGATACCCAAACCTAATTTTGTTAGTATAATTTTTGGTGCCTGTTGTAGTTTTTTTATGTTAACAAGACTAATTGAACATCAATATGATGTTAAAACATTTGATCATGAACATATAGAAAAACACGCAGACCTTGTCAATCAGATTATTTTTGATTCTTTTGATTAAGTTTTTTTTGTAGCTTTTGCTCCTTGATTTTTTTTAATTTTTTGGATTTTTGTTTATACCGATACTTCAACATCATAACATGGTAGTTTTCTTTTGGAATAGTTTTATTAACCTGATAAAAATACCTGATGGTCCATTTGCTTTCCTTAACCTTATTACTACTTCCAAAGCCATATCTAATTTTTTGCAAACTATTTCCAGAAGTTTTATTTATAATTTCTAAATAGAAATAAGGATCCCAGTCCCAGTTTTTTATTGAATATTCCAAAGCTGATCGGGCTCTAATATATTCTTTGAAAGAATTATCACGGTCCAATGAACTCCTTCTTTGAAAAGCAAATCTTAAATAAATCTTTAATGGTTTAAGCTTTAACTCTTTTTCAAGAGCAAGTCGATACCTCCATAAATTTTCAAACCCTTGAACAGAGCCCTTGTTGTCATTTTTTGAATAGTATCTTAATTCAATCTCAAAATTTAAATCTTTTGAAAGAACATAATCAGAACTAATTTCAGAAATATAGCTATCCACTGCCTTTAAATCATCTTTTACTCTATATAATTGAGAAATACTAAACGAGAGTTTCTCACTTGACTGATATTTATATGAAGCTGATGACCAAAATTTTGATTCAGTACTCTCTTGACTTAAAATATAATTAGAGCACAAAATCAAAAAAAAATATACTGATTTATTTGCCATTTTTAAAGAACAAAACATGGACTTGAACTGTTTTAGATTTATAATCAATCTTTGAAATATTGTAGTTTTGAATTGAAATATTATGTTCTTTAGAAAGGTTATTAATTGACTCAATAATAATAGAATTCATGTTATTTTCTACTAATGGTAAATTTAAAATTATTTTATTTCTATTATTGATATCGTCTGCATGAAATAGATATTTTTCAGCAAATAGAACAGATAAACAAACTAAAATATTTATAATTATAAGAGTAAGCCAACCAAATCCTCCCGTAGTTAAAGCATTAATTACCGATAGTCCAATTGTCACAAATAGATAAGTAATTTCTTCTGGAAGGACTGCCTCTGTCCTATATCTTATTATTCCAAAAATTGCAAATAAACCAAGAGCCATTCCAAAATTGAGGTCTATTTGTCTTAGTGTAAAACATAAAAAAAATACAATTACACTAATTATAAAAAATGTTGATGTGTGTCTACTAATCTCACTACTATGTTGATTTATTATTTTAATAATTATTCCTGTAAATAACAGATTGAATACAAATCTTAGTAGCATTTGAATCCATTCGTTGTTAATTATTAAAAATTCATCCATGCCTTAATTAAATAAAGTATAATCTTAGAAAGATAAGATTATTAATTTTAAATTTAATATTTAATATTTATATAAAAATATTAGTTTATAAAATATATTATGGTGAATAGCTTTTCATTTAAGAATTCTATTGTCAACTTGTCTTTTTTTATTACAATATTATTTTTCTCTTGCTCAAAAGATAATAGTTCAAATTATGATTCTGATACTTCTTTTGCAATTGATCAAATAGGATCTGACATTCCATACGTAAAAATAACAACTCAAGACATTATTCTAAATGAGCCTAAAGTCATGGCGAATATGAAGATTTTTGAAAAAGGAGAAGAAATATTTTCTAATCCAATAGGAATAGAATATCGAGGAGCAAGTTCTTTTAGGTCATCTGATAAAAAGTCTTATGGCATAGAAACTTGGGACGAATCAGGCAATGATGTTGATGTTGAAATTCTTGGGTTTCCAAAAGAAGAAGATTGGATACTCACAGGTCATGTTTTTAGGAGCCCTGAGACGATTTTTGATCCCACGTTAATGCGTCACTACATTGGATACGAATTATATGGAAAAATGGGAAACTATTCAAGTAGATCTAAATTTGTTGAACTCGAAATCGGAAATAATTCGGGTTCAAATAATTATCAAGGTGTATATGTTTTCATGGAAAAACTCAAAAGAGATTCTAACAGAATAGATATTAAAAAGTTGCGTTCAGATGACAATAGTTCTGAAAACATAACTGGGGGATATATTCTTAAGATTGATAAAACATCAGGGTCTGATGTTGCTCTTGAAAATCAACCTTTAGAATACTATGAAAATAATTGGCAAGATGATGCTGCTTACAATCAAGAAATCAGTTTTAGATCTAATTATGATGTTTATGGAAATGATATACAATCAATTGCTCCTTTTGGCCCTCCATATCACACTTTTCAGTATTTAGAAACATATTTTTTATATGAATACCCTAAAGCTGATGATATTTCAGAGGAGCAAAAGACATACATTCAAAATTATATAAACGACTTTGAGATAGCTTTAGTAAATGAGAATTTTAATTCGGATACAAGAAAATATCTTGATTATATAGATTTAAATAGTTTTGTTGATTTTTTTATAATAAATGAATTAACTGGAAATATTGATGGATATAGGCTGAGCACTTACATGCATAAAGACAGGGGTAAGAAGTTAAAAATGGGTCCAATTTGGGATTTAAATATTGCCTACGGAAACTCTTCGAGAGTGCCAGTAGATGATTGGATAGCAAACTATAATTCCTATGTGCCTAATGATGCATGGTTAGTCCCTTTTTGGTGGAAAAAACTATTAGAAGATCCTATTTTTAAATCTGCTCTGAAAGTTAGATGGCAAGTTTTAAGGTCTAATGTACTTTCAAATAGTTCAATAATTAATCTTATTGATGACACAAGCAAATATCTGATTGATAATGGAGCGATAGAAAGAAATTATGATAGATGGACAGGAATACCTATTGACTATTCTGGAGCAGTAAATGATCTTAAATCATATCTTAACTCAAGATTATTGTGGATAGATTCTAAAACTAATGAATTTTAAAACTTCTTTATATCATGAGCAGAAGTAAGGTCTTTGAGGTGCTCTTTTGCTATATAGGTAAATACTGTTTTATTTTCATTTTTAATCAAAGATCTCACAGCCTGAGGAAGCTCCTTTTCATTTCTTTCAGGATCCATAATGCAGTTTTTTAAATATGGATAAATTTTTGATCCAGTAAAACTAAAAATATTCATGCTAACAAGTAACTGCCCATTTAAATTTCTAAAAGATTCATGGGTTTCAATTGGCGGCTTTTCTACAATCTCCTCTAAATAGTCCTGATCATCCAATTTAATTAGTGCAAATTTAGTGATTCTTTCTTCTGGAAATTTCAAAAATGAACGATCATATGACATTATAGAGTGGGGTGAATTGTCATGTTTGAGAAGTCTTTCTAAAACATTCACCGAATAAAGGTTGTCAGCGTTACAAACAGTGAATCTTTCATTTAGAAGGTTTGGAAATTGATCCAAAGCTTGTTGAATTCCATCTGCTGTTCCAACTGGCTTTAGCCTTCCTTTTGGTACTTTTTGAATAGGTAAAAAGAAATTGACTCCACTAAAATTGGAATTTGACTTATAGGTGTTTATCCAGTTAATAAATGCACTATTTTCAGGAGCAGTTAAAATATATATATTTTTATAGCCTGCTTGTTTAGCATTAGCACATAAATAAAAAAGCAAGCTTTTATTTGTACCCTTTAATGGTATTAATGTTTTATGCTCTTGTTTAGCTAGTTCTTTAACCTCTATTGAAAGATCAACTTCATTCAAAGTTTTTTTCATTCGAGATGATGCTCCTGCTGCCATTATAATTATATTGTTCATACTATCAAGGGTTTATTAGACTAACCTTAAACACATCTTTAGCGCCTGCCTTCAAAAATGCATTTTTAATTTGTATATATTTATCTGGATCTATCATAGCTACAATACATCCTCCGCCACCAGAACCAACAATTTTAGCTGCATAAGCTCCTGCCTTAATTCCTTGACTAATCTGATGTTGAATTTCTACAGGGGTGTTCTGAATTTGATTACACAATAATTCTTGATGAGAATTCATTAATTGAGATAGCTCATCAATAGATTGATTATTCGTTTTTAATATTTCTATAGCTCTTTTAGTAATCATATAATTTAAAATTGCGGCTTTCCAATATGGTTGTAATTTACTGGGGAGCTTATCTCTAAATCTTAAATAGTCTTTTTTATGTGCTTTTAAAATATCAAAGCCTTTATCAATTTTTTGAACAGTTTCAATTGCTTTTTGAGCATTTGATCTGGCATCTTTAAGAACTCCCAAAGTATTCTTTGCAATACCAGAATTAATTATAATTAAACTTCCTAAGTCCCCTTTTAAATTGAAATATGACCTTTTCGAAGTATCAATTGATAAAAGTCCTCCTATAGCTATAGTATACTGATCCATGATACCTCCAGGTTGATTAAAGAACTCTACCTCTGCTTCAACAGCCCACTTTGCAATTTGTAAATCCGTTACTTTTTTTTTGGCAAAAGCTTGTACCAAAAACTTTATCCAACCAACAACTAGTGAGGACGAACTGGAAAGGCCAGCATTGATTGGGAGATCTCCAGAGATATCAATCCTATATCCTTGATTTGGAATTATTCCTTCTTTGTTTAAAACAAAAAGTCCTGAACGAAAGTAATCCCCTGATTGAATAGTTGTTGGGTCATTAATAAAAGGCACTTCAATTGATTTATTAAAATCAAGAAGATTAATTTCAAAAAAAGAAGATTCAATTGGGTTAGCTTTTAAATAAATATATCTGTCAATAGTTCCCGAAATTACTGGAAGTCCTAAATAATCTTGATGGTCTCCATAAAAGCAAATTCTTCCGGGTGTAGATATTTTAATCACAAAATCTTTTTTCCAACTATTATTACAAGTTTAAATGAATAACCCCTTAAATGAGTTTTCATTAGCTCTTTTAAGATTTATTATTTGACAAGTTCATCCA
>CEOP01239471.1_pt1 | contig 20822 bp, 17 predicted proteins | sample 361301 | NCBI WGS metagenome assembly CEOP01 (sample SAMEA2619548, study PRJEB7988) | marine metagenome | biome: marine biome (ENVO:00000447); feature: deep chlorophyll maximum layer (ENVO:xxxxxxxx); material: "saline water (ENVO:00002010), including plankton (ENVO:xxxxxxxx)" | depth 55 m
TGACCAAATGATGAGGCCAAATATCATGTCTTGTAGTTAAATATATGTTTGGCCTAAATGATTTCAAAAAGAATAAAGCAGACCAAGGTAAATCTAATGGATGATAGCAACAGGTATCAAAAAGAGTACTATTTGATTCCGTTTCATAAATTGTTGGAGAGAGAAAAGTTTGTACTACAAAATATTTACTTTTATCTATTGTTCTCAGTATTGGTTTTAGCTGCTCAAATTCTCCAGCCGATGCCGCATGCATAATGATAATCTGTTTTCCAGAAGCTCCTCTAATAATATCTCGTTTTGCATTTTGCCGAGTTCTGTATCCATTAATAAAATTAGTTCTTATTTTTTGATTTACAATTGACAACAACAATATCAACAACATCACAAATGGTGATAAACAAAGATATATTATATATGTAAGCATATATGTTTTATTTTGCTAATGAGCCCATTGGATCCCAAGGTTGTAATTCTTTTGGCTTTTGATTAAATAGTGATAATATTTTTTTAGGTAAATATTTTTTATCTACCACAACCTCATAATTATACTGATCAAACCATTTATCAGTCATCAGATAGTAGCCTTTATCTCCACCTTTAGTTCCCCAACTATTTTCAACACGCCATTTTTGTGGTTTATCTTTAATTAAATCTACTCCTGTGAAAAGCATCGCATGAGTCATTACACTCTCTCCATATTCCAATCGTGTTGCTTTATCCATATTAAAAGAAATATCAAGTAAATTTTCATAATCAAATATATCTAAATCCATTACTCCTTTAGTATAATTCAACCATTTTCCAACATCGCATCCAAACCAAACGGCTTCATTTTTCTTAATTGATTTGATAGCTGCATTTTTTAGTTCCTGAATATCGACATTAGCATACTTAATAATATCACCTCCAACAACATTACCTAAATATTTAACTGTATATAGTTCATTCATTTTTTTATTAGACATTGGACAATGAATTAAACATACCTTATCTTTTAGATTTATTCCAACATGCTTATCAACAAATGCTTGAGGGGTTACATTGCTAAATCTTTTAAATTTTTTCTTTTTATCAGTAAATGACCACTCGAATTTTTCAGGAGGGGTACCTAAGAACATACATAGCATCGAATAAATTGTAGACATCATCTCAGTTTTACTCTTCCTCAGATCTGCAATTTTGGAACCGGATTGATAGTCATTTCTCAATACACTTGCATATTCACGCAATTTGCGTGTCAATAGCACATTCATAAAACGAGAATTACTACTTTGAAAACTCTCTGGCATTACTGATTGCGGAACTGCACCATATTTTTCAATAAGGTTAGTAAACATATCCCATTGACCACCATCATTTACTGGCTCACTTAATAACCATGATATCAAACGACTTTCATATGATTCATCTAATGTAGATAAAATATTTTCTAAGAAATAATTTGATTTTTCTAACTTATCAAAAAACATAAAATAGTTTTGAGAAAACTCAAAATCTTTCAATTTATATTTTTTACATACAGATATTCTCATCAAATTTAATCCTGCGAAACCCCAACAACGTCCACTTGATTTCTGATGTGTAACTTTACTTAACTCTCCTTTAACAATATTAGAAAAATTATAATTTATTTTGCTATAGGCATCCCAATTAGTAGCTACATCATTTAGATTAGAAATAGTTAATGCATTTCGTGCCACTCGTGATTTATCATTGTTTGAAAAATTAGCTTTGAACGATTTAATATCATTTTTTACGATTGATGATTTCATTACACACCCTTTATATTGATTATATTACCTTGATTTAATATATTATTTGGATCAAAAGACAATTTACACTTTTGCACTTGTTTAATTGCATCTTGTCCATAACACTCCAAAAAATCTATTGTTTTTCTTTTTCCAGTGCCATGTTCTGCAGAATATACTCCTCCTAATTTAGCTGATTCTCGGATAATTTTTTGATAAATATCTTTAACAATTTTTGTTTGTTCTTTAGTATAAATTACATGAAAATGCAAATGACAATCACCTAAATGTCCAAATAATAGATACTCAATTTTATTATTTTGTAAAATGGAATGAGAGAATGAAATGAATTCATCAAATGTTTCATAAGGCACAATTGTATCTGTTATTATACTAATAGCATCTAGTTCTTTAGTTTTATCTAATGCCTTTGCAGGCATTGAATGTCGTGCTTCAAAAAACATTCTCCAATTTTCAGGGCTATTAAGCAATATAATATTATCATCATCTATTTCACATTCAGATTGATTTATTAGATCAATCCATTTTTTAATTGCATAATCCATCGTTTCAGATAATATAGGATACTGTATATATATTCCAACTGAGCTATTATCTTTAAAAAGTTTTTCTTTATGAAGCATATAATTTTGACAATTGTAACCAAAATATTCTAAAGCAGTTAGTTGTTCTAAAATACCCTCTTGCTCTAAATATCCACGCAATTGGATTGCATTATTTTCAGATGAAAGAGTAATAAATAAATCTAAATATTGACTTGCTGTTTGAGCAAGATTAAAATCTACTTCAGTAATCAGTCCAAAAATTCCCTCGCTACCTATAATTAAATCAATAAAATCAATTTCATTATTATCCGCAGTAAATGGGCCACTAGCATTTTTTATTTTAGGTCTATGATAATTAGGTACATTGATAAGTATTTTCTGACCATCACAGTCCAAATAAAATTGGGCATTTTGAGATATGAATTCACCTCTTGTGATGTATTTGCTATATCCATTAGGTAAAATGATTTTTATTTGCTTTACCCAATATCTTGTTGCTCCTTTCTCACCAGGAATAAAACCAGAGGCATTACAAGAAATAGTACCACCAACCAATGCATCTTTTCGACTTGTTGGGTCAACAGGATAACATAGTAAGTTATTTGTTTGATTTAAAACTTCAGCTCTCATTTCTTCTAAAACTGTACCAACCGATACCCGTACTGTTTTCTTTTTTTTATCTACAAATATATTAGGCGATTTCATATTTATTACAGATAAAACCAATCCACCCATCGGGGTAGCACTTCCAGTCAAATTAGTTTTACCTGCTGATATAGTAATAGGGATATTTAATTCATTGCATATATAAAGAAGGATAGAACATTGTTGATTATTTACTGGACGAGCTAAGTAATCAGCATACCCCGGCATATTAGACCAATCTCTTTCAAAACTTGAAATAATATCAGAATCATCAGTAATATCAATATCAAATTTTTGAATTAATAATTTACATAATGATATCTTAGCACTAGCAAGATTTGACTGAATTATTTTTTTATTTTCAAGAGAAATTTCCATTTTGAATTTCAGAGTATTCATATTCGTTTTTTGATAATTAATATGATTAGTATTACTAAACTCAATAGTGCTGCCATAATAGAGCGTTGTTGATATATTATTTTACTGGAAGCATATATTTGATAGTCAGAATTCATGAAATCTTTTAAATCAAAGCTCCATTTCAAAGTATCTAAACTTTGTTCTTTATGGTTAGACTTCTCTATTATACCAGGAAGTATAATTTTAATTTCAAAATCATCATCTATTAATTTTTGAGTTATTTCATATTCCTCTTCTAAATAATTAAATATAGAGTCAATCTCATTATAAAAATCAGGATTGATTGGATGCATTATTAAATCTAATCCTTCTTCTTTTAAATCATCAAAGTATTCAAAGATAGTAGAGTCTGTTTTTGTTGCGACTTCCTTTTGTAACCAAGTATTTAATTCTTTTTGTATTATTGCTTTTTGATTAAACTCTATTTGAGATCTAAGTAGTGTTTCTTCAAATAAATAAAAAAATATTTCCTGTATCAATCCGCTATAATTTGATTCTGGATTTTTAATAAAATTCATTAATGTAGGATATTTATCTTCAACTTCACGAGAATGGAATAAAATATTTACAGAATAGGTTTTATATAAAATCCAATTGCGATACTTAACATCAATATCATGCTTTAACAATGGATGTATTTTAGCAGTGTTATTAATTGTGAAATTCTGCGGAACCTCTGCATTAGCAAAGAACTGTCTCTTTGCAATAAAATCATGTGTATCTACATTATTACTATCTATTGTAGAAGAAATAATCCAATCTGAATTATTTAAAAGATTATTTATAGGGAAATCATTATCTAATATATCATTTTCATCACCATGTGAATGTATAATCATATCAAACTTCCCATTAGGAGTTACATGGATGCTAATTGTGTTCTTAACACAACCACATAGTAATAATAATGAAAATAATATTATAGAGTTAAACTTCATTGGTTCAATTTAATAATAAGTTGAATAGTTAATTAATAAATAAATGATTTGTAGGGTTTTTCTATTAATTAATAAATTAAAGCCTTGGTATGGCCCGTTCGTCTAGTGGTTAGGACTCAGGGTTTTCATCTCTGCAACAGGAGTTCGATTCTCCTACGGGCTACAATTAACCCCCAAATATTTTGGGGGTTAATTATTATAATGATAATGCCGATTGTGCAGCAGCTAATTTAGCTATTGGGATTCTAAATGGAGAACAGCTAACATAGTCTAAATTAATTTGATCAAAAAATTTGACCGATTGAGAATCACCTCCATGCTCACCACAAATTCCAATTTTAATCTTTGGGTTTATTGTTCGACCCTTAGCGATAGCTATCTTTACCAGTTCACCAACCCCATCAATATCAATAGTTTTGAATGGGTCGTCTGATAAAATATCTTTTTCTAAATAATTGGGAATAAAACTTCCTATATCATCTCTAGAAAAACCAAATGTTGTTTGAGTTAAGTCATTAGTCCCAAATGAGAAAAAATCTGCTTCTTTTGCAATTTTATCAGCATTAATACATGCTCGAGGCAATTCAATCATTGTCCCAATTAAATAATTAATTTTTATATTATTTTTCTTTTCAATTTGTTTTGCTTTTTTAATAATCACAGATTTTTGATCTGCTAATTCTTTATCTGCTCCAACCAATGGAACCATTATTTCTGGAATTGGATTAAACCCTTCCGATATTAAATCACTACATGCCTCAAAAATTGCTTCAGATTGCATAATAGTAATTTCTGGATAAACAATACCTAATCTACACCCTCGATGTCCTAACATTGGGTTTAATTCATGTAATGATTCTATCCTATCATAAATCTTTTTAGATGTAATACCCATTTCACTTGCTAAATGTAAAATTTGTTCTTCGGTTTGTGGCAAAAACTCATGTAATGGAGGATCTAATAAGCGAATTGTTACAGGTAAACCAGACATAACTTTTAATAAATTATAAAAATCTTTTTTCTGATATGGTAATAATTTCATTAATGCTTGTTTTCGATATTTCTCATTTTTAGATAGAATCATTTCTCTCATTGCAGTAATTCTATCAGGATCAAAAAACATATGTTCAGTACGGCATAGACCTATGCCTTCACATATGAAATCTAATGCTTGTTGTGCATCTTCAGGAGTATCAACATTGGTTCTAATTTTAATAGTTCTATATTGATCACATAATTGCATAAAATCAGAAAAGATTTTATCCTTTTTTAAATTAGGTTTAATTAAATTGACTTTACCTTCATAAATATTGCCTGTTGATCCATTTAATGAAATCCATTCGCCTTCTGCAAACTCTACACCATTGATATGAACTAATTTATTTTCAGAATCTATAATGATACTAGAACATCCAACAATGCAACACTTACCCCATCCTCTTGCTACTAATGCTGCATGAGATGTCATCCCACCTTTTGCTGTTAAAATACCTTGAGAAGCATGCATGCCATGTATATCCTCAGGTGAGGTTTCATTACGAATCAATATTACTGGATGTCCTTGAGTATTCAAAATTTCTGCAGTATCAGCATCTAAAACAATTTGTCCACAGGCTCCACCTGGACCTGCTGGTAAACCTGTTGCTAAAATAGTATGAGTTTTTTCATCTTCAGGGTTAATCATAGGATGCATAATTTCTTCTAAATTATTTGTGCTCACCCTATGGATAGCTTCAGATTCAGTGATTAGCTTCTTTTTTAACATATCCATGCTGATTTTTAAAGCTGCACGACCATTTCTCTTTCCCTTTCGAGTTTGCAACATCCATAAATGATTATTTTGGAATGTAAACTCAATATCTTGCATATCACCAAAATGATTTTCTAAAATATCTTTTATTTTAATGAGCTGAGAATACACCTTGGAAAATTTTGATTCTAAGCTCGGCAAGCTTATAGATTCTTTATTTTTACTATGGTCATTAATTGGGTTCGGAGTTCTAATTCCAGCTACCACATCTTCTCCTTGAGCATTTATTAACCATTCACCATATAGCTTATTTACACCTGATGATGGATTTCGTGTAAAGGCCACCCCTGTACCTGATTTATTTCCCAAATTACCAAACACCATCGCTTGCACATTTACTGCAGTACCCCAATGATTTGGAATTTTTTCAATTTTTCTATAATGGATTGCCCTTTTCCCATTCCAAGATTTAAATACAGCTTCTATTGCACCCCACAATTGTTGTTGTGGGTCATCTGGAAAACTTTTACCCAGCTTAAATTTAATTTTCTGTTTAAATAATAAGCATAGATTTTTGAGCTGTTTAACTGAAAGCTCCGAATCATATTTAATATTATTATTATCTTTAGTTTCTTCTAATATAAATTCTAATTCCTGACGAATAGATAATTGACCTGATTTAATAACAACACCTTCAGCTTTTTCCATTACTACATCTGCATACATCATAATTAATCTTCTATATGCATCATACACAAATCTTTCATCTTGAAATAATTTAATAAGTCCTGGGATAGTTTTGCTTGTTAGCCCAACATTAAGCACAGTTTCCATCATCCCAGGCATAGATTGCCTTGCACCAGATCTAATAGATAATAATAAAGGTGCATTAATATCTCCAAAACGATACTTCATTATTTTTTCTATATTGGCTATGGCTACATTTATATCTTGTTTAAGTTTAAGTGGCATTTTGTTTTTTTTGAGATAATGTATGCAAGAATCTGTTGCAATTGTAAAGCCCGGAGGTACAGGCAAACCTATATTCGTCATTTCTGCTAAGTTAGCACCCTTTCCCCCTAATAGCTTGCTATCAGAAGACTTACCATCTGCCTTACCTGCTCCAAAGAAATAAACCTGCTTCATAATGACACCTAAAATAATTGTGATTGGGAAAGTTGTAAATTACAAAATTGATTGCTGTTTTTTAAAGAATTTTTAATATTAAATAAATCAAATCAAGTAAATTATATATAGTTTAAAAACAAATATTGGAGGAATTTATGGAAATTATTAATATGAGAACAGGTAGTTGGGGAAAGCTTGTTGCATTTTTTGATGTTAAGACTGAAGAAGGGTTTATTATCAAAGGATTCAAATTATTTAATGGAATTAATGGCTTATTTGCAGGTATGCCAAGTGAAAAAAGACAAGATGAAAATGGTGAAGATAAGTACTTTGACACAATTTGGCTCACTGATGAAATACGTGAAAGTATGCGCGAAAAGTTGAATACTATGGCTAGTGAACAATATAATCAGAACAATACGATGAGTGCTGGCACAGATGCTACAATGGCCACACCAAAGAGTGAACAACAACCCGTACCTCAAACTGAAAAAAGTGATACTCAAGTAGAAGCTCCTTTTTCAGATGATGATCTTCCATTCTAATATAAATGCGTATATTATTATCAGTAGGATTTGGGGGTTTTATTGGTTCAATATTGCGTTATTTATGTTCAATTGCTCTAAATAAAATCATAATAAGTAACTTTCCTATAGGAACATTATTTGTAAATGTAGCAGGCTGCTTTCTGATTGGACTTTTGATTAACAATAATTACCAAGTAGCTAATATTTCAATCAATGAATTCCTTATTATAGGTTTATTAGGAGGCTTTACTACTTTTTCAACTTTTAGCCTGGAAACATACAAATTAATAAATAGTGGGTTAGTTCAAACTGCTATTTTATATATTTCATTAAGTATGTTTTTAGGTTTAATTGCTATTTATATTAGCAGTAACTTTAATAATAATTTTTGAGGTCGTTTAATATTACATGTCAAATACTTTTTCATTTTTAAATTCATCCTTAGGCAAGAAAATCCAAGTAGCGTTTTCAGGGATTGCACTATGTGTATTTTTACTATTTCATTTATTAAATAATTTAACATTATTTATCGGACCTGAAATCTTTAATACAATGGTCCATAGCCTCGAATCAATAAAACCAATAATACGAGTAATGGAAGCTGGCTTATTAATGATTTTATTAATGCATATTTTCAATACAGTATTTTTAACTATTTCAAACAAAAAATCGGCATCAAAAAAATATGTAGTTACATCTTCTGATACAAGCTCTTTGAATTCTCGAACAATGATTATTACAGGAACAATTATTCTATTATTTTTTATTATTCATTTAAGATATTTTTGGTATACATACCAAATACATGCTTTCCTAGATGGAGAAACATACTATGATGTTATTATGCGAAACCAATTAGGATATTTAGGTAATCTACCAACAGCAATATTTTATATTATTGCCATTGGCTTAATAGCAGGTCATATTAAGCATGGATTTCAATCTGCCTTAAAAACATTTGGAATTCAAGAAAAGTCGAAATGGGGTATACTTTATAAAATATCATTTTTGTTTTGGGGAATAATTCCATTTTTATTTATTTCAATCATAATATCTATAATAATAGGAGTTATAAGGTGAACCAATCTATTAACAACTTGCACTCTAGAGAACCTGATGGAGATTTAAAAAATAAATGGACAAATCATAAATTCAATATGAAGCTGGTTAACCCAGCCAATAAAAGGAAATATACAGTAATTGTTGTTGGGACCGGTCTAGCAGGAGCCTCTGCAGCTGCAACACTAGCAGAACTAGGCTACAATGTACTAGCATTTTCCTACCATGAATCTCCAAGAAGAGCACATAGCATAGCTGCACAAGGTGGAATTAATGCTGCTAAAAACTATCAAAATGATGGGGATAGTATTCATAGATTATTTTATGACACTATTAAAGGTGGTGACTATAGATCACGCGAGTCAAATGTCTATCGTTTAGCCGAATTAAGTGGAAATATTATTGATCAATGTGCTGCACAAGGAGTCCCTTTTGCAAGAGAATATGGTGGACATTTAGCTAATAGATCTTTTGGTGGAGCACAGGTTTCAAGAACATTCTATGCTCGTGGACAAACGGGACAACAATTATTATTAGGTGCTTATTCTGCTTTAATAAGACAAATGAATTTGAATAATGTACAATTTTTTCCTAGACATGATATGCTAGATATTGTTACCATTGATGGGCATGCAAAAGGGATCATTACACGAAATTTAATTACAGGTGAGATTAAATCATTTGCTGCTGATAGTGTTATCCTTGCAACTGGTGGGTATGGAAATGTATTTTATTTATCTACTAATGCAATGGCAAGCAATGTTACAGCATCATGGCGAGCACATAAAAAAGGTGCATATTTTGCCAATCCTTGCTTTACTCAAATTCATCCTACATGTATACCTGTAAGTAGCGGGCACCAATCTAAGTTAACATTAATGAGTGAAAGCTTAAGAAATGATGGACGAGTTTGGGTTCCAAAAAAGAAAAAGGATATAAGAAATCCTAATCAAATTCCAGATGAAGAGCGTGATTATTATCTAGAAAGATTGTATCCTTCATTTGGTAATTTAGTTCCTAGAGATGTGGCCTCTAGACGAGCAAAAGAGATGTGTGATGATGGATACGGTGTTGGAGATACTGGCCTTGCAGTATATTTAGATTTTAAAGATGTTATTGAACGTGAGGGTAAAGACTGGGTCTCTGAAAAATATGGAAATCTATTTGATATGTATAAACAAATTACAGGGCAGAATCCTTATGAACTACCAATGACTATATATCCAGCAGTACACTATACTATGGGCGGATTGTGGGTGGATTATAATCTAATGAGCAACATTCCAGGCTTACATGTTTTAGGTGAGGCTAATTTCTCTGATCATGGTGCAAATCGATTAGGAGCCAGTGCTCTAATGCAAGGGCTAGCTGATGGATATTTTATTATTCCCTATACAATCGGAAACTATCTTGCTTCACAAAAACCTTTTACAGATACCAATCATGATGCATTTCGAATAGGCATAGACACAATACAGAATCAAATTGATACAATGCTAAAAGTTAAGGGACAGAGAACCGTTGAGGATATACATAAAGATTTAGGAAAAATAATGTGGGATAATGTAGGAATGTCTAGAAGTAAAGAAAGTTTATTAAATGCATTAGATGCTATTCCAAAAATTAGAGCCGAATTCTTAAATAATGTTAATATTCCAGGATCTAATAATGAATTTAATCCAGAATTAGAGAAAGCAGGTCGATTAGCTGACTTTATTGATTTAGGAGAACTCATGGCAAGAGATGCATTAAATCGTGAGGAATCTTGTGGGGGACATTTCCGCGAAGAACATCAAACAGATGAAAATGAAGCCAAGCGAGATGATAAAAATTATGCTTATGTTGCAGCATGGGAGCATGGAAAAGACAATAAACATAAACTACATAAAGAAAAACTTGACTTTAAGAATGTGGAATTAGTAACTAGGAGCTATAAATAGTGAAAATTAATTTAAAAGTATGGAGACAGTTAGACAATGATTCTAAAGGTCAATTTGAACTTTATGAAGTAGATAATGTATTAGAGGATATGTCTTTTTTCGAGATGTTAGACATGCTAAATAACTCCTTAATACAGAAAAATGAAACTCCAATAGCATTTGATCATGATTGTCGAGAAGGTATCTGTGGTACATGTGGTGTTGTAATTAATGGACGTGCTCATGGACCATTAAAAGGTGTAACCTCTTGTCAATTGCATATGCGGTCATTCAAAGATGGTGATACTTTAGTTTTGGAGCCATGGCGTGCAAATAGTTTTCCAGTTGTTAAAGATTTAGTAGTCAACAGACAATCATTTGACCGAATAATGCAATCTGGAGGATATATTTCTGTTAAAACTGGAGGTGCTCCTGATGCAAATGCAACTCCAATTTTTAAAGAAAATGCAGATGAAGCATTTGATTCTGCTACATGTATCGGATGCGGTGCATGTGTTGCAGCATGTAAAAATTCATCTGCTATGTTATTTGTTGGAGCAAAGATTAATCAATATGCACAATTGCCACAAGGGCAAGTAGAACATCTTAAACGTGTAGAGGATATGGTTGCACAAATGGACTCAGAAGGATTTGGTAGTTGTACAAATACAGGTGCATGTGAAGCTGAGTGTCCAAAAGAAATTTCCGTAACTAATATTATTAAACTAAATAAAGAATATATTAAAGCAAAATTAAACTAATTAGTTAGTGTGAAGACAACTGGCACTGTTTGCCAAACACCTACCTTTTTATCTCGCTGCTGTGCAGGCTTCCACTTTGATTTTTTAACTGCTGCTAATGCAGCTTCATCAAGACCAGTGTTTGGGAGCCCTTTTTGAATCCATGCCTCTGTTACAATTCCTTTTTGATTAATGAAAAATTGAACATAAACTGTACCCTCAATTCCAGCTTCTTGTGCAATTTCAGGATAAACAGGACGAATTGGAACCTTTGGTATTGGTGGCTTATCAAATGGAATAAATGTAACTTTTGGTCCCCCAGCCATTGGAGGAGGAGTATCCCAATCTTCAAAATCATCAAAATCTGTATCTTCAATAGTAATTTCGTCATCAAATAATTCATCTTCTGATGCAACTGGAACAGATGGTCGAGCTGGTGGTTCTGGAAGTTTAATTTGTTGAGTTTGAGGAATATCAAATGTTTCAATCTCTTGAACAATATCATATTGTACTTTTTCACTCTCTCCTAAGAATCTAGGCAAGGTATAAAATACAAATGATATCCCTAATATAACACCAATCGTGACCTCTCTAATTCTAATTGGATATTGAATTAATAAAGGATCAACTCTCATTCAGACTCCGTTAATGCTGAATAGCTTAATTTTAATGCATTTGCCTTACGTAATTCAGAATGTATATCAGTAATTAATTTCATTGTGGCATTTTCGTCTGTTTTAAGAGAAACTGTTATTTTAGGATCTGCCATAATTTTCTCATACATAATACCAGATAAGCTATTAATATTAATAATTCTATCATTAATTGAAATTAAGCCATCTTTAGTGGCCCAAATATAGGCCGTATGTCGTTTGCTTTCTAATTTTTCTACCATTTTAGCACTAGGAACCAATACATCTAGCCCATCAAATTCTCTCATAACAGTTGTTACCATAAAAAAGATTAACAACATAAAAATAATATCGGGCATCGAAGATGTCGAAATTTCATTACTGGCTTTATTTTTTCTTTGGATATTCATATTAATAACTTGGCGGATTAGCAATCGAAATTTTTGATGCTTTTGCCGATTTTAATTGATCCAATACCTTAATATATATTTGATACTTAGTTAGAGGATGAGTTTGAACAGAAAAAATTAAATTAGGGTTTTGAGAAAGTAATTTCTCAATTGATTTAGACATTGTTTTAATTAATACTGGTTTATCATCAATGAGAACTTTCCCAGACTCATTTACTAAAATATTAACAATATTTTTTTTATTTACCTCGAGCTCATTCCCATCTGCAGGCAATACAAGACTGATACCTTTATCCATTGATATTGTTGTTGTTACTAAAAAAAATACAAGCAATAAGAAGGCTATATCTGCCATTGAAGATGAATTAATTTCCTGCAAGTCTCTTCGTTTTGGTTTTATCATTATGAATTATTTTTATCTGAGATAGCATCTAATATAAGAGCTGTACTTTTTTGCATAGTGACTATCTGATTATCAATAATATACATTACAAGATTTTGTAAAAATTGTAATATCAGTGCAACAACTAATCCAAAAGCTGTTGTTAATAATGCAACAGAAATTCCACCCGCAACAACTGCTGGAGAAATGTCATTAGCCATTTTAATATCATTAAATGCCTCAATCATACCCCATACCGTACCTAAAAAACCAAACATAGGTGCAATTGCAATACTTAATGAAATCCAAGTCATATTTTTTTCAAGAGAGGCCATCTCAATGCCTGATGTTTGATCTAATGATTTCTCTGCACTTTCTAAACCTTTATCTGATTTCTCTACTGCAGAATAACATAAATTAGCTACAGGACCAATAGACTCATCACACTTAGTAATAGCAGCATCTTTGCCACTACTTTTTAATGTATTTGCTACTTCTATTGCAAAATTATAGTCTGCACCCAAGCCTTTCATTAAATGATAAATACGCTCGCCAACAAAAGTAAATCCAAAAATAAAAACAATCAAAATTGGCCACATGAAGCCACCACCATCAATAAATAGTTGAACCATTCTTTTCCCCTAGTTTCTAGTTATATAAAATTATAATAAAATTTACAAAAGTATTCAATATATATTAAATTAATTTATTTAATTAATAGACGTGCAGATGGGAATTGCTCTAAAGCATCCATGGCTACTTTATCCATTTTCAAGTTAACTTGATACATTGCAGATTTCCCCCAAATGCTATTAGCTATTTGGGCTTTAATTCTATTTTCAATAAAATTCCAATCCTGATTCAAATGTTCTTTTATAAATTCATCATCTAATTCTTCTAAAATTACTGTTAAGTCTTTTTTATAATTAGAGGATAGTTTATAATTATTAATAAACTCATTTATGGAATTTGATTTTAAATATTCATTCATAGAATTGTCGTTTTTAATTTTTTCTGAAAAATTAAATAAAAGCCGGTCAGTGCTAGTGATAAATAACGAAATACTTTTACTTAATTTCATATCTGATTCAACAAAAATATCTGGTGTAATCCCACCCCCACCATAAACAGTGCGTCCACTTTTTGTTTTAAAAACTGGACTATCATTATCTAGTGAATCAAGCGATTCTCTGTTGTCTTCATTTAAATCTAAATAATATTCATCAACCCCTTTATCATATGGCCTCTGTATTGATCTTCCTGAGGGAGTATAATATTTTGCAATCGTTAATTTAATTGCTGACCCATCATTTAATTCTAATAAATTTTGCACAGAGCCTTTTCCAAAACTAGTCTCACCAACGACTAGACCTCTATCTAAATCTTGTAATGCACCTGCGACAATTTCACTTGCACTAGCTGAACCTCTATTAATCAATACTATGACCGGATATTTCTTGTCTGTTACACTACGACTTGACCACTCATCCCTTGAAGATCCCCTAATACGTCCCTTAGTAAATAGAATTTTATCACGCGAATCAATAAACATATCAATCATTTGCACCGCTTGATTCATTAAGCCACCAGGGTTATTCCGCAAATCTATCATTAATTGTGACATCCCTAATTGCTCTAAATCATCTAGTGCATCTTTAAACTCATCAATTGTAGTATGTGAAAATCTATTAATTTTTACATAACCTGTTTCATTGTCAATCATAAAGCTGGCTAATAAGCTATGTATAGGTATTTTTGCTCTAATTAACGCAACATCAAAATCATCAACTCCGCCTCTTCGAATTGTTATATTAACTTTACTATTTTTAGGGCCACGCAACTTATTAAAAACATCTTTTTGTGTAATTTTATATGCTGATTCTCCATTAATTTTTACAATTTTATCACCCGATAATAATCCTGCCCTATCAGATGGAGTCTCAGGAATAGGTGAAATGATAGTTATATAGCCATCAATAATACTAAATTCAATTCCAATGCCTTCAAATTCGCCTGAAAAATTTTCTTGCATTTCTTCTAACAACTCAACACTCAGATATGAGGAATGAGGATCTAACTTATCTAACAACCCAATAATTGCCCCATCAAGCACATCATTCATATCAACCTCTTCAACATAATTTTCGTTGACTAATCGAATAACTTGAGTTAATGTTTTCAGTTTTTTAATATAATTATTCGCATTGCTAGAAAATGCAACCAAGGTTATAAGCAATAATGCTAAAAAGATATATTTGGTTCGTTGAATCATATAGAAAATTAACCTTATTAACAATTATTGTCTAAATAATTCTTTATTCAGAAATAAAAAATGGGTATTTTTAATGTTAGTTTTTAAATGAATCCCATATAATAACAAAACATGAAAAATTATATATTAGTCAAAGGTGCAAGAGAAAATAATCTAAAAAATATAGATATTAAGCTTCCTCGTAATCAATTTATTGTTATAACAGGTGTATCAGGGTCAGGAAAATCATCTCTTGCTTTTAATACAATTTATGCAGAGGGACAGCGTCGATATGTTGAATCTTTATCTGCATATGCAAGACAATTCCTTGGCTTAATGGAAAAACCTGATGTGGACTATATTGAAGGTCTATCACCAGCAATATCAATAGAACAAAAAGCGACAAGTCGAAATCCTCGATCTACAGTTGGAACTGTAACTGAAATATATGATTATATTCGACTATTATATGCTCGCATTGGCATGCAAAAATGTTTTAGGTGTCATGGAAATGTTGAAAAACAAAGTGTTCAACAAATTGTGGATGAAGTGCTCAGATTTCCAACTAATGCAAAAATGCAAATTTTTGCTCCTGTTATAAAACAAAGAAAAGGTGAATTTAAAGATATAATTGGATCTATGATTAACGAAGGTTTTGTTCGTGCAAGAATTGACGGTGAGATTGTTGATTTAAATGATGAAATTAAATTACAGAAAACAAAAAAACATACTATAGAAGTATTGATTGATCGATTAATCAATAAATCTACAGTTAAAGATAGGCTTACTGAATCCATCGAATTAGCATTAAAAGTTGGAAAAGGGCTTGTAATTATTAATCATCTAAATTCAAAAGAATATCTTTATAGTGAACATTTTTCATGTCCTAAATGTAGAATTTCATTTGAAGAATTAGAACCTCGTGCATTTTCATTCAACTCCCCATTTGGGGCATGTGAAAAATGTGATGGTTTAGGTACTGAAATGCTTATTGATCCTGATTTAGTAGTCCCTGATAAACAAAAAAGTTTAATACATGGCTGTATAGAACCTATTGGAGAACAACCAAGAGGAAATTGGTATAGCGCATATTTAAAAAGTTTATCTAAAGAATATGGATTCACATTTACTACTCCATGGAATCAATTATCAAATGAAATACAAACTATTTTACTATTTGGAACTAAAAAAAGTAAAAAAATAAAAGTAAAGTATTCATCAAAAACATTTCAAGGCGAAATGACAACTAATTTTGAAGGTGTTATTCCTAGGCTAATGAGGCGCTATCAACAAACTAATTCAAATTATGTAAGAACATGGATTGAAAAATATATGACTATTCAAGACTGTAATAAGTGTAAGGGTAGTCGATTAAAAAAATCAAGCTTATCAGTATTTATTAATAAAAATAATATTCATGATTTAACTAATCAATCAATTGAATCAATCTATAATTTCTTTAAAAAAATTACATTAAATAAAAAAGATGCTCAAATATCAGAGCAAATTATTAAAGAAATTTATTCACGATTAGAATTTTTAATTAATGTAGGATTAAACTATTTAACCCTAACTAGACCTGCAAATACATTGTCAGGAGGAGAAGCACAGCGTATTAGGTTAGCAACTCAAATAGGATCTCAATTAATGGGTGTTTTATATATTTTAGATGAGCCTTCAATAGGATTACATCAGCGAGATAATGAACGATTAATAAAAACACTGGAATCACTACGAGATTTAGGTAATACTATAATTGTAGTAGAGCATGATGAGAATACAATGCTTGCCTCTGATTGGATTGTCGATATTGGACCTCTTGCTGGAGTTGAAGGTGGAGAAGTGGTCTATAATGGTAAAACAAAAAAAATATTGACACATAAGAAATCATTAACAGGACAATATTTATCTGGTAAAAAGAGAATACTTTCACCTAAAAAAAGGCGAGATGGAAATAAAAAAAACCTGCAACTATTGAATGCCTCTGGTAATAACTTAAAGAATATTAATTTAACTATTCCGTTAGGAAAGTTGATATGTATAACCGGTGTTTCAGGATCTGGAAAATCTACATTAATTAATAGAACATTATATCCAATTTTATCAAGAGAGTATCACTCAAAAAATATCAAACCAATGCCATATCAAAATATTGAAGGTATTTTATATTTAGATAAGATAATCGATATTAATCAATCTCCTATTGGTAAAACTCCACGTTCAAACCCTGCTACATATACAGGCTTATTTACTCTCATTCGTGATTTATATTCATCACTACCTGAATCAAATATTCGCGGCTATTTACCTGGACGATTTTCATTTAATGTGAAAGGTGGTCGATGTGAAACCTGTCAAGGAGTAGGGCTAATCAAAATTGAAATGCACTTTTTAGCTGATATGTATATAAAATGTGATGAGTGCAATGGAAAAAGATTTAATCGTGAAACTTTAGAAATATCCTACAGAGGTAAAAATATTAGTGATATTCTAAATATGAGCATTAATGAAGCAATACTTTTTTTTAAAAATCATAATTTGATTATGAGAAAATTAACGACATTGGCAAATGTTGGGCTAGGATATATTAAGCTTGGTCAGCAAGCAACTACACTTTCAGGTGGCGAGTCTCAACGTGTAAAATTAGCTTCTGAATTATCAAAAACAAATACTGGGAGAACTATGTATATTTTAGATGAACCAACTACTGGTTTACACTTCGAAGATATAAATATGCTCTTGACTGTCTTGCAAGGGTTAGTCGATAAAGGAAATACAGTAATTGTTATTGAACATAATTTAGATATTATTAAATCTGCAGATTGGATTGTTGATTTAGGACCAGAAGGTGGTGATAAAGGTGGAGAAATTATTGGTTCAGGTACACCTGAGGAATTAATAAAAAATAAAAAATCATATACTGGAAATTTTTTAAAAGATATCTTAAAAAATGAAAAATAAATTTATTACTATAATCATATTGAATATTTTATTGAATGCCAAGTTAACTCTAGATGATATGTATATTCAATTGGATGTTAATCAAACAATATTAAAACAGAATATAGTACCTGAACAAAATGAACTAGTATCTATTGGGATAAATAGCCTAGGTAAAGAAATTTTTTTATCTAAAAAATGTGCTAGTGCATGGACTAAAATGCAAACTGATGCAAAAAAAGATTCTATTCAAATGACTATTGTATCTGGATTTAGGAGCTATGCAAAACAATATGCCATTATTAATTATAAATTGCAGCAAGGCTTAAAATTAGATGTTATTTTAAAAGAAAACAAATTGCCTGGTCTCAGTCAACATCACTCTGGAAATGCTATTGATATCGTTTCTAATAGTTATAAATTATCAGTAGATTTTGAACAGAGCTTAGCTTATTCATGGCTGCTCAACAATGCACATAAATATGGATTCTATCTTACCTACCCTAAAGATAATAAAGAGGGGATAATGTTTGAACCATGGCATTGGTATTTTAAGGAATAAAATGCGCGAAAAAATTATATTAATAACAGGTTCAAATGGAGAAATTGGACAAGAATTAATTAAAACACTGTCAAAATTGACTGATTTAAAAATAGTGGCTCTTGATTTAAATCCCCCAACTGATAAAATTGCATCTTTATTATATGAAAATATAATTGGCAACATCCTAGATAAAAATCTTTTAGAGCAAATTGGTAGTACCTATGAAATTCATGAGATATATCATCTTGCTGCTTTGCTAAGCACAAGGGCTGAGTTTGCTCCACATATCGCACACGAAGTGAATGTTACAGGTACTCTAAATATGCTAACACTAGCTGTTGAACAAGCTAAAAGTCAAGGTAAAGCCATAAAGTTTTTTTTCCCAAGCTCGATAGCAATTTATGGATTAGAAAACAAAACTATTAAACAAAGTGCCGGTGCCATTACTGAATTAGAATATTGTAATCCAATTACTATGTATGGCTGTAATAAGCTATACTGTGAAAAGTTAGGTATATATTATAGTACACATTATCATCAACTATCAGAAGACTATCAAAACAATTTAATTGATTTTAGATCAATTCGCTTTTCTGGTTTAATTAGTGATACTACAGAGCCTCAAGGTGGTACAAGTGATTATATACCACAAATGCTGCATGCCGCTGCTAGAGGAGAGGTATATTCCTGCTTTGTTAATAAAAATACTAGAATGCCATTTATGACAATGTCTGATGCAATAGATTCAACGATTCAATTAATGAGTGCTGAAAATAGTAATATGATTTCAAGAATATATCATTTAAGTACCTTTAGTCCTACAGCAGAAGAATTTGCAAATTTATTACAAAAATATTTTCCTGACTTTCAAATACAGTATGTCATCAATAATAAGCGTCAACAGATGGTAGATAGCTGGCCAATCGATTTAAATTGCGATAAAGCAAAAAATGAATGGAATTGGATACCAAAATATAATTTAGAAACAGCATTTAGTGATTATTTAATACCTGGTATTAATAAACATTATAATATTTAAAGGCTCAATATGGATACATTATCAAAAAAACTAGAATCACAAATAAACGAAATTAAACAACAGGGTTTATATAAAAGTGAGCGATTGATTGATTCAAAACAAAACTCAAAAATTACAGTAAACAATCAAATTGTACTTAACTTCTGTGCAAATAATTATTTAGGTCTTTCTAGCTCACCTCAATTAATTGATGCTGCAAAAAATGGTTTAGAAAATTGGGGACTTGGATTAAGTTCAGTGAGGTTTATTTGTGGAACACAAAGTATACATAAAGAATTAGAAAAAAAACTATCAGAATTTTTGCATATGGAAGATACAATATTGTATTCCTCATGCTTTGATGCCAATGGAGGGTTGTTTGAAACACTGCTTGATGCTAATGATATTATTATATCTGATGCCTTAAATCATGCCTCAATTATTGATGGTGTCCGATTATGTAAAGCAAAAAGAGCACGATATGCTCATTCAGATATGAGTGAATTAGAACAAATTTTAAAAGATAATCAAGATTTAAATAATAAATTAATTACTACTGATGGTGTATTCTCAATGGATGGCGATGTTGCAAAATTAAATGAAATTTGTAGTCTGGCAAAACAATATAATGCATTAGTGCATGTAGATGATTCACATGCAACTGGATTTTTTGGTCCCCATGGGAAAGGCTCAGTTGACTATTGTAATGTGATGGAAAATGTAGATATTATCACTTCAACTTTAGGAAAAGCAATGGGTGGAGCATCTGGTGGTTTTACATCATCAAGCAAAAATATAGTTGATATTTTGAGACAGAGATCTAGACCGTATTTATTTAGTAATTCATTAGCACCTGCCATTGTCAGTGCGTCTATAGAAGTCTTAAATATGCTTGCTGATAATAATGATTTATTAGAAAAGATTAAAAATAATACTCATTATTTTCGATCAGAGATACAACGTATTGGCTATACAATTAAGAATGGAGAACATCCAATTATACCAATTATGTTAGGTGATGCTAAACTTGCACAGAATATTGCACAAGAGATGTTAAATGAGAATATTTATGTAATTGGTTTTTCATATCCTGTAGTACCTAAAGGAGAAGCTCGGATACGAGTTCAAATTAGTGCTGCACACTCAAAAAAAGATATGGATTTAGCGATTACAGCATTTGAAAAAATTGGTTATAAATATAA
>CEOP01232555.1_pt1 | contig 20793 bp, 20 predicted proteins | sample 361301 | NCBI WGS metagenome assembly CEOP01 (sample SAMEA2619548, study PRJEB7988) | marine metagenome | biome: marine biome (ENVO:00000447); feature: deep chlorophyll maximum layer (ENVO:xxxxxxxx); material: "saline water (ENVO:00002010), including plankton (ENVO:xxxxxxxx)" | depth 55 m
CTTTTAAAAGGATGCCTTATTTGGAATATTTTAAAGATTCCAATAATAATCTAATTGCTTCAGGATTAGGGAATTCATCTAATAATTATATTGTCTCTTTGAAATTTGAAAATGATAATTTATCGTTTTTTAAGATTAACTTAGATAATAATATTAAAACAAAATTAGACCCCAGTAATGTCTTATTATCTACTCTAATTAATTCAGTTCAATTTTTTTTCTTTTCTAAAAAAAGAGCTGTTTTATTTATTCTTTTACTGATTACCCCATTCTTTTATTTTTTATATAAAAAAATTAAAAAATGAGTAAAACACGAATAATAGCTAGGATTGATCTTAACAATGGTCAATTAGTTAAGGGTAAGCTTCTCGAGGGTCTAAGAAAGCTAGGAGACCCTATCCCTTTTTTAAAAACTTATTATTTCGATCTTTTAGACGAAATTATTATGCTTGATGCAGTTGCATCTCTATATGATAGAAATTCCAATTATCCTTTTTTGAAAGAGGTATGTAAAGAGTTTTTTATTCCAATAACAATTGGAGGAGGTATAAAGTCTATTAAAGATGTTGATTATGCACTAAATTCGGGAGCTGACAAAGTTGCTTTAAACTCTGCAATCGTGAAAGATATAAAACTTCTAGGTGAAATAGTGAAAATATTCGGTTCTCAGGCTGTTGTAGGTTCAATTGTAACTAGAAGACACAGATATAGTTGGCAAATTTTTACAGATAACGCTAAACATAGAATTAAAAAAAATCCTTTTGATTGGGCTAACAAACTCATTGATTATGGAGTTGGAGAAATAATGCTTACATCAATTGATAATGAGGGGTTAGGTAGAGGCTTTGATATGGAATTGATAAATAAATTTGATGAAGTTGGAAAAGTTCCATACATAGTTTCTGGGGGAGCAGGAGATTATCATGATGTAAGTAATCTAATTAATGAATCTAATTGCAGTGGGGTTGTTATTGGAAGTGCTTTACACTACAAAAAAATAACAGTCAAAAAATTAAAAAATTATTTGCTAAAACATAATATTGAAGTAAGAAACTAATGATAAATGTTACAGTTGTAGATTATAAAGTGGGTAATATAAGAAGCATAACAAATATGTTACGTCTATTTAAAAATGTCAATGTAAAAGTTTCTAATGATATAAAAGTAATCCTAAAAAGTGATAAGCTTATTCTACCTGGTGTTGGTGCTTACGGAAATGCAATGAATAAAATAATTAAATTAGAATTAGATGACATTATTAAAGAATATCTTATGACTGGTAATTCAATCCTTGGTATTTGCTTAGGAATGCAATTATTGATGGATAGTAGTGAAGAATTTGGTTTTAATAATGGTTTAGGTTTAATCCCGGGTAAAGTAATTAAAATTTCAGATGAAGTATGCAATATTTTACCAAATATTGGATACTTTAAATTAAATTTTAAAGATCATACTATTAATTCCCATTTAAATGATTATTGGTATTATTTTATTCATTCATATCAATGCATAACAGATAATATTTCTGATATAGAATCAGAAATATTGATAAATTCAAAAAAAATTATTTCTAGTGTTTCTAAAGATAATATTCATGGTTGCCAGTTTCACCCAGAAAAAAGTTCTGAAGGGGGCTTTGAGTATTTTAAATCATTTTTAAAACAATAGTACATAAAAGCTAATATTTTATGAAAAATATTGAACCCCTTTTTGGTCTTCCTGCTCAGGTGAAATTCTGTAAAACCTGTGTCATTTCAAATCAAAGACCAAATTCAACAGTTGAAATGAAAAATAATAACGCTAAAAAGGAAACAATTCAGTTTGATGAGGAGGGAATATGCTCTGCATGCAGATATAATACAAAAAAACAGACAAATATAGATTGGAAGTCTAGGGAAAAAAAATTATTTGATCTTTTAGAACCATATAGAAGCAAAAGTGGTGAATATGACGTTTTAGTTCCCAGTAGTGGTGGAAAAGACAGTTCTTTTACAGCTCATATTTTAAAGGATAAATATAAAATGAATCCATTAACAATAACTTGGGCGCCAAATATGTTTACCCGAGCAGGATGGAATAATTTAAATAGTCTAGCGAAAGAAGGAGGGATTGACGGCCTTTTATATACACCAAACGGAAAATTACATAGTTATTTAACAAAACTTGCATTTACAAATATTGGTCATCCTTTTCAGCCATTTGTTCATGGGCAGAAAATTATAGGCCCTAAAATTGCTTCAAAGTTTGGAATTAAACTAGTTATGTATGGTGAAAATCAGGCGGAATATGGAAATCCTTTAGATCAGAATAAAAACCCTTTTATGGATTTATCATTTTTTAGTATTGATGATCCCATGAAAATCATGTTTGGAGGGGTCCCAATAAAAAAAATAATTAATTCAACTAATTTTAAATTTTCAGATTTTGGGGCTTATACACCACCTGATAAAAAAACAATATTAAAACAAGACATTAAAGTCTCTTTTTTGGGATATTTTGAAAAATGGGATCCGCAAGAATGTTATTATTATTCTGTAGATAATACTGGTTTTAGACCTGCTTTTGAAAGATCAATTGGTACATATTCAAGATATACAGAAATTGATGATAAAATAGTTCCTTTCCATTTTTACACAACATTTATAAAATTTGGAATTGGTAGAGCTACTTATGATGCCGCTCAAGAAATTAGAAATGGAAAGATAACAAGAGAAGAAGGAGTTATGCTCGTTAAAAAATTTGATCACGAATTCCCAGATAGGTACTTTAATGAATTTATTAAGTATTTGGATATTGATGAAAATAAATTTGTAGAAACTATTGATAAATTTAGATCTCCTCATTTATGGGAAACAAAAAATGGAAGCTGGTATTTAAAACACGCATCTTATAAATAAAAATTAATTCATGCCAAATTTAAATTTATGATTGAATCTTTATTTATAATATTTAGCTAGAATATGAAAAAAATAATACTACTGACAGGGAATGAAATAAGACATCAGTTTTTTAGAAAATTTTTAAATAACAATAGAAAAATTCAGGTTATAGCTGCTTATTGCGAATCAACTTCTGGGAATATAAATGAATTAATAAAAAAAGATAGTGGTCACAACTTAAGATCAGCACATTTAACTTCAAGAAATGTGACAGAAAAAGATTTCTTCGAATCTTATGTGAAAGAATTTGATGATAAAAAATCTATACATATTAAAAGAGGAGAAATTAACGATGAATTACATGTTGATAATATAATTAATTTAAATCCCGATTTATTGATTTCATATGGCTGCTCAATTATTAAATCAAAGCTTTTGAATGTTTTTAATAAAAGGTTTATCAACATCCATTTGGGTCTTTCACCATATTATAGAGGTGCAGGAACAAATTTTTGGCCTTTTGTAAATAATGAATTATCGCTTATCGGAACCACATTTATGCATATTGATGAAGGTATAGATACTGGAGAAGTTATTCATCAAATCAGAGCTAATATTTTTCCAGAGGATAACATTCATACAATCGGAAATAGATTAATTCTAGATTCTTTTAAAACTTGCGTTAAGTTAATCTTGAACTTAGAATATATTCATAATTCAAATTCGAATGATGATAAATTTGTTATAAAAAAATTATACAAACAAAAAGATTTTAATGAGGAATCAATAAAAATTGCTAAAATGGGTTTAAATAAAAAAATTAATGATTATTTAAAAAATAAATCGATTATTGATAAAAAATATCCTTTAGTAAAAGCAAATATTTAGAAATGAAAGCCATTATGTATCATTATGTGATGCCGAAAGATGAGAAATTCCCTGGTCTTTATAGATTAGACATAAAAAGCTTTATTAAACAACTAGATTTCTTTCAACAAAGTTTTGGATTTATAAGTAAAAATGAATTTATTAATTCTATTAAATATACTAAAAATGCAAGTGAGGGTGTTGTTCTTACTTTTGATGATGGTCTTAAGTGCCATTACGATTTTGTTTTTAAAGAATTGAAAAAAAGAAATCTTTGGGGAATTTTTTATGTTAATACACTTCCTTTTCAAAAAAATAGGATTCTTGATGTACACAGAATTCATATCCTAATCTCTAGGATTAATCCAAAAATTTTATATGACTATTTAATGAATAGTGAAATACAAAAGTTACTTGATAAACAAAAAATAAAAGAATTTAAAGATTTGACATATTGGAATCAAATTAACGATAATCATACATTATTAGTCAAAAGAATTTTAAACTACTTTATAGAATATAATCATAGGGAAATTGTATTAGATGAGTTATTTAATACATTTATAAAAAATAAAATAACCGTCAAAGATTACTATCTTTCTATTGAAAATCTTAAGGAAATGAAGGATGAAGGCATGATTGTTGGAAACCACACTATTAGCCATAAAGTTTTATCAGCCCTTTCAAAAAAATCACAAAAAGTTGAAATTCAAGAATCATTCAATTTTATTGAAAAAAAAATAGGTGTGTCAAACCTTAAAACATTTTGTTATCCTTACGGAGGTTTTCACAGTTTTAATAAAGATACTGAGAATATTTTAACAAAAATTAACACTGATTTTTCGTTTAATGTAGAAAAAAGAGATGTCTCTAATAAGGATCTTCTTAAGAGACCTCATGCACTTCCAAGATATGATTGTAACCAATTTAAATTTGGTGAAAATATAAATAATTAAATACACGATTTAAAGAAATCTATGGTGTTAATTACATTGTCCCTCCAATTGTAAAGTTTAGACAATTGATGATTTTCAACTGACATTTTAGATAGTTTTTTTGATTCCATATTCTTAAATATAATTTCCTCAATACTTTTAGGATTGTAGCTGTCAAATAATATGTTTTCCCCATAAATCATTTCACACATAGGCTTTTTATTTGATGCTATTATTGGCATACCATAAGATAAAGATTCTAGTATTATGAATGGAAGATTTTCACAAGTAGAGGCAAAAAGGACTAAAGAACTTTCTTTATAGTATTTTATAATTTCATCGTTGGGTACAAAGCCAACTAGTTCAATCCTATTTTTTATTTTTCCCCCTTTAGAAGTAATATCATTTATGGTGCTTAAAGAAGATTTATCTTGATTCCCAATAAGAGTTAAATAAACATTAGAATTTTTATTTATAATTTCTTTAACAGCTCTTACCACATTAACATGATGCTTGTATGGTAAAAAATCTGAGACATATAGAATTTTAAATTTTTTTTGGTCAGGTGAATAAATATTTTTTTTTGATCGATTAATGCCATGAGGAATTATTACATATTTTTTTTTTATTTTGATTTTTCTTAAAATAGTATCCTTTGCGTACTCATGTAAGAAAATAATTCCATTGGATCTTTTAAATGTTTTTAATTGAAGAAATTTAATTAAATGGAATTTTATCCTTTTATGAAATTTAAAATTTAAAATTTCATAAGGATCAAATGGTAACATATTTTGACTCATCGAAACAAACGGTCTGAAAGATGAAAGAAAAATACCCCCAGGTACAAATACAATTTCACAATTGTTTTTTTTAAAATAAGATTTTGAATAAATATACTGAGAGATAAATGCCGTAATACTACTAAAATTCAATAATGAATTTGTTATGCAATTAACATTTTCTAATTTATTTAACAAGTTTAATGTTATTTTATTAGAGACTACGACATAAGTTAAAGTCGTGCCAAAAATCTTATTAGAATTAATTATAAATTGTTCTATATGTTTTTTACCCCCACCAGTTCTAATATTCGAAGCGTCAATTCCTATTATCATAATTTAAAAAGGGTAATAGTTAAATTATATCTCCTCAATTCTTTTTGTTTTATCGCAAATTAATAAATCATAAGCAGGTTTCTCCCCAACGGATAATGAATGAAATTTACACCCCCATTTATTAAGCTGATTAAAAGTTAGATCATAAAAATCTTTTTTCGTTACGGTACCCCTTGCGGTCCAATATCTAATTGTGTGTCCCTGGTTGTAAAGTTTATTGATTTTCTCTATGTTAGAAAAAATCGGAGATGCTTTAGAGTAATTCATCCCTTCCGTTTTACAAATTGTATTATCAATATCAACAAAAATATTCATGCGTCTTTTCTTTTAGTTATTCCAAAAATTAGATTTTTAGCATACATAAATAAATTCGAAAAAATTTCTTTATTCCCTTTAATCAAATGTATGTAAAGTTTATCAGGTGCTGCTATAAGCCTAAGTATCAGTGGTGTATTTATAAATTTATTACCATATTTAAATATCCCATCCTCTACCCATTCGTATGATTTAAGTTTGAATGGAGTTCTTTCATGATAACAAAAATAAACTGTTGATGCCCTTTTAGGCATTATTTTAAACTTTTTTTGATCGATAACCTCAATTGCCTCTTCAGGAGAATTGACATAATTTGCAACAGGTAATAGTCTAAATCGACTTGCGCCTATCTGGACAACAGGTTTTCTTAAATAATTGGCTTCTGCTCCAACAGTTGAACAAAAGTTTAAAATTATTTCACTGTGCATAATTAAAGAATAGGTGTCTGTTTTATTTTCTGGAAGTAAAACATTGACCGTTTTGCTTAACTCAACATATCTGTTTTTAATGGAGTCATGTATGTTTTTTTGATTTGGATGCATTTTAACAACAAAATCATATGTTTTTGAAAGGGGTGAATTAACCATTTTACTTATACTTTCTATTTGATCTGGCAGACCAAATCCAGCCCAATCAGAACCAATGAACCTATACTCATCGTCACTTGAAACAAAAAAAGATATTAGAGGTTTTTTTAAATCCAAAATCTCTTTATCAATATGACCTTTGATTTGTTCTTCAGTGTATGCATGATCATTTGTCATAATTGCATTTGTCTTTTTAAATATATATTTCTCCGCAATTGATTTTGATTCCTTAAAATATTTGACATATGTACTTAAAGCATGAAATTTTTCAAAATTTATTGAATGAAACATCTCGTTAACTGAGAAATATGGAACCTTCCCGTTTACCGAGGCATCAACAAGATTAAAATTTACATTATTATTTTTTGAAACAATTATTAATGGTCTTGCACAACTAAGCCTTCCATTAAAAATGATAAAATTATTAACCTTCCTGTTTTTTAAAAATTTGTCAAAATAATAATAAAGACCTACGGAGGATTCATACATCCTTTTCTTAATTTTCTTCCATCTTTTATCAAGAAGCTCCATATCGTCTAATCTTAATTGGGAACTAATAGTTGAATGAACTCCAAATAAGAGCTCTTTTTTAATATCTTCTTTGAGACTAGAAACCTTACAATTATCAATTATATCATTTCTATTAATCTTTATTAATTCTGAGTTTGGATTTCTTTCTTTAAAGATCTTAAACCCTTTTTCAGCCTTATGAGTGCAAATAGAACATATACTTCTTTTATTTAAAACATTAACAGAACAACTAGTCAGTGCTTTATTACACATGAAGATAAAATGCTTAGAATTATTACTTGCCTTATGGACTTTTTCTGATAAAGAAAGGTTTAATTCCAATGATGGACTCTGTGCAGCAAGATTTAAATAAGAAATATTAATTTTACTCATAGGAATTTTATATAATATAAATTCAAGTAATAAAAGTGCTTGTGTTGTATTATTAAATTATTCATGCCTATTTCACTTTAACTGTTCCAAAAATTAGATTTTTAGTGTACATAAATAAATTTGAAAAAATTTCTTTATTCCCTTTAATAACATGTATGTAAAGTTTATCAGGCACCGCTAGAAGCCTAAGTATCAGTGGTGTATTTATAAATTTATTACCATATTTAAATACCCCGTCTTCTATCCATTCGTATGATTTAAGTCTAAACTGTGGTCTTTCATGATAACAGAAAAATACTGTTGATGCTCTTTTGGGCATTAGTTTAAATTTTTTTTGATCTATAACCTCAATTGCTTCTTCAGGAGAATTGACATAATTTGCAACAGGTAATAGCCTAAATGGACTTGCACCTATCTGAACAACTGGTTTTCTTAAATAATTGGCTTCAGCTCCAACCGTTGAACAAAAATTTAAAATGATTTCACTTCGCATAATTAAAGAATAAGTGTCTGTTTTATTTTCTGGAAGTAAAACATTAACCGTTTTACTTAATTCATTATATCTGTTTTTAATCGAGTAATGCATGTGTTTTTGATTTGGATGCATTTTAACAACAAAATCATATGTTTTTGAAAGGGGTGAATTAACCATTTTATTTATACTTTCTATTTGATCTGGTAAACCAAATCCAGCCCAATCGGAGCCAATAAATAAATATTCATCATCACTTGAAACAAAAAAAGATATTAAAGGCTTTTTTAAATTTAGAATCTTTTCATCGATATGACCTTTGATTTGGTCTTTTGTATATGCATGATCATTTGTCATAATTGCATTTGTCTTTTTAAACATAAATTTATCTGCAATTGATTTTGATTCTTTAAAAAGCTTAACATATGTTTTTAGGGCATTGTTCTTTTCGAATTTTATTGAATGGAACATCTCGTTAACTGAGAACATTGGTACTTTACCATTCACAGATGCATCAAAAAGATTGAAGTTTACATTGTTAATTTTTGAAACCACGATTAATGGTCTTGCACAACTAAGCCTTCCGTTAAAAATGATAAAATTATTAACCTTATAGTTTTTTAAAAATTTATCAAAATAATAATAAAGACCTACTGAAGATTCATACATTTTATTCTTAATCTTCTTCCACCTTTTATCAAGAAGTTCCATGTTATCTAATCTCAATTGAGTACTAATAGTGGAATGGACTCCAAATAAAAGTTCTTTTTTAATATCATCTTTGAGACTAGAAACTTTACTATTTTCAATTATATCATTTCTGTTAATCTTTATTAATTCTGAGTTTGGGTTTCTTTCTTTAAAAATCTTAAATCCTTTTTCCGCCTTATGAGTACATATAGAACATATGCTTCTTTTGTTTAAAACATTTATTGAGCAACTAGTTAATGCTTTATCACACATAAATATAACCTGTTTAGAATTATTACTTGCCTTATGGACTTTTTCTGATAAGGAAAAATTTAATTCCAATGATGGGCTCTGTGCAGCAAGATTTAAATAAGAAATATTTATTACATTCATAATAGATTTTGTAAGATATAAATTCAAGTAATAAAAGTACTTAATTTATATAAAAAAATCAAATATGGTGTATTTTATTATCTTTAAATTAAAATATAAGATGCCCAAAAAAATCATATTTTTATATCCTGAATTAACGCCTTACTTTATGGGATGTCTCAATGTTTTTTCTGATCATTCCCCTAAAATTAATCTACATATAGTTTATGATAAGGTATTTGAAAAAGTACTTCTAAAAAATAATCCTAAATATTCATTAACTCAAAAAGATGAATTTCAATCAAAAAAAGATTTATACTTCTACTGTTTCAATCTGAAACCATCCGCAATTATTATATCTGGGAGAATGTATAGTGAATATCTATATGTTGCTAAAAAAATGAAAAATGTATGTACAAGAGTTACTGTTCAAGACACAATTTATAGCAAATCCTTTAAGCAACTTATTACTAGAAATCTTAGTTTCTTTTTATACAAGAGATATTTTGATAAATTCTGGGGAGTAGGTGATCTACAGAGAAAATTTGCACTAGATATTGGTTATCAAGAACAAAATATCTATGATGGTTTTTATGTTGCTGATAAAATATTTTTTGAGGCTTCAAAAAAGAATGAATTTTCAAAAAACAACACCACTTTTTTATTTATAGGAAGACTTGTAGAAGAAAAAAATATTTTGAGATTAGTTAGATTAATAGAATCTATAAATCATGATGAAAATGTAAATCATAAAATAAATATTATTGGTAGTGGTTATTTAAAAGATAAGATACTTAAATACAAATGTGTAAATTATAAGGGCTCGCTTAATCAAAGGCAAATCATAGATATAGCAAATGATTCGGATGTTTTCTGTTTGCCCAGTATATATGAGCCATGGGGAGTTGTTACACACGAAATGGTTGCTCTTGGGCTTCCAGTTCTCATATCAAATAAATGCGGATCAGGTGATCTTGTTAAAAATGAAATAAACGGATTTAAATTTGATCCATTAAATGATTTTTCTATCATTTCAGCAATTAAAAAATTTACTTCACTTTCCAACTCCCAAAAAAAAGATTTTAGCTTAAATTCAATAAAAATTTCAAAAACTATCACGCATACTTTATGGAATAAAACATTGTTGTCATTAACAGTAAAAGCATGAAAATATTAAATAGAAAAATTGGTGTTAATTATCCTCCACTAATTATTGCAGAAATTGGTATAAATCATAATGGTAGTATTAAAGTAGCTAAAGAAATGGTTGACAGCGCTAAAAAGGCTGGTGTCGAAATTGTTAAACATCAAACACATATAGTTGAGGACGAAATGAGCCCAGAGGCTAAAAAAGTAATTCCTGGAAATTCTAAAAAGTCTATATATCAAATCATGGATGAATGCTCGTTAAATTACAATGATGAGTTAGAATTGAAAAATTATGTAGAAGAATGTGGTATGATTTTTATTTCTACACCCTTTTCTAGGGCTGCAGTTGATAGGCTTGTTTCTTTTAATGTACCAGCATTTAAAATTGGAAGTGGAGAATGTAATAATTACCCTTTAATTGAATACATATGTAATTTCAAAAAACCAATAATTCTAAGTACTGGGATGAATTCAATTGAAAGTGTTAAAAAAAGTGTTGAGATATTAGAAAAAAATAAAATAGAATATGCTCTTCTCCATACTACAAACCTATATCCTACACCATATAATTTAGTTCGATTAGGTGGTATGCAAGAATTAATGAAAACTTTTCCAGGAATTCCAGTAGGATTAAGTGACCATACTACAAATAATCTATCCTCTTATTCGGCAATAACTCTTGGTGCGTCAATTATAGAAAGACATTTCACCGATTCTATGAATAGGGTTGGACCAGATATAATTTGCTCAATGGATGAGAAAAATTGTAAAGAATTAATTAATAATAGCAAAATTATAAAATCGATGTTGGGGGGTAAAAAAGAACCTGCAAAAGAAGAAAAAGTTACTATTGACTTTGCTTTTTCAACAGTTGTTTCGATAAAAAATATTTCAGAAGGAGATAAATTTACTAAGGATAATATTTGGGTCAAAAGGCCTGGTACAGGGGAAATAAAAGCAGAGTTTTACAACGATGTTCTAGGAAAACATTCAAATGTTTCAATAAAAAGTGGTGAGCATATTAGATGGTCATATTGCTCTTAACCTCTAGTAGTATAAATGCTTATTTTCTAAATCTTTTTTAACATTTTCTACAAGTAAAGCTAACTCACTATTTTTCATTTTTACTGCATTATTACTATTAAAAATATGAGATAGGTTTTTAAAAGATTTATCTTCTTTATTGAAAATAAAAATATAATCATCACTGACATTTGTATATGGAAGTTCCTCTTCAGCTATTAAGTCTTCACTTAGCTCCTCACCAGGTCTAATTCCAACTTCTAGAATATTGTCTGAAATAATTTTTGCAAGATCGATTATGTTTACCTTCTTCATTTTTTTTGATAAAATAAAACCCTCATTTACTGATTCAGTAAATTCTATACATTTTTCAACTATTTGACTAGCCTCCTCCTTTGAAATCATTAATCTTGTCATTTGACTACTAGTTATTTCAAGAGATTTATTTGATCTTTTATTATTTAGCCATAATGGTATAACTGAACCGCTACTTCCAGCAATATTCCCAAACCTAGTACAGCAAAATCGGGTTTCATCTGTATTTGCTTCTAAAAACATTTTTTCCATAATCCTTTTAGAGTAGCCATATAAACTTTTTGGTGAACATGCCTTATCAGTACTTATTCCAACAGTTAATGGAATTTTATTTTCCTTAGATACGTCAATTATATTTTTTGATCCTATGATATTAGACTTAACCATTTCATATGGTTGTTTTTCTGCCGAATCAACATGCTTCATTGCAGCAGCATGGATTATGATATCAGGATTAATTTTTTTTATGTAATTATCTAGAGAGAGTTTGTCCTCAACACAGCCTAAAATAATTTCAACTTTATTAAACATTCTTTTAAGGAGAACTTGAGCTTTTTCATTTCTTGAATATGAATAAAAATGATATTTATTTATATTATTCTTAATGAAAGTGCTCCCAACTGTTCCGCTTGCACCTGTTATTAATACTTTTTTCATTAGTATGTAATTGTTTTTTGAATTATATTATTTGATAAGTCAAGATTTTTAATTATCGAGATTATTTTTGATGCTGAATCTCCATCTCCGTATGGATTAAAAAATTCTTTATTCTCATCTTTTGATTTTAAACATTCTTTTATGGCCTTTAATATTTGAGTTTCATCGTGCTCAACATCGATAATATTATTCGGCCTTAATCTTTTGTTTTGTCTAGTGCCAATATTAATCGTTGGAATATTAAAAGTTGCTGTTTCATGTATCCCACTACTAGAATTTCCAATAAGTCCAATAGACCTCTTTAAAAGATTGATATAATCGGAAATTGAAAGAGTTTCTATGTACTTGAAATTTGAACTTTTAACTTCTCTTATAATATTTGAAAAACCTGCATCATTATTGGGTAGAATAATTATTACATTAATATTTGCTTTCTTAAGAGCTTTAAGTGTAGTAAGTATTTGTGATGTAGATTTTTTCGGTTCTGTAGTTACAGGATGTTGAATTAAAATAAAAAAGTTTTTATTAGTTAAACCATATTTTTTTAATATTCCGGAATCATCATTAACTTGTTTAATTGCATCAATTGATGGACAACCTACATTAAAAACATGATGAGGTTCTTCTCCCATCTTAATTAATCTATCCACAGAATCTTTATTGGCTGCAAAATGATAATGTGAAAATTTAGACATTGCGTGTCTTATTGATTCATCAATAGTTCCTGTAACTTCGCCCCCTTGAATATGTGCAACAGGAATATTCATATGAGCACCTGCAATTGTAACAGCAAGATTTGCTCCTATGTCAAAGCCTGAAAGAATTAAATTTGGCTTTACTTCTTCTAAGCAATAAGTTACATCATGGACAACTCTTGAAAAGGCCCTGACCATTGATCCAGAAGTGTCTATATCCTCGGTAAACATTTTAATTTTAAAATCAATATTAAAACCGTCATTAATAATTTCGTCTATTGTATTTCCCATTTCAGGTTTTATATGAGCACCTGTAACTGCTAAAGAGTAATCTAAATCTTTATCTTTTACGATCAAATCTAAAATTGGTTTAAATCTAGAATAATCAGCTCTTCTCTCAGTTATAATGAATATTTTTATCACAATTAATTAGTTTGTATTATTAAAATTATCGTAAATATTTGGTAAGTCTTGATTTAACTGTTTTGACAAATACATATTAACTATTTCATCATTAAATTTATCATAGATTAATAATAAATGTTCAGGCTTCCAATCTTTTTTCAACCAAAGTTTCCCAGTTGTTTTTTGCTTAATTGAATTTAATTCCCCATTTTTTTTAAGCTTATTTATTAAATCAATTATGGATAAAAATCCCAATTTCAAAGATCTTGCGGATAACTGATGAAGCCCATCATTCTCAACTAAGTGTGCAGGTGTTTGATGAATGATGTTTCCTGCATCTATTTTGGGAGATATGTAATGAATTGTTACTCCAGTGTATTGAGGCTTTAAAAAATAAGAGGGCCAAAAGTGAGTTATAGCGCCTTTAAACCAGGGAGATAGGCCTCCATGAATATTCCATGTTTGAATAGGAAAAACATTTAAAGTTTCTTTACTCAAAAGGCCACATCCACATGTAATTACAATGTCAGGATTTTCTTTTAAAACAAATTCATGACAAACAGATGAATTAATTTCAGATCCTTTTATTCTTAAAGTATTTTTAAAAGACATGAATTCATTTCCAAAAACTTCTAATTCAGCTTCCTCTCTTTTCTTAAAGTGTAAATTATGTAATTTTAATATATTGTTTGAGTATTGATTGTCAAGCATCGGAACAAAACTTTCCCTTTCCTCAATGATTAGAGATTGTAAAAGTTTATGCTTTTGTAAAATATTAGCAAGAAAGATATGTCTTGGATGATTACCACAAATTAAAAGTACTCTCATAATTTTTTTAATAATTTATTTTGTTCTAAAACCTTAGCAACATTTATAGCTGTTTTCATATCAACATTGAATTTAATAGATAACTCTTGTAAAGAATATGTCCCATCAGAATAATTTAATAAAATCATAGAAAATCTATTAAATTCTCTTCCATCAATCAAACTATCATTAGATTTTTCCTCTCTAGTTAATTTTGAATTGATATTCGGATATAAATTTATTTTGCCAAGTTGAGGTTCACATTGAGGTTTTAAATTAATGTAAAAAGATTCATTATCAAGATCTTTAATCAATCTAATTATTTGAGTAGAGCTCTCAATTATTCTGTCTATATTCATGAAATTTTTATCATCTAGAGAAGTATGATACTCAGGGTATTCTTCATAAACAGTTCTTGCAATCTGACCAATTTTAATATTCACTCCAGGGGAATTATATTGTCTTTCATCTGATCCTCCAAATGGTGTAAATTCTCGTATTCTGATATCATTTACCCTCTTAAATAATCTATCTATAATTGAGTTTGAGTTTTTTGATAATTTGTAACTTAATTTTTTAGAGGGCCCGCCTAAGCATGTTAAAACAATTCCACCAATAACATTCTTTTTTAATTCTTTCTCTTTTTTTGATATATATGCTATTGAACCAATAGTCTCGGGATTTACAATAAATCTATAAGTGAATAGACGGTTTTTAATTGCTTTAATTTTATTATATAAGTTAATCATCACTAGAGGACCACTTAATTCATTGTTTGCCATGGAAGGGTGACATAAATACGAAGAAATTAAAATTTCATTTTTACACCTTCCTTTCAAAACTTTTTCGCCTACTTCTAGAGTTCCCTTTTTATGCTCAGAATCAATTAAAACATTATAATTACCACTTTTTAACTTTTTATAGTGTTTGTATGCAATGCTAAAACCCCAATTTTTTTTGTAATATGATGTTATATATGGAATGGCATTTTCTAAATTCTTTTGAGTATATAAATGTTTTTTTAATTCTCCCAGTTTTAAATTTTTTTCTATGGCCGTAGAGTATCCGATGACATGTAAATTATTTTCTTTAAAATCAATGATTCTATTCCCTTCAGGTGATTCAATATATGCATCCCTAATTATCCATTCAGGAGGAATGTTCCAATCAAAAACCTTTTCTCCAGATTTAAATCTAATAATCTTGAAAGGAATATGATTTTGTAATATTTTTAAACTTTTTCGATATCCTTCACCAAGAATTGACCTATTTATTGGATATAATTCGTCAAATATGATTTCAAGTTGAATTTTATTCATAAGGTCATATTTGTATTAATCTAAAAATTTGTCATAAATAATTTCATCTTTTTCTATATTGATTTTTACTTTCCTACCTATAATTTTATTTAAATCGCTCCATTTAAAACCATCACCTGGGCTCAAAAGATGTAAATCTGATTCTTTTAATATTTGCCCTTTTAAAATTTTTATTTTTGTAGCAACTGATCTTTCGAGTTTTAGCTTATTATCATTAACTGAATCTGAAATAACAACTTTTTCCTCACCTAAAGCATTTTCAAGATTCCTAATGTCTCTTACCATTTTCTCTATCCCAGGTATTGATAAAGACCCTAGTTGATCTGTTCCCTTCATATTTCTATCTATTGTTACATGCTTCTCGATTATTTCAGCTCCAATTGCAACAGCAGCATTAGGAATCGATATCCCTATTGAATGATCTGAATATCCTATCACATATTTAGAGTAATTTTTTTTCAAAAATGTGATTGATTTTAGATTTATATTTTTATAACTGGCAGGATATTCTGAAAGACAATGAAGAATAGATATTTGATCATGATACTTACTAATAATACTAATTGCAGCATCTATTTCTTGAATGCCAGACATCCCTGTTGATAAAATTATTGGAATTTTTGTTTCAGCTAAAGCTTCTAAAAGAGGTAAATTAGTTAAATCTCTTGAAGCAACTTTTAATTTATCTGGCTTAAATAATTTCAAAAGCGAAAGTGCCCCAACACTACATATAGTCTCTATGAAATCAAGATTCATTGATTTTGCATATTTATATAATTCAAAATGTTCATGATCGGATAGCTCTAAATATTCTCGATGTTCTCCATAGGTCCTCCCAAATGAATTTGGAGAATCATAAATCCTATCCATTTGAGATTTTGATAATTCTTGTTTTAAGTCTCTTTTTGTAAACTTAACAGCATTCATTCCTTTAAACTGTTTGTTGTTGAATTTATCTGTAATTGGTCTTGCGACAATATCAATTAATAATTTAGCTAAATCAATACTCCCATTATGGTTTTGCCCAATCTCAGCTATTAAATATGTCATTTTTTATTTTTATTTATGTTAATTCCCATTTGATTAATTAAATCAGTCTGATTAGTAATATAATCAATCAAGTCCTCATAAGATTCGTGATCTCCATGATAAGAAGAAAAAATTGATGAAGCTATTTGAAAATCTATAGAATTGTCAATTGTTAATCTTATATTTTGAACACTATCGAAAATTTTATTTGCTCTAAGTTTTAGTATTTTAAATTTATTTGGATTTTCATATACATAGTTAGTTACATGTTCTAAATATTTTTGTTTCGCTTTTGATTGAAATATTTTTTTTAGTGCATTAAATGAAATTATTTCTGAAAAAATCCCAAAGTGTGATAAGATCATGGGTCTATCATTTTGATCAAAAAAACCGACATAATCCATAGATTGATAATTTTTGAGATTGTTAACCAAATCCTTTAGTAAACTAATGTTAATAAATGGATTATCTGAGCAAACTCTTATAGCATGTGTCAAATTATTCTTTTTGCATATAGAATAAAACCTTGAAAGAACATTCTTTTCATCACCTCTAAAACAATTGACTCCAGTTTCATCTGCAATTTTTTCAATTAAATTGTCTTTATCAGATTTTGTGGTTGCTACATATAATTTAATTCCTGTTTTTTTTAATTTTTCTATTAATATTTTGAGAATACTTTTATCTTGATAAAAAGGCAAAATTACTTTGTTCGGTAACCTAGTTGAGTTTGTTCTTGCTTGAATTATTATTGCAGTTTTAAGCATCCTTTTGAATATTTTTTGCTTTAATATATAATTCTGCAGCTCTAAAATCTTCTTCATAATCAATATCAATTTCTGCTTCAATTCCGCTAGTAATAAATGGAAAGACATTATCTGAAATTAAACTTCTATTTTCAAGAATTAAATTTTTACTGCAAATATATAGAGCACCGTTTTCAAAATAAAAACTCTTAATTGTTTGAGATCTTTGCTCAAATTCATAATTAAAAGGTAAAAATTTGTTGTTTGAAATTTTTCCTATTTTTTTATCAATCTTGGATACTGTCATTAGAGAGTCAATATTTTTTTTTAAATAGACTTTTATAACTTCATTGATGTTAAAATTCTCCCTAAATGGATTTGTAGGTTGTAACAATATTATATTTTGATAAGGTATATTGGTGTCTTCAAAAAATTTACATTGATCATAAATAGCATCTCCTATTAATGAAGTATTAGTTGCTAAGTGTGATTTTCTTTTATAAGTCCTAACGTTATATTTTTGAGCTATCTGAATTATTTTTTCATCATCTGAGTTTACCCAAATATCATTGACTTTAAAATTCTTGATTGCATATTCAATTGTATATGATATTAAAGGTTTTCCACATAAAATTTTTGAATTTTTCGAGACAAGTCTTCTGGAGTTTTTTCTTGCGGGAATTATGACTTTAAAATTATCTACCATTTTCTATTTTCTCTTTAAAATAACTATATGTTTTATCAATTCCTTCCTCAATATCTGTTTCAGGAAGCCAATTCAGGTTTTTTTTTGCTTTGTGAATATTTGGCCTTCTTATTTTTGGATCATCCTCATGGGCTTCAGCATATCTAATGCGAAAATCATTAAATTTCTTTTTAAGAATTTCAGTCAGCTTATTTAAAGAAATTTCATTGTCATTCCCAAGGTTTATAGGGGATTTAAAATCAACCTTTGATGCACTAATCAACCCTTTTATTAAATCATCAACATAACAAAAGCTTCTTGTTTGATTACCATCACCATAAATAACCAATTCTTTATTCTTTATGATATTAACTAAAAAGTTACTTATTACTCTCCCATCATTTAATTCCATTCCAGGACCATAGGTATTAAATATTCTTACAATTCTAGTTTTAACATTATAAATTTTTCTATACTCAAAACATAGTGTCTCTGCAATCCTTTTCCCTTCGTCATAACAGGATCTTAATCCCATTGTATTAACATTTCCATTATATTCCTCAGGTTGAGGATTAACTTTTGGATCACCATAAACTTCACTGGTACTGGCTTGAATAAAGATAGACGCCTTATTTTTTGCAAGTTCTAAAAGGTTTTTGGTTCCTATATAGTTTGTTTCTAAAGTATATAATGGATCTTTTTGATAAATTGGAGGACTTGCAGGACATGCCAAATTAAATATAATATCAACTTTACTATTGATTTTTGGTATGTTATTAATATTTGCTTCTATAAATTCAAAGTTATCGTCATTCAAAAACAATTTAATTGAATCTATATTGCTAGAGTAAAAATTATCTATTCCAATTATTTTATAATTCGAAATTAAATTTTTAACTAAGTTTTGCCCAATAAAACCTGCACAACCTGATATCAATACAGTTTTCATGTTTTTCTATTTATTTTTTTATTATTTATCTCATAAACTATATTACATTTTTCCAATGAAGATTTTTTATGTGATACTATTATAACAGTTATTTCTGAACTTAATTTTTTCAGTAAATCAATAATCCTAGCTTCAGTTTTAACATCTAAATTACTAGTTGATTCATCAAGGATTAGTACACTTTTATTATGATATAATGCTCTAGCTATAGCGATTCTTTGTTTTTGACCTCCAGATATCTTTATACCGCTTTCACCTAAAGAAGAATCTAAATTATCTTTAAATTTTTCAAAAAGATTAACCTTTTTTAATATGTCTATAACTTTGTTTTTATCAATTTTAGAATCCTGAAATTCTAGAGAGATATTGGAAAATACATCTTCATCCAAAATAATTGATTCTTGCGGAACATATGAAAAGTAATTTCTTAACTCTATAAAATTAATTTTTTCTCTATCCATAAAGATTTCCCCTTTTTTAGATGACATAAGACCAGATATTAGCTTAATAAATGTAGATTTACCTGATCCACTGGGGCCATAAATTCCAATGAAATCATTTTTTCTAATTTCAAAGTTTATATTTTCTAGAATCATATCAGTTTCATATCTAAATGAATAGTTTTTATAAGAAATTTGAGTAAATTTTTTTATTATCTTAATTGGATATGACTCTTGATTTGTTTTAAGGTATTCAACAATTTCTTTTAATGGTGTTGAAAAATATTGTATCCCCTGAAAAGCATTTGATAACTTATTTAAAGAAGGGATGATTTTATATATAGATACTGCCGAAACACTTAAATAAGAAATTAAAAGAGCTTCATTTTTAGTAGATGAAAATATAATTATCATTCCAAAAACAATAACAAAAATCGCTAACTCAAAAATACTTTTTGGTAGCTTTAAATAGAATAAGTTTTTAAATGCTGCATCACTAACTTTTTGGGTCATTTTTTCAAATTGAAATTTGAATATTTGAGTTTTATTAAACAATTTTATTACATCAAATGCTCTAAAAGTTTCATTGATTAACTTTATTCTTGATGTATTAGTTTCAGTTAATTTTTTACCTAATCCTTTAATAATTTTATTAACTGACAGATTAAAACTCAACAGGAGAATAGTTGACATTAAGGAAAATGCAATTCCTAAAACTAAATCGTAGAAAAAGATAAATGATATTATAAAGATTAATAAAAAAATTTCATTAATCATGGTTATAAATGGCGAGATCAATTGGTTTCCTATTCTGACTGATTCATTGTTCAGAATCCGTATGACTCTTGGAAGTTTTTCATTTATGTATTCTATATACTTTGAGTTTATGAATTTTTCATAAAGCGTAACGTTGATTCTTTTAGTGATTTTATATGAAATTTTTTCTTGATTATAGCTGAAAATGATTTGGAAAACTGTTTTTAACAAAACAATTGAAATCATTAAGAAAGAGATGTTATATATCGATTGATCAAAAGGTATAATATTAAATAAAATATAAAGATTAGAGTTTGATACGTCTTGTCCTGAAATTATTAAAAGCAAAATAATAATAATAGAAATCGAAACTATCTCAAGAATTGTATTAAAAACCGAAAGTATAAGATATATTATAAAGATCTTTCTCTCTTTCTTAGTTAATACATGAAAAAGATTCTTAGATAGAAGAAGAAATGATTTAGTTTTTGATAACATATAATTTTTTTAAGAGTCTAGGGACATTATATGTTTGAACAGACCTTTAATTGAATCAAGGTTAATTATGTTTCTCCCATCAATAAATAAAATAGGTTTAACTAATTTACTTGTGACCTTGTAAAAATCAACTTCTTTAAATTCTTCCCATTCCGTAAGAATACAAATTCCATATGAACCTATTA
>CEOP01169112.1_pt1 | contig 20769 bp, 26 predicted proteins | sample 361301 | NCBI WGS metagenome assembly CEOP01 (sample SAMEA2619548, study PRJEB7988) | marine metagenome | biome: marine biome (ENVO:00000447); feature: deep chlorophyll maximum layer (ENVO:xxxxxxxx); material: "saline water (ENVO:00002010), including plankton (ENVO:xxxxxxxx)" | depth 55 m
ATTTATTCTTTTTTTGAGGACTGTTTATTTCGTCTCCCCATTCGTCTAGTTCTGTACTATTGCTGCTGTCTTCTTTTTTTGATTTTTTTGATTTTTTTTTTGGTCTTTTTTTTGAAGGAGCTTTTCCGCTGGTAGTCCACCACCAATTACTGCTTTCTTTGTTCCATACATCGTCTGTGTCTTCTTTTTTTGATTTTTTATTGGATGGGGCTTTTCCGCTGGTAGGCCACAACCAGCTGCTGCTGTTTTTTTTTTGTGGTGTTTTTTTATTTTCGGTAATCAATCTTCTTTTTTTTTCTCGTAGAGAGTAGTATTGTTTTTTATTTTTTACAAGTTCTTCGTTAAGTTTGTCAACAGCTCGTGTTGATTTTTTTAAATTTTTTTTAGTGTCGCTGAGACGAGTTTTTATTTTTTCGTTTGTCATATTAATAATAGCGATAGATAAAAATTATTCTTCATCTATGGAGAAGGATGATGGTTTCCAAGCTTCTTTAGGCGGAGCAGGCGGACCAGATGGAGGTAATCCTTCTATTTCGAAATTTGAATCTCTGTACCATTTTAGTCTGGAGTTGGATTGATTTCTAGCAGGACCCCAAGTGTCTATAATATCTATTATAAGCGGTCTAAATCCGCCTCCGCTTCTGAGACCTAGAATTCTGCCCGCGGATTGTCTTACGTCTTTTTTGCTTGTAGCGAAAACTACGGTGTTAATGTTTGGGTTATCGTATCCTTCAGCGCACATATTGTAGGTGGCAACTATTACACGACATTCGTTTGCGATAAATAAGTCAGCATTTTTGAGACCTCCGATATATAGACCAATTTTAACGATTTCCTGTGTTTTATCAAGTATAAAAGAGCCTATTTTAGTTTGTATATAGTGGCAGTGAGCTACTCTATCTGATAGAACGAGAACGGTTCTACCTTCTTGAAAAGCCTTGAATATTTGTTCTACGATGATTTTATTTCTGGTCGAGTCTTCGATTGTATCGGATATAAGCTTTACGAAATCAGGTCTTCCTTTAGTATTGAGGTGTTCTATTTTTTCGTTATCTTCGTGATATTCAGCTTTAATTCTTCTGACGACGGGTATTTTTATTTGAGCTTCTACCCTGTGTAGCACCGGTCCTATGGAAATGTCTACAATTTCGTGTAATTTATCCTTTCTTTCCAACGTAGCGCTTAGTCCTATTTTATACCTCGATCCCAATTTCCAGAGACATTGCGAGAAAACGTGGCTGGGGATGTGATGAACTTCGTCGAAAATAACCAGACCGAAGTTTTCGAAAACTTCTGGATCGTAGTCTTTCATTGCTATAGATTGTAACATTCCTATAACAAAAGGATGGTCGGTATCTATTTTATTTTGTTGAATTGTTCCTACGGTTCCGTCGGTAAAAGTTTCAAAGCGGTCTCTAGTTTGTTCCATTAAGTTTGTTTTGTGGGTAACCCATAAAGTTTTAACTTGAAGTTTACAAGCTAACCAAATGGCGCATACTGTTTTCCCGAAACCTGTTGGTAGGCACAGAGTTCCCCCTCCAGTTTCTTTTATGGTTGGTAGTATTTTCTCTAGTATTTCTAATTGGGCGTCTTTTAGCTGTCCTACGAACTCGTTGTCGATATAGATCCCGTTTTTTTCATCGTTGCGCGTTTCTTTACCGAAGTGGGTTCTCCCGTAGAATTTAGGGACCCAAAGTCTTTTTTTGCTTTCTCTGAACATTATGACTTTTTTGGGTGGTCCGAAATCGTAGCCGGGGGTTGCAACGGGTATGAAACTTAGTTTTTTTTGGTGTTTTAACAGAGCTTCGGGGGTTATCGCATCCTTTATAATACCGTATCCTCTGTCGTCAAGGATAGTCATTCATTTATATCAAAAGCATTTCTTTATACCTAATAAAAATGTTTTCAATATAGTAATATGGCTAAAAAAAAAGACGATACTCTATTAAAAGTTTTAGATTATTTCTCGGCAGTAATAATGTTCCAAGAGATGGTAAGTAGTATAGCTATAACTTTATTATTAATTTTTTTAATTGGATTGTTTGGGTATACCCTGTTGCGTTCTTCATACGATAGTGTATATAGAGACGAATTTATTAACGGAGTAGCGTCGACGTGTAAAGACAATTTATTTTTGATAACTATGGTTTTTATAGTTCTTTTTAGGAAAAAAATAAGAGTTAGAAAATAAAAGTTATCTTGATTATTAATAAATGTATTACTACTACGACCCCCTTATTTTTTCTAGAAAATACAGAAAAAGATTTGTTAAAAAATTAAGAAAACACACTACAAAACAGGCAGTAATGTATATGGTATTAGTTTCAGTTATTCTTTCCTTCCTAACAACTGCGTTCATAACATTAAAAGACAATATCAACCTTTTCTCAACTTCGGCACTACAGTTGTTCCTGCTATTAATAGGGGTATTCTTATTATTTGTTGTTTTCCCAGGATGGGTTCATCACATGAGGATTTTAAGTTTTTAGATCTTTATTTTGAGCCAGTCTACCAGTTTATCGAAAAATACCCTACCCGCAAAGAAGAACGCAACGGCAATTAAAAACACCGTCAATTCCGAATATTTTCTTTCCTTTTCGTCGCAATACAATACCGTAATCTCAGAACACATTTTTTTACCAGACAAAGGAACAGAACAGCCTTTAGCCACTTGTTTTTTGTTACATTTGGCGCGGTATCTTTCGTATCGAGATTTAATTTGTTCTAAAGAAGCGTCGGCGTATTTGTCTTCTAATTTGTCATTAACTTTATTGTGTATCTGTACTAACCATTTGACAAGAGACTCTCTACTGGAAGCGTCTGGTGGTAATTCTGCTATGTATTTTTTGTAGGAGTCTCTACAATAGCGACACGGTAGAATCTCTCCGACGTTACGAAAAAAAGTTTCGTAATTTTTTTTAGTTGTTCCTTCCATAATACCATTCTCTCTATCAAAATCAGAAGGACTTACAGGACAACCGAAAGACACCGTGTGTAGAAAGAACCAGCCAGGCGGTCCCCACACTTTAGTCATCATTCCGTTGTGAATGTTATCCGAATCACCTTGGTTATCTTGAGACATTTATTTAATAGCAATTATTTTTTTCAGTCAAATATTCCTATGTCGTAATCTTCTTCCTTTTCGTTTGGTTCTTCGTCATCTAATTCTTCTTCGTATTCTGATCTTTCGTCGTCGATATCATCTTCTTCTGACGAAGCACTACCGCTATCTTCTAAAGATTTTACAGAACCGGTATCTTCTATGTCTTCTGGGTCTGTATCGTAAATGTCTGTAGATGTTTGGTAAGCATCTAGGTCTTTTTTGGATGAGAGACTGTGATAAAATTGCTCTTGGATGTCTTTGGGTAATATTTTTTCTTGTTTTTTGATGTCTTTTTTAATATGTTTCCTAATTTTTTTTTGGAGACCGGGTAAATCTTTGAATATTTCTACAGTTTTTTCTATGCCGATCATTCTCTTTCTTTTGTTTTTTAACCAGGCGTCTAATTTTTTTTTAGAACGAACCGAAGATTTGTTAATCCATGGTGTGTTATAAAATCTTTCTAAATATTGTTCCCACGTCTCTTCATTTTCACCAGAACGTATCCAAGGTTTTATGAGGAGATGGTTTATTGCATAATAATCCAAATACCCCAAGATACTCCAATTCATCAGTCCCTTTTTCGCTTTGAAGGAATTGTCATCGTAGTCACCTAAGTCGTCTTCATGAACTACTATGTCAAGTTCTTCTGGATATTCTCCAACTAACAACGCTCTGTTATAAACAGCTTCAATATTTTTCTTAAAAGAAGAAACTTTTTTTGTAGGTAATAATATTGGAGTTTCTTGCGTTTTTTCAACTGTAGCAGTTTTTCCCCTTGTTAGAATGTCCTTTTCTAGATAGAAATCACAGGGTTTACCGTCCTTTATTCTTACAAGAGGCCAAGCTCCGTTTTTAGATTGTTTAAGGTCTTGGTATTGAACCGTTGTGATGGGACATCTGTAGATAACTTTATTTTTTGTAATGTCAGTGAATGAGTATACTTGTTGAGGTTTCTCGCAATTACACAACATATTTAGTTTAATAATTGTTCCGTTTTTTTTCTTTAAACTAAAATCCCTGGTATTTTTAATAGATGAATTTTTTATCTTCGGGAAGCAGCTTACGTAGCATTGGGACTCACGGAACTCATGGAACTAACGCGAACGAAAGTCGCGAAGACAGATTTACTAGAAAGTTGAAAGATCTCCAAAACGCCGATCACGAAATATCAAAATGTAAAGACAATCTAAAGCAATGGCAAAACAGAAAAAGCACACTGGAAAATTGGGTAAAAACGCGCATGATCAATAAAGCGGAGGAGGATAACGTTCCAAAAGTTCAAGTTGTTTACAATAATAATATGTACACCGTAGATCGTACTAAAAAATACAAAAATAAAGCACCCACACAGAAACAGATAAAGTCAAAACTCGTAAACTACTTCAACGAAACAGAATTGTCAGATTTTATGGCAAAGCCAACAAGTGAAAAGGCAGAGTCTATTTACAATTATCTTTACGGAAACGTAGGCTATCACCAAAAAGTAGCATTCAGTAAGAGAACTTTAATAAAAACTCCTAAAAAAAAATAGTAGTTAATAAATAAATGAACTCTTGGGGTGTCGATGATGAAATAGAGGATGACCTTTTATTCAACGATATGGAAGATGATTACGACGAAGAAAATGAAGATTATGAAATAGATGACGGTGACAGAGGCTTTCTCAATTCTTACAGCTCTACGCCTGTTATGAGAATACTGAACGCTATAGGTCTCCCTATTTTAGCAGCTATAGCGGCCACCCTATTAATATCTATTCCTAAATTAGAATCCATACCCCTCATAGGCTATTTTAAAAAGACCATAGCCTTTATTTCAGTAGTTACCTATCTTGTAGTGTTGATATTGATGATTATAATGTTTAATGTAGAAAATGGTTATTTCAAACTATCAAACAATACGCAGGTGTTAATTGTATTAGCAATAGTCGCAGCAGCTTTCATATTCAACTTCCTATTCGATTTAGATAAACAACCCAAAAGCAAGGACGAAATTGTTTTAAGTGTAATTAACACTTACTCTAACGGCATGGCAGATTATACAGGGAAAAAAATGGGATATGATAAAACAGAAAAACATTTCGCAGATTTACTAAATAAGATAACTGCACGAATAAATAAAATACCGGATGGGGTATTGGATCGTGACCAAAAGGATTCAGTAACATCAGGTGCTTACAATAATGATAATGGTATCTCCGACAACAGTTTTATTAAGGTTCATAAGGTTCTTTATGCATTTTATAAAAAAGACGACGACTTCAGAAAGTTAGAACCTAAGAAAGACCAATTAGATTTTACTCCTGATCAAGAAGAGAAATTCACAAAAGAGTTCGAACCAGCTTTTGACACATTTAAGTCAGGTGTTTGGTCACAAAATAATATAAATACTTTAATTCAGGATAAACAATTAGAACACGACGCTATAAATGAGATTTTTACTTATATTGATAATATTCAAACATATATAAACTCAGTGAATGGTGGTGTAGCTCGTAAAATTCCCCTTTACGAAGAAGCACACCGAAAATTAGTTCTTCTAATATGTACAAATAAAGTAGTAAACTGGGAGCAGCTTATTGCGGATCAAGGAGATAATAAATTCGGCGTAGAAGCAACATACGACGAAACCACAAAACAATTAGTTACTACCACCTTGGCTGAATTGGAAAAAGAAGATACAACTGATAATATACCAGATGAAATATCAGGGTTGTATAAGGCAAGAATACTTCTAGGGTGCGACTCTAAATACAAAAAATATAAAGCTAACAAAATAAAAGCGATGAGAACAGAAACATTCACACAACCCGTAAATTCTAGCCTGAAATCTATACTAAAAGAAAAAGAAAGCATCCAAGATATGATAGACCAAGGAAAAATACAGTAAAACACCTTTTGCGTCTATTATTCCTCAAAAATATTAAAGGTTAATGAAAAATGGATCAACCAAGAGTATCTTCTAAGCGTCATTCGAGACATCAAGAAATTCCGCAGCCGCCAGTAGTAACTCAAGAATATGAAGTTGATCATTCGATTAAGCTGATTGATATTCTACCTCTGGTTTTGTGTTTGGGTATAATAGTGCTTCTATATTTTATAGTGAGGGAACTTCAATCCGAGCAGGAAAATCAGGAAACCAGATACGCTTCTCTATTGAAAAGATTAGAGACGATGGAGAAAAAAGCGGATACACAAGTCCCCGAAGCCGCTAACAAAAAAGAAGGCACGTACGTGCTTAAAAACAGCGTAGTTAGTTTTAAGCCCGAAGACGGCGACGCCGAGGACGACGACGCCGAGGACGACGACGAAGACACTGTGGAATTGCCAGAGACTCCGGATGCTATAGATCCTGGTTCTGAATCCGACAGTGAAGACGGTGAATTTAGTTGAGTAAATTTTCTGTAATTAATTCTTTTTTATGATTGTGTAGTAGATTGCATAACATATAGTATGCTTCACGGTATTGTATTATGTCATTGTGTCCGTTTATTAAAACGGATCCTGTAGCAAAAATGAGGAGTGTAACTTGATTTTTGTTGGTAGATTCTTGTGTAGAAGCTTTAAATTTTGCGTTTATACCAGGGTATTTCTCTGGCATGAAGGAACTGCTTATAATTCTACCGCCTTTGTTTACGTGTTCCTTTTCTAATAGGAGCTTGTTAAGCAATATTTGCTTAATTTGGTGTTTTTTCTTATCTTTTAGAAGATAAAAACAGCTGTTTATCTGTATAATACGCGGTATCTGTAATAATTGTGTGGGAGGTGTCATCGCTCCTTCTATTTTTCTTATTCTGGAAGTCACGATTCGGGTCACCAGTTTTATTGCGTGCATGGTCTTAAATCCAGAATATTGGAATTTCCCATTCGGGAAACATTTAACGCTAAGATTCATTAGGTAATCCTCCCCGTCTCTAATTTGTATTTTCCACACCATACAATTATAGAACAACTTGCTTTTTTCACCCCTATTTTTCTGATACACAATACACTCACCTTGCGCCTTTAGTCCTTCTGATAATTTAAGTAAATCCATAGAAGTATCCTTAAGTTCGGCACACACCACTACGCTAACTATTTTAAGGGGTGTTATTTCTATAATTTCGTCATCTTGGTGGTCCGGTGATAACATAGAATAATGTATAGAACTCAATATTTCTTCAAACTCAGGATCCCTACAAAGGTCACATTTCGTTATATCCCAACCTTGAATTTCCATAATCATTAATTATTATATAAAGAGAGTCTTTAAATCTTAGGAATATCGTCTCTGGTATTTTTTCTCGCATATATTATGACGTTGATAAGACACGGAATAAGTGTAGGAAATGAGTTTTGATAGAATTGTCGTATTCTTGGTTGATAGTATTAATAGAATCCTGAAGGTATACTGAAGATTCTTCTGGGTCGAAGTGTTTTAATTTCAAGTAATTATCTAGAAGAGCTGGTGCTAAGTTGTTATTTATAGTATGTATTGTTCTTCTGTAGTTTTCCATCGTGTGGGTAGTGTCGAAGGCTGAAATGAGGTCTGTTATTTCTCCAACCATGTCGTCTAAAAGAGATCTAATGGCTTTCTTTTCAATTTCCGACCTAGAAATTCGTTTAGGTATCATTATTTTGAAATTTTTAGAGAAAGCGAGGTTTTTAATTTCTATCATCTGTTCTTTTGTAAATTCCTTTCTAGAAATGGGACACCTGGGTTCTCCTATAGAATTTCTAGATTCTACAGTTCCCAGATAATTTACTAGGGGTTCTAGATTATAATAATGCTCTACTTTATCGAGTTTGTTAACAAAGTAAGGCCACTCTGGTTTTTCTAAAGTAAAAGGACACAGGCTAGTCCTACATTTCTTATTAACGGTGTGACTACGATAAAGCGTCTGTATTTTACAGACCGCAAAGTGGACGTAATAATCAGAAATACGCTTAATCAATTCCCCCTTTTTTAGGGCGCTGCTTTTTTTTAACTTTATAACACGTCTTATAATATGTAACGTTTTCAAATCATTTTTTCCTATCCATTCTAAAATAGCACAATCACAATTTATCATTCGGTAACGTTACTTATAATACAGATTTATCTTTTTAAATACACCAATGTACGTTTAGGCTTAAAGACACAATAATTACCAACAACAATGGTAACGCAATTAGATATATTACTAGAAAGTTGTAAATATAAGGAAAACGAAACGAAGATAGTAAGTATAGATGTTGGTATAATCAATATGGCTATAATATCCGCTACAGTAACAGATAAAAGAATAACATCCGTAGACGTTTGTGATCTAGTTAATATAAAAGAAGAAACGGAAAATTGTTGTGATCCTATGTGCTCACTAAATCACGAAAAAAATGCATTAGATTGGGTTCATCACTTTATTATAAAATATAAAACAGAATTAGATAAGGCTAACCGCATATTAATAGAACAGCAACCTCCCCATGGTTTGCAACATATAGAATTATTGTTGATTAAGGAATACAGATCAAAAATTACAAACATATACCCAAGAGCTTTTCACACATGGATGCTATTTAATAACAACATTTCTTACGAAGACAGAAAAAAAATAATAGTAGCAAGAGCCGAACCCTATCTTAAAGATATGCCGTCGTGGAGTAAAAATACAGACAGACAACATGATATGGCAGACGCTCTGTGTTTTATTTTAATGTATACTCACAAAGAAGTTAAACAAGTGACGCCTATTTATAATAATGAGTTTAATAAAATTATTGAGAGTTTTAGTTATGACCCCTAAAATAATCTGAGCTAAAATTAAATAATGGACTTAACAGATATATTCAGAGTAAGAGCTTTCCCAATATTCATTTCTTTATTAATGATACTAATGTCAATTCTGTCACAAAGTGACACTTTAAAAAAGGTTAGGTCATGGAAATTAGATACCGTTTTTTGGTACTCTCTCGTTTTAGCAGGGTTACTCATATATTTTATCGACGAAATCGTAAAAATAGATAACTTAGATACCAAAGGATGGCACGGTATTGTAATAGTTATGATAGCAGCTATGTTCGCTTATGTAATATCTTTTGCTAATCTTGATAAAATGATGAAATCTTTATCGGTAAACAAACCCAAACTAATTTTATTAGGGAGCGCCCTTTTTATAACACCCCTCGCAGCATTCTTTTTACTCGACAGACAAAATAAGTATTCCATAACAGGGATTCCTATGATACTACTTTCCGTTTTAGGATTATTCATTACATTAAGCAGCACCGAAACTATAAATAAAAAATTAAGACTAGTAATTTCTATAATTGCCTCCGCCGTAATGTTTCTCGGATACCTATCGTCGTGGTACGTTCACTACAAAGAAGAACACAAACTAGTATTCATAATTTGGCTCATATCAGCAACTCTACTAATTCTTACACGAGAAGGTCTTATAAAGAAAGGCAAATCTGTAATCAATAAAAAAATAATGTCGGAAAGAACTCTGTTTTTTATTATAGCCGGGTTTTCCATACTATCTTCTATAACTTTATACTCATACCCAGTAAAATCAAGTTTTAGCACTTACACAGAAACAGTAGAATTAGTAACTTTAATAACAGGTATCCTCATATTTATTCTCAGAATGAACAATATGAAAGGCTTAGCAGAATTAATATGGATCTGGCTTCTTTCTTTCATTAACATACTAGTTATAGACGGCTTTGTCAAATTCTCACAGACTTCTAAAATAATCAGTGAAGATTATGACATAATTGCCAACTCAGTTGTCAATTTTCCCATATTTATTAACGCTCTAATGGCCTTCTATACAACCTACAGAGGTGTCAGAAGAAGCACCTACAAAGACAAAGATGAAGAAATAGGCTTCTGGGTAATGATAGCTCTATCAGCCATCACCTACGCTTCCTCTTTCATGTCACTACTTCTAAATGCAGGCAGTTTAGAAGAAGAACTACTCTCAGAAAGACTATTCCTACTAGACTAATCACCTAACATATACCTAGCACGACCCTCCGCCATTCTACGGATCCTACTACCACCCGTCATAACCTCTACCCTCACCGGAGCAGTGCGCGCTGTCGTCTGATTGTCAGATAGGTTGCGAGCCAAATCGCGGATTCTTATTATAGTATCGGAATTCCTAGCAATTCTTTGCTTTGGTTCTCTGCATACAGGACATTCCGGTTTTCTCCACTTAGAAATACATTTTGTATGAAACATATGACCACAATCCGTCAAATTAAGTTCCTTCTTATTAGAAGGATCGAATATCATGGGCTCTAAACATATAGTGCACTCCTCAGCTTTACAACAATTGTTAGACACCGCCATATGATAATATCCAAAATAATTATCCTTCAAATGAGTTTTTATTACAGAAGTAGTTGCAGGACGGCTTACTCTTGGTGTAATAATGTTCTCTTCGACATTACCAGATGACATAGTATCAGATAATACAGTCCTATAATACCTATTTTGCGGAAAACTACCATTTAAACAAGCCCAATGTAAATAAAAAGCTATAGAATAAGCATACTGTTTAGATACAAGCTGAGGTATATTAACACCATCAGTTACATTTCTCAAATTAACTATAAGCTCCCTATCAAAATTCGGTAACTCAAAACCCTGTATCGCAGGATTTCTATTATTCCCAATCACATCTCTATAAACATCATAGATGTACTCTATCAATGAAGAAAGCTTTCTCGGATCTTTACACATAGTAGGAAGATCAGCGAACACTTTCGCATCACGACCATCTTCTATCTTCAATATAAGCATCAAAATAAGAGGAAACTTAGTCATTCCAGATAAATGACTCCTATTGACACCAGGAGCATCTATAATGCTCCGCTTTATAGTAGCCAAATTCTGCCTCTCCCAGTGCTCTACGGCGTGTTTTACAAATAAATTGTCGTCGTTCGCTACACGTCTAATATACCAATCTATAGCATTCTCCAAATTTTCTGGACGTTGCATATTATTCTTAATAATAAAACAATTTTTTAAATCCAATTATTTTTCCGCAACTCCGTTAACTCCCCTAGAAAAAAACAACCAAAATTTCCCGATTCCCCTAGGTTTATCGGGAGGCCAAAAATTATAGGATCGCTCCTCCTTCATCACTTTACTTAACAACTTCGCTACTTCGTATTTCCGCTCATTCGTCACTGTCTTTGATTCACGACTAATTATTGAACCCATTATTATTTAGGAATTATTTTAAATCTTCTGCAACTTACAAAACGTTACCGCCTCCGGCAAAATAACTACACCGATATCCTCCTTTTTACAACTATGGGCTTCGGGATATCTATGCTCCATACAAAAAACACCCTGACACACCCCACACGACATATGTATCAAAGGCAGCTTCTTATTACACTCCACACAACGTATCTTTGGCCTCTTTTCGTCCGTCATATTACTTATTATACACGCCTTTTTTTAAAACAAAATACCACAGACTGTAAATATAAGAAATAAGACCTAAGGTAATCAATAAGGTCACCAACAATGTTCGCGAACGAAAAAATTGTCGTCGTAACAGAATGCGACATCTGCTACAACGAACATAAATGTAACGACGTCAAAACTTGCGGAAATCCAGCATGTAACTTCAACGTTTGCAAAACTTGCGGAAAAGAACACGTTCGCATCAAAGAAGCCAACACCTGTCCCGCTTGCCAACAAGAAATACAACATAACACCTTTGTCGTAAACCAAAGGATTACTACAGTTGAAGGTCAAGTCGTCAACCCGTCATGTTTCAAAAAAACCAGTGACGCCTGCTATAATTATTGGACCAGCGAACCCGCATGCTGCATAAAAACAGCACCTGGTCGTTCCGCTGGGATTACTCGATACACTTGCTGTTTAGGCTATTGCGCTACAGAATTACCTGACTGTATGGTATTGTGTATGGAAGATTACGCTATAGGGTTGTGTTGCACTGCTACAACTATAGGATGCTGCTTTGCTATAAAAGGGTTAGGCTTCTGGCTAGTAGCCAAAGGGTCAGTAGGCAATGCTACAACTGGACGAATTTTCGGAGGTCCGGCGCTGATGTGTATTGGAGAATTTATAGTGGGTCTATTTGGTGTTTCTGGGATAGTCGTAGGTGGATGTATGGCTTCCCTGTTAGGCCTTGGGATATATGACTGCACTAAACAAACCGGAAAATGCCTTAAAAAAGAAGCGATTCACAGAAAACAACAATGCCAACAAGTAACCTCCCGATGTATGAACAGATATTGGGAAGGAATGACCACTTAAAACATTGTCGCTTTATTAAATATAAGATGTCGGTTACCGGACTAAACAGAAAAACAATAGATAAATACTACACAACCGAACAAACAACCAAAGTATGCTTAGAATTAATAAAAAAACATGTAAAGATACATAAAAACGATCTAGCAATAGAACCCAGCGCAGGAAACGGAGCCTTCATCGAAGGGATAAGATCTTTATTTCCACGTTGTAGGTTCTACGATTTAGAACCAGAACATAAAGATATAACCAAACAAAATTACCTAGAATTAGAAAACCCCACAGCCGACAAAATACACATCATGGGAAACCCACCATTCGGAAGACAATCCACACTAGCAATAAAATTCATTAAAAAATCAACACAATTCTGCGACACCATATCATTCATACTACCCAAAAGCTTCAAAAAAGATAGCCTCAAAAAACACTTCCCCCTCAACTTCCACCTAACCCACGAACACGACCTCCCAGACGACTCTTTCACTGTAGACAACAAACCCCACAACGTCCCGTGCGTATTCCAAATATGGACCAAAAAAGATATCCACCGGGAAGTCCCACGCAAATTAGAACCAAAAAACTTTACCTTCGTTAAAAAGGAAAACCCACATGACATATCCTTCAGAAGAGTCGGCGTCTACGCAGGACAAATTGACATAGATACAGGTTCAAAATCCACAGAATCTCACTACTTTATCAAATTCACAGAGCCACCAACAGAAACTACTTTAGATAAACTACGAAATATCAACTTCAACTCCAAAAACAATACTGTAGGACCACGTTCCATATCCAAACAAGAACTTATCCGCGAATATAACAAGTAACGCATGGTTAATTTTTATAACAACTAAAAGTAATGACAGTGCCAAAATAGATCCCGTAATTAGAAAGTGGTTTTATTTCATTTTGGCTTTGTCGATAATTTACAATTTATTTTCTTCTACGGAGGGGTTTGCAAACGAGTCAAATGTTACAGTTATAATAACTGCATCGCATATAAAATCTCATCCTTCCACTAAATATATAAGCAAAGTAATAGATTCTTTAAAAATGATTAATTTACCAAAGAACTCCCAAATAATACTCGCGCACGATTACAAAGATGATACGAATTATAGAAAATATCTGGAAAATTTACACTCTCAATATTCACACAGGAAAGATATTATTATAAATGTGAGAAAAACTAAAGGGCACTTAACTGGAAACGTGCGCGATGCTTTGAAACACGTTAATACGGAATTTATTTTACTTTTACAACATGATCTCCCATTCGTTAGAAATGTTGACATTTCGCGTGTAATGGAAGATATGGTAGAGAATACAAATCTTAAGCATGTTAGGTTTAATAAACGAAAAAATATAAGGAAGGGTGTTGATGGTAACGTTAATTTGTTTGGTCTCCAACAAAAACAAACAAATTATATCTATACGAGGACCCCTGGTTGGTCGGATCAGAATCATTTAGCTCTCAAAGAATATTACGATAATATTGTTATGAAGGAATGTTCTGATGGCTCTTTTATGGAAAATACTATGATGAAAAAATCACCATATAACCACCAAAAATACGGAACCTATATTTTTGGAGAATTAAACCATCCACAAATGATAGAACACACCGATGGTAGAAACAATTTATAATGAATTGTCGTATTTGTAGATATAATGTAATAAATATTTACCCCTATCGTAATTTGGATGGTACGCACCAAAGTTTGTTATGTTATAATCTATCCAACCAAACCTGAAAAGAGGAATTATGTGTTTATATATTTCTCTTCGTTTGTCTTGTAACATTTCAGCTTTTATAAGGTGTCTCGGTTTTATAAGCATCAACGATATTTTATCGCACAATTCTTTTGGAACCCTTTTTGTTTGTAAAACCCACGTCATTTAGTTAATATTTGCACTTCGGCTTTAAATAATGTTTGTTTCTTGATTGTATTACATTTTTCCCCCTAAACAAAGTCTGGGCGTTTATTTACCTATTTTTAATACTAATTCTTGACTAGATAGTTCAAGTAATCCTTGTTCTGTCGTCTCTGTTTGCGAGTGAGTTTTTTATTTAAGTTGGAGAAGTAATTCATGGTGTTTACAGTTCCGTGTAGGTTAATTTTTTTATCTAAAATGCCGAAATTTGAGCGTTTCATAATTTGTTTAACTTCGATATTTGCGCGTCTATATTTTTTTATTTGAGTCAAAGACATAATGGGAACTCGTAAAGAAGGACGAAGTGCGCTTCCCCACCGGGAGAATTGGTTAAGAGACCAACTTAAAAATACATCTTCGAAGCTTTCTATTCTAGAGGGTAAATTATCTGCCTCGGAAAATATTCTGTAGACTATATTCTCAAAATCGTTGTACTTTACGTTTTTTGGAATAAGTCCCTTCTTAGGAGTAGCGTTCGTATGAGGATCTTCGGCGGAAAACTTAAATAAGCTTAAGACACGAGGGTGTATAAAGCCAACCAATACATCTTGACCCTCTTTTTGTTCCATATTCCAATTGTCGGAATCTATTATAGCCATAGTATAAAGATCAGTGTCATATATAGGTTCGGAGGCAGCGTGTCTAGGATTAAATAATTTTTTGCTGGTTTTTGTATTTGAGGTTTGGTCCCAATCCTGTAGTTTAAATAACGCCTCCGTTTCGGATTTCATTTTTGTATATTTGTAGGTATTTTTACCAGCAGCCATTCTTTCCGACGCCAAACGCATCAGTAGCTTCTGTATCATTAATAAGTGTGTCATAACAAAATACATAATTCTACCCAAAGAAACCTCTGGCATACAAGCTATATTAGGTCTGCCACACTGTCTAACCAAATATGTTTTATGGTCTAGGACTTCTGCGACTTTGCGTGTCCATTCCGGGTAATCAGGGACGGCTTTTAATATTTGGATAGGTCTAACCAAATAAGCGTCTTCCAATATATATTCGAATACTTTTTCTCCCTGTTTATATTGAGCAATGGGTCGTTTGAACAATCCTCTTTTGAAAATACGGTATACAGACTGCATTTGAGTTATATAGTCTTCTGCTCTTTTTGAGCGAGATCGGTCTTCGGTGTCCATATTTTGAACAACCATATATTCGTCTACAAATCGTTTCAAAGAAACGTGGTTTATTTTAAACCCGTGACCGAATAAAATCATCAAACATCGTTCTAAAGAAAATTCGTATATCTCGCGTTCTAACATCTTATATTCTTTACCTAAATCCTGATTAGATCCGAAGCCTGCTTTTAATAACTGCTGAGAGCCCGCCTTTACATTTCTGCTCATGAGTATCCCCATAAGGTACATTTTTTCCCACTCGCTCAATTCCGTTCCTTTTCCTAATAATGCTTCACGCATTGTTTTCAATTCGACAGCGGGATCTTTTGGCATGTCCTTAATAGGTGTTTTTACAAACATATCCATCTTGTTGTTGATAAATTTGTTGAAATGTTTCAAAAATAAATTCATAGGGTGTTTTTTGTCGAGTTTAACTAGGTCATTTTCGCTTATTCTGTAAGAATTATATAGCAAATAATACAATAAGCGTATTCTTCGGGTCTTTATGTAAGAACGAACGCGTCTTGCCTGCATAGCTATTTCTTCTGTATCTTGTAAATTTGTTTTAGCTCGTAGTTTTTCGTAATCTTCATCGTTCTCATCTTTTATTCCTTTATCCTTCATTTTTTTATCCTTTTCATCTCTGCTTAACCCTGCAAGTTTGCCGTCTATTTCATCTTTTGCTTTTGGGCCTAAGACGTCAATGATAGCATTGATTCTGTCTTCGTCAACTGTTGCTATTTCATTTATCAAAGTCAAAACCATACGAACACAGTCCTGGTGAAATATAATTACTTTGTAAAACAATATTATTTGTTCTATTATAGTCTGAAGCCATGGTTTCTTTAATTTTTTAGCATCTATAGGCACTGATACAAACTTTTTCAATTCGGACAGCTTATCTATGTCAAAAAAGAAGGTGTCAGCAAATTCAAAAGGCCCTTGAGAACCAGGCTTATCGCCAAAATGTTGTTTATCTTTCATATCTTAATTATTTGCCACATTTTTATTTCTAACCATTTCTCGCATTTTATTGTAGCACTCAGCGCATTTTTGAGTATCATACAAAGCATCGTGTTTTTCTCTCATAACTCTACCAAAAAGACTACTATATAACTCTGTCAACTTAGGAGCTTTATACTTCGCGTGATTACTTGGCAAAGGTATCTTAGCGTATTCCCTACCGCACTCCATGGTGCACACTTCCTTCAAGTTTTTTACTATATCTATATTATCAGAATGTCCCGCCCTCCTCGCAAATTCTGACAGTAAAACACTCTTGTCAAAATTCAGATTGTGAGCCACCAAATGAGTAACACCCAAATTTTTCATATCGTTAACAAACTCGTTCAATACCAGATCAAAACTAATACCATCAAGAGTTGCTCTCTCCGTAGTTATACCATTGATGGCACTAGCTCCTTCTGACATCACGAAACCTTCAGGCTTGACAAAATAAGACTTTTCCAACAAGGTTTCTCCGTCGCGGACCACAATCCATGCTAATTGAACCAAACGACAAGACTCGTAATCTTCTGGCTTTTTGACAGGATCGGACCATCTGTTAGAAGGTAGTCCAGAAGTCTCAGTGTCAATAATAACAGAAATTCTACTTTTTCGCGGCATTTTATTTTATTGACTTAAGATTAATACTTTTAAATAATTAATTATGAGATTTATTTGGAAAAAACTTATTGCTCCCCTCCTATTATTAAATAATCCGCAAAAAACAAACTATCCACGACCTCAAAAATGTATACACTTCGGAACAGGAGCTATAGGAGGATTTTACCAACTTGGTATAGCTAAATTTATTTCAGAACATTATAACACAGATGACTACGTATTCTCCGGAACAAGCGCAGGAAGCTGGTGTGCTACACTACTAGCCTCCAATTTCAAACCAACGGACTTCGATAAAGTTGTTTATCCTATTTTACACCAGTTAAAAGATAAAAATAATAAGGAATTCTGGAGAGATATAATCTACACCATCCTGAATATAACAAATGATATAACCCTCAAACCTAAAAATGATAACCTCTTTATCGCCACAGCAGAAATTTCACCTCTACCAAAAAGAAAATTCATATCTAACTTCAGCACATTTCAAAACGCAACACAGGCTTGTGTAGTGAGTAGCTACATACCATTTTTATTAGGTAAAACGCCACTCATAAAATATAACGACACTTATATGTGCGATGGAGGAATACTAGGGGACAGAGACGTTCCAGAAAATGCAGAACCAGTTCTAAAAATTAATCCAGACTTTTGGGGAAGAGAAATACAAAATGCCTATAACTGGAATTACACATTTGCAATACAACTCTACAAAGAAGGATACAAAGATAGTAAAAAAAATAAATGGTACCTCGACCATTCTCTTAAAGTTAAATATCTGCCTTCTATTAAAGATGTCTACGATATATACGATGACGGATCCCCTTGTTGTAACAACGACTACTACTAGTAAAAACGAATGTAATATATGCTTCGACGAAAATATAAACACCATAACCTGCGGAAGAGAATCCTGCTCTTTCGCAGCTTGTAATAAATGTGTATTAGAATACAACAAATCAGAATGTCCTCACTGTAACTTTGACAGCACAAACTATAAAAATATAGTGACCTCACAAGAAGAAAAATACAAAAATTTCTGGAAAAATCTCTACGGAGAAAACGATCCAGGAGGTTGCTGTATCTTAATTAGAGAAGAAAATAGAACCAGAATAGCCTGCTGCGATTTCAAAGATAGATTGTACGCTCCATGCTTGTACGTTCTACTACTGGGAACCATGTCTGTCTTATCTGGCATGGCATTCACAGCATTAGTATGTTCTGTTGGTCTCACAACTGCTATACACTCACCTATAGCAATTTTTTGCTACGGAGCCCTCCTAAACGTTTGTGGTTGTATTTGCTGTAACGCCTTAAACGAACAGGTCATACGCAAATCTTACGTCACAGATAATAGTTACTACGGGTTTTCACTGCTACCGCCCAGTTTTTGCTCTATAACTAGAGACGAGTATTCAATTCATCCTCGGTTGGAAGGTATAGTTTAGCCATAAACTCACCTATTTCTACGTCTCCGCGTTCTTTGGTTATAGTCCCGTTACATACCCTTTTTGTTACATCTCTCATAAACTCCAGTATCTTTATGGAATTCTTATCAGTACACACGTTCCCGTAAACCTTAGGATGTGCGTTTTTAAACTCTGCGTATTTATTGTCTAGCTGTTCCTTAGTCTTTCCGTTTCCGATATCTGCTTTTATAGCATAGGCCGTTATCAAAACACTATCAAAATCCATTTTAAGGTATAGCAAATAAAAATATTTATAATTGTTAACCACAATGTCAGATTTTGCCACTATTCTCCCACCAGTTCTAGCTCTTCTCAAAACTAAAGCTACACGCAAGCAGCTCACCGCTAAGATTAACGAGTCCGTAGATATTCCCATGATCGGCGAAGAAACAGAAGCCAAAGTAATAAAATGCATCATTAAAGCTATCATCAAAGCACTCGAAGAATTCATCGAAGTAGATAGCGACACCGAATAAAATGTGACGTTATTATTAGAGAATGTTTAAGCGAAGCTTCCAACTATTCCTAACTGCAATAACCGTCTTCTCCTACCCGTTTACCCCTGAATATTACCTGCCTTCTTACAAAATAAATCCCTTTATCAGAGAAAATCTACCATGGGACATATACGATCCATACAATAAAGAAAAAAGTATGTCTTGGTCTACAGAACACATAATACCACGCAGTTTTCTTCCAATACAAGAAGCAACCAAAGATCTTTTCAATCTTTTCAATACAAGTCCTATAATAAACTCCCATAGAAGCAACTATAAATTCAGCTCATCCATGACAATATCTAAAAAATTAACAGCAATTTCCAATCGTGTATTAATGTCACCTGCTACAATAATAAATACACATACTCTAAACTACAAAGACACAAAAAGAAAACTATGGATGCCCACGGAAAAGGCACGAGGACCTATTTCTAGAAGTATTGCATATATGATGCTTGTATATAAAATAAACCCACACTATATTATAGAACTAGACACTCTTAATAATTGGCAAAAGTGCTACCCCACGCAAAACTGGGAAATTAAACACATGTGGAAAATTTATAAAATTCAAGGTAATATAAATCCTTTCATTTTATCACAGTATTAAAAACATCATCGTTATTACCAACAATATTAACAACAATGATGCTTTTTACGCTTTTATTCCTAACCACAAACCAAATATTATCGCTTATACAACCATCGGGAAGATTCTCTCACAATTCAATATACCACAACAATAAAATATGGATACTAGGCGGTTCAGAAAAACCACCCGGCTACAACAGAACATGCCTCGAAGACGGAAACGGAACCATAGCCCCCGGTCTATGGAAATACAACCCGAGAAAAAACAAATGGAAACACGACAAAATAAAACCACCAGCCAGAAGAGGCTCCACACTCGTAAAAGTCGGTCGTGAACTATTTCTACACGGAGGAGGAATCGTAGACAAAGAAATGCCACTGAGATCAATTCCGTGCGCCGACCTCTGGAAATACAATAAAAATAATAACTGGGAATTATTAGGCTCAGCACCCGGTCTATACTGTCACAGCTCCGTAGCTGGACCTGACGGTAAAATATATTCGTTCGGAGGAATAAACGACAGGGGTTTTAACAGTGACCTTTTTATCTATAACGGAAAAGGTTGGAGAAGCGTTAAGGGACCATTCCCAAATGGAATAATGGGACACACCTCTAGCATAACTGAAGATGGTCTAATGTTCATTATAGGAGGAGTAACCGGACCCCCCAACAAAGAAGAAAATTATAACGCGGACGTATGGACTTACAACATTCATACTGAAAAATGGAATCTGGAATCGGGAGGACTAAGACTTTATGGTCACACTGCTTGCACTATTCCCCACACAAAACTAATTAACGAGATAGAATACTACAACGAAGACATAATCATTATAGGAGGCTATTTCCCCACTTTTGACGTTACTAATGACGAAGGAGCCACACACCTCGGCGGAACGGTCCAAAATATTTACTCCTTCAACACCAGAAAAAGAACATGGAAATTTCTAGGTAGACTAAAGAAACCTAGAGAATTCCACTCAGCTATAACCATAAATAACGACAGGATATTCGTTTACGGAGGTTACCATATAGGTAGCTTCTGGGAAGACGGGGAAATTATTCAACTTCCTGACACCCTTTAACACATACCACTTCTAACGTGTCTCCCTTTAATCTTAGTAGGAACTATCTTTTTCTTATTAATATCAACCAA
>CEOP01038388.1_pt1 | contig 20718 bp, 14 predicted proteins | sample 361301 | NCBI WGS metagenome assembly CEOP01 (sample SAMEA2619548, study PRJEB7988) | marine metagenome | biome: marine biome (ENVO:00000447); feature: deep chlorophyll maximum layer (ENVO:xxxxxxxx); material: "saline water (ENVO:00002010), including plankton (ENVO:xxxxxxxx)" | depth 55 m
GCTACTTGACCTGCTGGTTGTGCTTGGAAGTTTGGCATGGCTACTTGCTCAACGCTGTTTAGGAACTGTTCGGTTTCATTGTCGGATTTTCCACGAACAAAGAGTACGGCTCCAATACCTGCCAAGATGACCAAGCCAATGCCACCTACTGCATAGGTGGTCAATGAACTAGCACCTTCTCCCTCTTCATCAGCTTCTTTGATCCAGCGTGTTGGGTCTTTAGGATACGCATCAGCACCTTCTGCGAGGCTCCAATCGTCGGTAGGGTCAGAATAATTGTCGCCATCTTGGTCCAAGCAACCAATACGGTCCGCACTTGAATTGCCGTAAATCATCGGACATGCGTCTGCGCCATCAGTTACGGTCCAATCGGAGTCTGGATCCGAGAGGCCATCTCCGTCACTGTCAACACATCCAAAGCGGTCAACTGTAGAAGAATCCCGAATCTGTGGGCAAGCATCGGGTTGGAACCCAAGTGGATTGTCACCGTATCCGTCGATGTCACTGTCTGCCCATTGGGTTGGCTCGTCATAGAAGGCATCCGCTCCATCTGATGGGAAGTAATTTGCATTAGGGTCAGGGTCAGAGACTCCGTCTTCATCATAATCGCTGCATCCGAAACGGTCGGTAAATGAACCACCTGGTCGTTGAATGCATGCGTCAGGTGTTGTCCCTGATTGGTTGTCTCCGTACCCATCTCCGTCTTGGTCACTCCATTGCGTGGCATCAATTGGGAATGCATCTTGAAGGTTGTACCAACCATCTCCATCTGCATCGGGACATCCAGATATATCTCCTTTCCATGATTGTCCTACACGGGTAGGGCACGCATCCTGATTGTACGCATTTGCAACAAAGGTTCCCGGCCAGTCTGGGTTACGGTCTGTCCAACTGCTGTTGGCGTAATTGTCCCCGAAGCCATCACCATCAAAGTCGGACCATTGTGTGTCGTCATCTTGGAACGCGTCAGCACCGTCTTCAGGACTCCATAATGCATCTGGGTCGGAGTAGCCATCACCATCTTGATCCAAACAACCCAAACGGTCCATTGTTGATGTGCCCACTGAATTGGGACATGCATCGGGATTGATTCCATCAGGATGGTCTCCGTATCCGTCAGAATCAGTATCAGCCCATTGAGTTGGTTCATTGACAAAGGCATCATCTACGTTGGCCCACCCGTCTCCATCAGCGTCGGGGCAAGCATTTTTTCCATTTTCAGTGGAATTCCCCGGCTCATTGGGACAATCATCTCTCGAATCAGACCATTGGTCGCCATCACTATCAAGACAACCGACTTCTCCTAGAGTAGATGTACCAGCAACGCTTGAGCAATCATCGCTTCCATCACTGAATCCATCACCGTCATCATCGGTGTCTTCGTCAACATCTCGGCATCCGTCTCCATCGATGTCAGTCGATGTATCTGAAATCCATGTAGGGCGAGGCGGATTGTATGATGTTCGTGGGCAAGCATCATTGCTATTGCTCACGCCATCGTTGTCAATATCATCATCTTCATTGCTGTCTCTGCATCCGTCTCGGTCCCAATCGGTTGAGTTGGCAGGGTCGTTAAAGTCCTGAGTTGAAGTCCAGTTGTATTGTCCTCCACGGGCACAAATATCGGGTGAATTGTCAGTAATACCATCATTGTCGTCATCCGAGTCACATTCGTCTCCGTTCTCATCAAAGTCGGTATTGCCTTGTCCCGGATTAGGAACTGAAGGACAATTGTCCTCAAAGTCAGGGACTCCATCGTTGTCGGAATCTTGTTTCTTTGAAGAGTCAATAGCCCAAACAAAGATGTCCCAGCCTCCCGTACTGGTTACGGTGGTTCCGCCTTTGGTGATCGTTGCTGAATTTTGTCCAGCAAATGCACCAACAATTGCGATTGAATCAGAAAGGTTCACTGCGAGGTCTCTTCCGGTTTCAAAACTCGAACCATCAGTGACATCAAGCCAAGACCAACTGCCTGTTTTGGAAATTCCACCGACAATTCCGTCATAATTTCCACCAGGGGTCACAGCTTTGCTTCCTGCTGTAAATGTCCCTTGTAAGTAGCCAGTAAATATGAGATCATCCTTCGAGGTAAATTCCATTCCCTCCAGAACATCGTCTGCGTTTGTACCACCAACAATCGCCCAATCACTGCTTGAGGTTCCACTTGCATCTTTGATGAAGAACACATCTGATCCACCCTTGTTAGCAGTAATTGACCAACCTGCCTTTGCAAGTGTCCCACCAAAAGTTCCGCCCATGTACAGGTTTCCTGTTGAATCAACGCCCAATTGAGTCATTGATACAACTTGAGATGGTATACCATAGCCAGTGATTCCAGCAACCAATCCGGCATTGGTCAGTTTCAGTACAAATGAATCCTGAGTTCCCGAAACGGTGTAACTGGTAGTCCCAAAGAGAACGTTATCTTGTGTTAGACACGATATATGGAAATCTCCGTTGAGGTCGGTTACAACATCGGTAACGACTTGAGAACCGATTCCCCCACCGCTCTTGACCCACTTTAGTGCTCCATTCACTCCATCAAGTTTAGCGACGAATATTTCAGTGTTTGAAACATTGATGGAAGTTCCACCAAAATCGGTTTCACCCGAAAAGTAACCAGCTACTACAATGTCACCTTGAGCGTCAACTGATATCGCTTGAGGGATGCTTCGGTCAGTTGTGGCATTTGGAATTGTTTGGAACGCAGTGGCCCACATCCAATTGCCCGTTGCGTCTGCAACTGCAACAAAGCCGTCACCAACTTGGGTGGAAAGTATCGTTTGTCCAAATGCAATGTCTCCAAACATGTAGCCAGTGATGACTGCCATTCCGTTAACTGAGGCTATGTCGGTGAGGAACGATACACCACCGATGCTGTGGTCGGCTCCAACGAGGAAGGTCCATGTTCCTGAATCATCAAGACCTGCAAGATAAAATTCATTTCCGTTGGAATATGGAGAAGTTTCTTGCAGTGTTTGTGTTCCAAACGTAAGTGTGCGGTTGAAATCTCCTCCGACATAATAGCCGTCCAGAGCGTTTGTGATCATGGTATCAAATTCGTCGCCGGTTGTTGAACCCCCTGATGTGAGAAAAACATCAGAAGATGAAGACCGAGCTGAGGCATCATCGACTTCTTGGATCGGCTGGAACTCAGAGGGTTCTAAGTGTTCTGGCACAACAAGTGGACCGAGGAAACTCATCACGAACAAAGTGATGAGGAATAGGGGTAGGCTAGGGCTGCGGGGGCTCTGCATGACTTACGGGTAGTGCTCAAAGGCCATCAAGCCTTTGATTCGTTGTTGATGCAAGTTCACTCCATATTGGAGTCCAATGCAAGCAAGTCACTGCTGCCAGCATCAAGGACGGTGACGGTTGAAACAGCGAAGGGCTTACCACAAGCGATACCGAGTTCACGGTTTACCATTGTTGCACGGTACACGGTCACTTCAGGGTGATTCGCACGCAGTGCATCGGTGTATTCTTCAGGGCAGTTGGCAGCAATAAGCACCAACTTTGCTTTTCCTTCAGCGCAAGCATCGGTAGCTTGGCGTTGTCCAAACAACAGTTTTCCTGTTGCGATTGCATTCTTCAATTGTCGGCTTAGATCCATTTTTATTCCTCCATTCTCCACATGTGTTTCTCATGGTAGGGAAAATTACTCGTCAGGGATGTAGTACAGAGCTACGCTGCCTGTACCCAGCGAAATCGGTTGTCCGACGATGATGTTTTCTGCAACACCGGTAAGGTAATCCTTTTCTCCGATAATACCCGCCTTCAAGAGGTGGTTCACAGTAACTTCGAAGGCAGCACGAGCAAGGATACTGTGCTTGGTACCCGATACACCGTGACGGCCGATAGCACGAACTTCACCTTCCGAGGTCATCACATCTGCTACCATTAGCAAGTGGCGAACGTCAACTTCTAGACGTGCGCCGTCTAAGGTAAGTTGCAATTCATCGACAATTGCTTGACGAGCTGCCTCAATACCGAGGTATTCGTAGATTTCAATGATGTTGTTGGTGTATGTGCGTGAACGGTCAATGGTTTCAATTTCACTTACACGCTGTAGGTTGCTTCCAATGGTTGAGAGGTAGTATTCACCGGTTTTGTCATCCAATTGAACGTTAGCACGTTCGATACCAGGGATACCCTTGAGTCTCATGTCACGAATCTTTTCCTCAAGTTGCAACAACATGGTGTATGATGGAGGATTGTCTGCAAGCTCAGCGAGGTCATCTTCGCTGTGAACTCCAGGAATCAATGTCAGAGTGGATGGATTCTTTACCTTGTCAGTTTGGACGAAGAGTCGTGTTGCACGCTCAAGTTTGTCCTTCACTTCAAGAGGAGTCATTCCTTTCTGCTTGAGGTTCCCTTTGTTCAGTTTCAGAACCAAACGTCGCTGGGCAACGTCGGTATCCAAGGTTGCGATGTTAACGGTAGTTGTAACTTCAATCGCAGCAGCGAGTTTCTTAGCAGCACCCTCATTTTGCTGTTGATCACTGGTCATCCGAATGGTCATGGTAGGTGTTTGAGGGACCTTTCGTGCGTCAACAATCTCAATAATACGAGGCAGACCTTGAGTCACGTTAACCGTAGCGACACCAGCATAGTGGAACGTACGCATGGTCATCTGTGTACCCGGTTCTCCAATTGATTGAGCAGTGATGATTCCGGCTGCTTCGTAAGGGTCAATACTCGCGCGGTCAAGCGCAATGATCGCTTCGTCGATAACCTTCTTTGCTTGAGGCTTGGTAAGTTTCTTCTTACCACGGCTGTGGCATGCTACAGTAAGGTCGTTGAAGATGCGGTTGGTAAAGCGGCTGGAACCAGATGCTTCTGCGGCCGCAACAAGCGACTTGAACACAGGGTCTTCAGCAAGTTCGTCTTCGGTAGCCTTCATCTTACGCTCAACATCGTAGGGTTCAATGGCCACTACGGTCTTAGTACGAGCACGGCGGGCGGTTTTTCGTAGGCGAACACTGGTAACTGGACCAGTTGCTTCACTGCCTGCGTCACGTCCCTTCTGGGTTGCAGCAACGATCGTTGCGTGAATGGTTCCAGCGGTGTCTGAGTCGGTTTCACAGAACTTGGCGACATCGTTTTGAGTCATCACTTTGACATCGTCCCACTTACGGTCATCAGCCAACATGTGAGCAAAGTTTTCTGCGATACCCAAATCCATGAGCTTCTTTTTGGTTGCACTCTTGACGACCATCAGTTCTCACCTCCTGCGTCTTCTTCAGCATCGTCTTCCCATGCTCCAAGATCCTCTTCAACAACTTCTCGTTCGTAGGAATCACGGTCAATTTCTAGACCGCCGGATGTTCCAAGGGCTGCGTCGACGATAACATCGATGTTGAACGGTGAACCGTGTACACCACGGGACGGGTCAATTCCGTCTTCACCGTAACTAAATTGGATGATACGGTTCGCAGTGTTACGAACCGAGAGCATTTCATCATCAAAGACCTTCAAATCGTCCATTGCGTTAATCAATCGGCGTTGCATGTATCCGGACTTTGCAGTACGGACAGCAGTATCGACCAGGGACTCACGACCGGATACAGAGAGCATAAAGAACTCCGTTGGCTTCAATCCACGCTTGAATGAGGAAGCGATGAAACCACGATCAGGGGCACCACGGCCACCACGCTTGAAGTGAGGTAGGACACGGTCATCGTATCCACGTTCCAAACGCTTTCCACGAACCTTTGCTTGTCCAATGGAAGCAGCCATCATGGTCAGGTTGTCCATGGAACCACGGGCTCCAGAAATCGCCATGTTAACTGCAGCGTTGGTCGAACCAGACTTGTTCAACTGTTCCTTTGCGACCTCACCAGCTTCTTGCTTACCTTTGTCAAGCATTTGCATGATGTTTTCTTCCATGGTTTCACGGGGAGTTCGTCCAGGTCGTGCTTCGTAGTTCTTACCGTTGGTTCCGAATTTCTCCAGTTCAGCATTGACTTCGTCGCTTGCCTTGGAGTTTGCAGCATCGATTTCAGCAATCTTTTCGTCCGGAAGGTCTTCGTCGTCGATACCGGTTGTAAATCCAAGAGACGTACATGCAGCGATTGACATACGAGTGAACTCATCAAGGAAACGAGCACCCATTTCAGGTCCATTGGTTTGAACGATGGCATCCAAGAGGCGGCCATCTTCAGCACCGATTGCACGCTTGTCAAGCGTTCCTTCAACATCGCCATCTTTGACGACAACCCAGTCGTTGGAACGGCTGCGGAAGCGCAAGTGGATGTTTTCGGGGATGATCAAAGAGATGAGATCGTGGCCACGGAAGCATGCATCACCGTTTTCATCGTTGACGATTTCAGGCAGTTTTCCAGTATAATCAATATTTCCAAGCATCTCAAGCCCATTGGCTTGCTTGATGAGTGTTCCTGGTCGGGAAAGGAGATATGCACCGGAGATGTGGTCGTGGATTCCACCAATCACAGCTCCACCGTAACGGGGCGTGAGGATGTGTTCTTGGACACGCATCAAAATCTTCGCCTCTGCACGTGCTTCTTCGGACTGAATGACGTGAAGGTTCATCTCGTCACCGTCAAAGTCAGCGTTGTATGGAGTACATACCGCAAGGTTGAATCTGAAGGTATGACCCTTCATCACACGAACTTCGTGAACCATCATCGACATACGGTGAAGTGAAGGTTGTCGGTTGAATATGACAACGTCGCCATCGATCAAGTGACGTTCTACCTGCAGGCCGGGTTTTGGATTCCCATATCGGTCGATTGTAGCGAGTCGGTCTTCGACTTGTGTTCGTTCTCCGTAGAACTCATCGATAGGACTGCCGCAATGAGGGCAGGTTATATCCAAATGCTCTGGGAATGGCTCAGGCACTGCTTTGTCCGCTTGAGCGAGTTCGTGCATCCATCGGTAGTGCAGAACAGCTCGAGGGTCGTCTTCAGCCAATTGTTTTCCGCTCTCGTCAACACCTTGTAGGTTCAGTAGAGTTGCGGAATCGTTGACTGCATAGGATTCATCGGTGATGCTCTGGTCCATTCCACTGAGTGATATTTGCTTCTGAATGACCATTCCTGGTAGGAAGTTCGGTGCAGGCATGACTTGGTGGAGGTCGTGTCGCTGAGTTGTCTCTTCATTACATTCTGGGTTGTGGCATCGGAATCCAGCGTTCAAGAGACGGCTTCGTGCATTGATCTTAACACGTCGGTTGTCTCCACGGATGATGTAGTTAACACCTGGGTGGACATCAGGTCCACGCAGAATCATTTGACGCATTTGTTCTCGATTACGGGCAGTGACGCGAATAGGAACGGTAAGTTCCTTTGCGATCTTGGTCGGGACACCGACTTCATTGACACTGAGGTAAGGGTCGGGTGAAATTACAGAACGTGCACAGAAGTTAACACGCTTACCGGAAAGATTGCTTCGGAAACGACCTTCCTTACCCTTGAGACGCTGAGTCAGCGTTTTGAGAGTTCGACCGGAGCGGTGTCGAGCAGGTGGAATCCCGGAAGTTTGGTTGTCAAAGTAGGTGGTGATGTGGTATTGCAAGAGTTCCCACAAGTCTTCAACAATCAACTGAGGTGCGCCAGAGTCACGATTTTCACGAAGTCGTTGGTTGATACGAAGAACGTCAACCAGTTTGTGTGTGAGGTCGTCTTCAGAGCGGTCGCCGCTGTCCAATGTGATGGACGGACGAACGGTAATCGGCGGAACCGGCAAGACCTTGAGAACAATCCACTCGGGGCGGTTTTGCTTATCCATTCCGATAAAGATAAGGTGTTCTGGAGGGATGCTGCTCAACCATTCACGTACATCACGAGCATTGAGTTTACGCTCGGTGTTTTCGTTCTTTTCCTTGAATGTTGTAGGCTTGTCAAGAACAATCTTGCCTTGAGCTGCGCCACAGTGCATGCACACCTTGCGCTTTGTACCCGAGGTAACCTTCTCGACTTCCTTGATCATCTTTGAAAATTCAGTTGAACCAACACCGTGCTTGGTCATCACGTCACGGATACGGTTTCGGTAGTAATCCTGTTCGGACTCTTCTGGGTTGGATGGGCTCGTACCTTCTTCTGTGTGAAGAAGAATCTTGCTGCAGGTGTTGCATGTAGCCTTGAGTGCGGTTTTGATCAAGTTTACGAAACCAATGTGAATCACAGGCAGTTCAAGTTGGATGTGTCCAAAGTGACCTGGTGATTCGTCATACTTGCAGCCGTCGGTCGGGCAAATAAGTCCGGGTTCAATAACACCCATGTGAGGGTCCATGAGACCTTGCTTGTAGGCGTGGCCATCATCTTTGTAGGTGTCAGCAGTCTTCACCTCAACCGCAGACATCTTCTTGATTTCAAGTGGGTCCATCAATCCAAATCGGATTTGAGCAATCCGCTTGGGAATCATTGTCGTTTTTCTGCTCATCTTCGGTCCTCCAGTTCAAGGCGCATGGCCACTCCTAAACTCTTCATTTCGTCTAGAAGTAACTTGAATGCATATGAAGTCTGTACTTTGTAGACTTCGGCACCATCTCCATGGATTGGGCTTACGTAAGTACCACGCTTTGGATCGTACCAAGCGATGTGTCCAGATTGTGCACAAACATACATGTCAATTCCATCTGATTCATCAAGCAGTCGGTCTTTGATGACCATTGATGCACCGTGTGCAATCAAACAGTCACGTTCCATCTCACCAAATCGTAGACCACCTTGTCGGGCACGACCTTCGGTTGGTTGACGGGTTAGAATTTGGACACGACCACGAGAACGGGCGTGAATCTTTGAGGATACCAAGTGATGCAATCGTTGATAGAAAATACATCCAATGAAGATGTCTGCTGGGTAAGATTCGCCAGTTTCACCGTTGATCATTGTTTCACGGCCTGTGTGAGCAAGTCCGTTACGAACAAGTCCATCACGAAGGCTGGATTCTTTCTCTCCACGGAATGCGGTACCGTCAACACGGCGTCCTTCCATAGCTCCTACCTTTCCACCGATCATTTCCAATACGTGGGCAACGGTCATTCTTGACGGAATAGCGTGAGGGTTAATGATGAGATCGGGAACGATACCATCTGGAGTAAATGGCATGTCTTCCTGCTCAACCAAGCGCCCAATGACACCTTTTTGTCCGTGTCGGGATGCAAACTTGTCCCCGACTTCGGGAATCTTGTGGCTTCGGACCATGACTCGAACCAAACGGCCGGAGTCAAGAGATTCTGTGACATAGACATTGTCAACCCATCCTTTTTCGCCGTGGCGAACGAGCATGGAAGATTCACGACGTTCTTGAGCCATCAAAAATGCACCGCCTGAGGTTTCTTCAAGGAACCGTGGGGGGCTGGTCTTTCCGACCAATACATTTCCACCTTCCAGTTCGGTTTCTGGAACTGGCAAACCATCGTTTTCCAAGTGCATGTAAGCTTCTGGAGTCTTGAGTCCCTTGATTTCTTGCTTTGAGGAACCAGGCTTTTCAATTTCTTCCACCTGTCCTCCAGGGAATCTTCGGCGTTCTGCATTGTAGGTACGATTGAATGTTGACCGTCCCAATGCACGATCGATTGAACCCTTGTTCATGATAACTGCGTCCTGCATGTTGTAGCCGTGCAAGGACATGATCGCCACGATGAAGTTCTGACCACCAGGGCGGTCATCGAAGTTGGTTGTTTCCATAGCTCGGGTTTTGGTAATCGAGCGTTGTGGGTAGTGCAAGATGTGTGCTCGTGTGTCAGGGCGCATGCGGTAGTTGGCACTTGGCAATCCTAGAGATTGTTTGACCATTGCTGTACCGCCGGTAACACGAGGTGTAGAGTTGTGTTCTGGGTATGGGATGAGGGCTGCGCAAACTCCGAGTACCAATTGTGGGTCGATTTCACAGTGAGTGTGCTCTTCGGTGTAGAGGAGAGGAATCTCAAAATCAGTGGTGTTCCAGTCTCCGTTGGGCATTCGCACTTTAGCACGTAGGTGAGCTGTTTGGGCGCCAGGTTCTCCAAGGTTGAGCCACTCGATATCCTCGTTCTTTACAGTACGGCCAGCAAGACCTGCTGAGTCGCCTTCAGGAACAGTTTCGGGAAGCACAAAGGGTCGTGGTGCGATGTAGAGGTCTTCTTCTTCTTCAGCATCGATCCACTCAACAATTCCTTCAATGACAAGCGAACGGAAGTTCATTTCTCCACTCGTTAACTTGGCCAAGTGGTCAAGCGTCAAGCGAGGAGAGCCATCGTAAAGGATGAGGACAGGTCGGAGAATTCGACCTTTGTCGGTATTGATGAAAATATCCTTGTTATCCTTATCATGACGAATGGAAACTTCGGAAGGTATGACACCACGGCGTCGGGCAGATTTGAAGTGCATGACGAGTTTATGTCCTTTCTTGTGAATACCGTAAATGTCACCGTTGACGTGAATACGGTCTCCGTCAGTCCAATCGTCTGGCTGATAGACTTCCAGTTCGTCAAGACGCTCTCGGATTTCGATCTCGTCAATGTTCTCAGAAATGTCAATCATTTGGGCAGCGTTCTTCACAAGACCGCAGTTTTGTCCTTCAGGGGTTTCGTTAGGGCACAATCGACCCCATTGCGTTGGGTGAAGGTCACGTGCCTCAAAGTGGGGCTGGCTTCGTACAAGAGGCGATGTGACACGGCGCATGTGCGAGAGTGCAGCAAGGTAGGTGGTTCTGTCAAGCAGTTGGCTGACACCTGATCGTCCACCGACCCAGTTTCCTGTTGCGAGTGCGTGCATGATTTTTGAGGTCAATACATCAGGGCGCAAGCACGATGTAATTTTGAGTTCACGCTTGCGGTTGTGGTGACGCTCGAGTTGATACTTGAGGTCACGGGAGAGTTGTCCAGCGGATACACGGAAGAGGTCTTCAATGAGGTCGCCAGCTAGACGGACACGCTTGTTTGCGTAGTGGTCTTTGTCGTTAGGATCTCTTCCTTCAATGGCCATTTCCAAAACTTGACGGACGATTCGGCCAAGGTAAATGGCTTTCTTGTCACGGTCTTCTTGGTTGTCGCCCAAGTGAGGGAGAAGTTCACGGTCAAGCAATTGGTTGACACGGGCTTCACGGTACTCTTTCTGTTGTCCGGCTGCGAATTTCTTTTGGAGCCACTCATGGCTTTCGTCTTTGGTTTCAACACCGTATTCTTCATTGTCCTTGACTTCGTTGATGTTAGCAACGATGTACTTGAATGAATCAGTGTTTCCAGCGATTGCTTGGAAGATAGATTGGTCGTTTTCAACGCCAAGTGCTCGCATGAGGAGGACAACTGGAATTGCAGTTGTTCCTGCGGTACTGATCTTGACCATCAACATTCCATCACGGCGCTTTTCTACGGTTAGCGGCTTGCGCATACCGTCTTTTTGTGAGAAAATCTTTGCGACTTCAGTTTGTTTTGCATATCGCTTGTTGATTTCAACAGTGACACGGTTCGGGGCGAGGTCTTCCATCGAGATGAGGACACGTTCTGTTCCGTTGATGATGAAGTAACCACCTGGATCAAGAGGGTCTTCTCCCTTCTTGCGCAAGAGGTCATGCCATGTTCCTTTGTCTTCGTCGGAAGTGGTTGGGTTGAGGACGCGGTCTCCAGCGATATGCTTTGGATGGAGGTTGCATCGTTCTGAGCGGACCATGATTGGCATTGAGCCGACCTGTACGCCTTTTTCTGTAGGTGAGGGGACTCCGTTTCGCTTGATGGTAAAGTCCATTGAGACCGGAGACATGTAAGTCAACTTGCGCAATCGGCATTGCATGGGGGTTGAATCGTTCAGTGCACCGTTTGCTTCCTTGACCATAGGTTTGCCAAGTTTAACGTTCTTGATACGGATCACGATGTCTTGGTCGGCGACGTCCAGTTTGATGTAGCCACCTTCGTCATCGTCAAAATCCTCGTCGGTGCCGACGCGAATGTTTCGAATGATTTTTTCCATTCGTGATAGGGAGTTTTCTGTAGCAGGGATACAGTCGTCATAGGATGCGAGTTGGTGGTTGACCAAGCTTCGTTCTCTGAAAAATGATTGAATGATTTCTTGCATGTTATCCTCTCCTCAGTTCCCCTCCACAATCAGCCGGTAGGCGATTGTGCGTCCAGCCGATGGGGATTGGCGGACGACTTTCAGAACACGGTCAGCAATCCAACCTGCGGCAAGTGGCTTGTGGTCGGGGTTGGCCGCAAGCGTCGCCATGTCTTCTGCTTCTGCTAGTTCTTTGATGACCTGGACAACCGGGTCAGTGATGAGGATCTTTGGCAACAATTCCTTGGCCAAGCGGTCTTCGCCAGTTTCAACATCGGGTTGCACCATGTTCCACGGTTCGAGTTCCTTCAGTTCTATGGAGAGTTGGTCTTCGTCGGAAATGTTTGCCTCGCCAACAAGTTCCTGATGCGGTACAAGAACGTGATTTAGGGCATTGAATCGGGATGTGATTTCTGGGCGATCAAAGTCATCAATGGCTTTTGAGCGAATGGTGATTTTCTTGCTCTTTTTCGCAGCACGTCGGCGGGAGCCTTGTTCTGCAATAATGTTCATTGTGTTGACAAATTCTTCGGCGTCCTTTGAGATTCCAAGAACAGAGGCAACTTCGTCGTGCCCCAGATTCTTGATGTCAGTCATGTTTCGGTCAGTGGCGAGTTTGTGAGCATAGTCCTCAGAAACTCCCAGTTCCATTAAGCGTTTTTTAGTTGCACTTTTTACTACCATTCTTACACCCCGCGAACACCCTCGCAACCGGAGCCGGTAGATTCAGCAGGCGGGCCTGACGGGGTTCGAACCCGCGACCATCGGATTAAAAGTCCGACGCTCTACCTGACTGAGCTACAGGCCCAAAGTAGCAACTTGGGCTTTTCGTCCGACCTTCAAGGTGTTATTATACATTTCGGGATGTAGTTGACCTCATTTGAGGACCCCATATACTCCACTGGGGTGGCCATCTTGACATAAAAACTGCGTTTGCAGGGCGTATGGGATGGCTTCGTTTGAAATGGAAGCATAGAATCATGAAGTGACTTCATTTCCAATGTCATGTGAAAACTGGTCCGAACTTCACCGCCGAGGCTGCAAAAGCCGAAATTGGGCGGCTCCAGCGCGCCTCAAAAAAGGTGGTTTGGACCTCGCCGACCCAGCAGTCATTTGAGTTTGATTTACCGGCAACAGTTTACCCTCCAAGGCGAGATACTTCCCTGCTTGCTAACTCACTTCATCGCCTTGGATTACCTCATGGTTCTTCATGTCTTGAAATCGGTTGTGGAAGTGGCGCAGTGGCCATCCATGCCGCAACATTGGGGTGGAGAGTAGTTGCATGTGACATCAATCCGTTTGCGGTTGCATGTACCCGCCACCATGCCTCGCTCTACGGTCAATCGATAACGGTAATGGAAGGTGGACCAGGTCCGGTATCAGACGGTACCTCCTCCCAATGGGGCGGGGACCAACATTACGATGTTGTTATGTGGAATCTTCCTTACCTTCCCCAACCTTCGCAAGATGCTGATGTTTTGGGCCCGATGGAAGAGTCAGCTCTGATCGATACGGATGACACGGGTTTGTTTCATCGCTACGTCAGACGCATTTCCAACGGCCAATTGCTCAAAGAGAAGGGAATTGCACTAGCAGTGGTTTCAAGTTTGTTGGACGGATCAAATGCATGTTCGATCGCATGGAGGTATGGACTCGCAGCACGTGTGTTGGCAACGGAGACGTTTGAAGACGGAGAATCGCTGGATCTGGTAGCTATGTGGCGTCCTTATGCAGGAGTTCAATGCATTCATGAGTCGGTTGTTGAAAGCACGAATACGACTCTACTTGACAGTGATTTCCCTCTTGGGGTTCGTTGTACTGCAGACAAGCAGTTGGATGGACGCGGCAGGAGGGGGCGCTCTTGGGAATCACTTGAGGGGAGTATCGCCGCGTCTTGGATTGTTGATGATGGAACGCATGCCTTGCACAAACCAGCTGACCAGGTGCACCTTGGGTTCAATATATTGCAACTCTTTCAACATCACGACTCGCAAAGAATTTGCATGAAATGGCCCAATGACCTTTACATCCGCTCTTCAAGTTCCTCATCTTGGAAAAAATGTGCCGGAATTTTGTTCGAAGGAAGAACGAGAGGAAAGGGTCAACGAACAGTACTCGGTATCGGCTTGAATAAGCGCCAAGCACCGAATTCAAATTTCTCGAGTTTAGAGCAACTCAATCCAGAATTGGCAACAGAAAATATTGTGGCTCAAATTCATGCGATTGTTGCCTCCAAATTTGAGTTTTTCCAGCAGCCCCTTATCCCGTTTTCGAGCCCTCAATATGGAGCGGTTGATTCAGCAATAGTTTCTGGTTCAAAGCACCTTGGGCCATTGTTCTATAGAGGTAATAAAGTTGAGGCCACCGGTGTTGACAAAGATGGTTCATTGATTGTTTTAGATGCGATGGGCGCATCGATTCATGTGGACGAACCCGAGGATATTGAATGGTCAAACATCCAGTTCGGCGTCTAAGATTTCATCATCGTCTTCATCAGGAGTTTCTCGTTGATATAGACCATATGCCAAGATGATGGCGCCAACAGGGAAGGGCAGCATGTCGATACTGTATTTACGGTCAATGTCAAGTTCTAAGGTCGCCTCTACACCTTTGGTATCTATTTCGTATGTGTAATATCCACCATCAACAATTTCCAGCGTCCTTTCCTCTGAATCACCGGGAGCAATTGGGATGCTTTCCGCTTCAACAATAGCACCGCTATCGTCATACAAAACCAACCGTACTGTCGTTTGGTTGCTCACTGACATTTTTATTTCGAAGGCGTCGCCGGACCACATTGATGCCCCGTTCACGTAAGGTTCGCTTTCTGCAGGATGTTCCACGGGCGTGACCCATGCTTGCATAAATAAGCCACCTAGGAGGATGGTAACTCCAGTCAAGATCAGCGCATCGCTCATCTTCATTTTAGGTGCTGTACCTCCACCGCCCATGATGGGACCAACTGACGGTTAGCAATGAAGGTTAGGCTCGTTATTTCTTTCGTGCAGGTTTTGGGAGGGCCATTCGTTCACGGACCAGTCTGATTTTTCCACTTGTGGTATGGCTTTTCATTCCAATGTTGTCAAGAGACTTCTCAGTATCAAGCAAGTTGCGTAATCCCTGGGATTGTTTTAATGGTACTTGGAGGATGGCTACGCCAGCGATTTCAGGAGAATTTTCCTCTTTAGAAATATGGATTAACGAACCGACTGCGGTATCGTCCCCACTCGGAAAGAAATCAATCAGTTTTATCGGACGTTCATGTTCCATGCTTTGGGTTAAGGAATTCAAGAGGCCGCTAAGGGAAGAGCGTGTTTGATAACGCTGGTTTACGAAGACACCAACCCACCGGCGTTTGCCTCTAAGCGCCTTCGTCAACCTCTTGGCCATGCTTCCTCCAAACATTACTGCTTCAATACCTTTGAGTCAAATCTTACCATAGTATGAAAAAAGTAAACTGTTAGGATTCATTGTGGACGAACAGGCTGCATCAACTCCTGCAACAGCAACGGGTGATGATGAAATTAATCCAACCAAACTGAGTGAGTTGGAGGGAAATGATCCATCACTAAGGGCACTGATCAAGGTTCTGCTGGATCCAAAGACGCTTCCTCATGTGGTGCTCATCTTCATCCTGTCAACGCTCTTCTATTTCCTTTCAACACGTGGTGCTGTGGATATCAGTGCTTTGGGCTTTGTTTCCTTAACTGGGGGGTATTTACTGCTTGGATTGTTGGCGAAATACGAACGCATTGACCGGCTCACCCGGCTCCCTGATAAGCAGTTGAACGAAGAGTTGGGCCGTGTTAAACGATTTATCTTTTCATTCAAGATTTGCCTGCTCCCTCTCGCCTTTTCTGCGGGATGGCTGCTGGTACTTCTGGCAGTTATGGGCGGGGACGGTGCCGGCGAAGGGATGCTTGAATCTCTACCGTTTATTATGGGAAGTTTGTTTGTATTTTGGGCGATCATGCAGGGGAGAAGCTTCAGCCACTGGCTTTCTTCTGTTGCAGCCTTAAAACTCCCAGAAAACGAAGTTCGCCAAGGTGGATTGAAACGTTCAATCGGGTTTCAAGTGGTCCTCTTGACCCTTCTCTCAATTCTGATTCTGGCAGGGGTTGAATTGCTCCAGGGCAAAGGTGGTAGCGTTCAAGAAGCTGCAATCAATAACATTCTGTTCTTCGCCGGATTTTTAGGATTGTTTGGCGCTTCTCTAGCGTTGACTTGGAATCTGCGGACCCTTGCATCTCGCCACCGGTCTTTGCATCGCTTTTCCTCGCGATGGATTTTGTTGACTCAAGCGATGATTACCTGGCATTTCTTGACCGTTTGGCGTCATACAATGATGTCCTCGGGAGGCCCTATTATGCTCGTAGAAGAACTGTTGTTGATGGTTTCAACCGTATTCATGGCCATTTGGGGTTTGACCTCAAAGTCGTATCGGTCAGCGTTTCGATTGGTTGACGAACGAAATGCCCTCCCTGTAGGATTGGCTTTCGGTTATGCCTATGCTGGAAGCGTGGCCATGCTTACAAACGTTCTCAACGATATTCGTTATGTTATGATCAGCGGCCATGTTGTTGTTATACTCACATTCTTCTGGATGCAACGGCGCGTTCTTGCAAGCGTTCTAGAGGATCATGACGCTACGGTGGAAATACGACGCGAAGTCAACGATACAGGACCTCAATCCGATTCTGATGATTCAGTTGGTGGAGATACGGAACAAATATCAGATGTTGAAAATGAGGAAAATGTCGTAGAAACTGAGGTCTCAACAGAAATTGCTGTGGATGATCAGTGGGAAGTAAATACAACAAAAGCCATCGGTCAAGATGTGGATTGGTCGCCCGATGAAATTATTGATTTGGTTGATGATTAAGCGGGTTGGATTCCAGACAATAGTGTGACAACACGGATGGTATCAACAAGGTCTTCACTCACTCTTGCTCCTAAGATGACTTGAGCATCATCATCAAGAGCAGAAGTAAACAATTCTGCTACTGCATCTACCTGCCCGATGGTCATTCCAAGTCCACCTTCGACTTGAATCAAGCAACCTTTTGCTCCGCCTACATCCAATGCAGCAAGAGGCGCCTTGAGTGCGGATTCCAGTATGCCTCTTGGGTCGTCAGGTCGCCCGATCCCTACCAACATTGTGGCCATCCCTTTCTGGTCAACGATCGCTCGCAAATCCATGAGGTCCAAGTTGATGAGTCCCATTCGCATCAATGTTCGGACCAATCCATCGACTAAATCCTCTATCCATTCGGCGCCCATCTGCCAACTCTGGCCCTTTTCCCGGGCTTGGCGAGCCAATCGATCAAGTGACAATCGTACTGTCACATGGGCAATGTGCTCGAGTCGTTGAAACCCTTCTTCAGCGATGGCAAGGCGTGTTGCCTGTGCCTCAAAAGGAAGTCCAGCAACGGCTAAAACAATCGCTCCTGATTGTCGCGCCTGGCGTGCAAACTCGTGAGCTGCACCGGTTCCGACACCTCCGCCCAGTCCGGTTAGGAGGATGACCAATTCGGTGTTCTCAAGCAATCGTTGCGTCATCTTACTCAACCCTCTCATGCGTTGTTCGGCAAGTGGAGGAAGTGCTGCGCAACCCATGCTGTCGAGGGCGTGGCCAAGTCGCAGAACATGGATCGTTTCGCCTGTTTGGAAACTGCTATCATCTGCATCAATAAGGGCAAGGTGCGCCCCCATTTCACATCGCAAATAGGCTTGATGAGCCCAAGCGCAACCAATCCCTCCGACCCCGGCAATAAGGATGTTTGCGGGGTCCATGGCCAACAGTGACCGCAGCATCTCCTTGAACTTTGGTGTGTCAGATTTTGAAATTTCAATCTATGTAACGTAGGTATCTGCGGCGAGCATCTCTTGCCCAAGCATTGTCTGGTTCGAGAGCAAGTACTCGGTCATAATACTCAATGGCATTTTCAAATTCTGAAAGGTACCTGCCGTACAAATGGCCAAGATTGGAAAGAACGGGTATGCATTCTTCATCCCCTTTTAGCATGCCAAGAAGCATCTTTTCGGCGGCGCCGAGGGCCCCCTTAATCATCAATTCCTCCGCCTCGTCCAATTCCAAAAGTTGTTTGTCGGAGAGGTTGTATGTGTTGTCAAAGGTGCGTTCCGCCATGGCTAACGGGTGTCTCCAAACGCTCCTCCACCATCAATCCTTCCTCGTCTTAAACACCTGCCAAAAAGCAGCCAAATAGCAAGATGTTATTTATTATCAAAAAAACGCTATACTGCGCCGCAATTTTTTATGCGTTTTGCTGACAATGTTTAAGGAGTCCGCACAAGTCGGAAACATGTAAGGGTGAGGCTATGCTCAAAACCACACGGACGTCCCGCACTTCTCTGTTGGTCTTGGTTGGACTTCTCTTGGTCCTTCCCGCCCTCGCTTCTTCGTATCACGGGGGCATTGGGGGGGCTGAATCTCACCAAGGCTCAACCGGTGTAGTTGATATCGATGATGTCGCAAAATCAGGATGTCTTTGCCACAACGAAGTAGCAGACAATACCGTTCAAATTATTCTTGATGATGTCCCCTATGGATGGGTTGCAGGTGAAACATACACGCTTCGTCTTCAATTGATCGGTGGTCCTGAGGCGAGTGGCGTATATACTGCCGGTTTCTCAATGCGAGTTTCTCTAGGTTCGCTTACGGGCGATAACGTTCAAAATTGGGAAATTGATGGTGTTGTTGATGAGCAAACGCTCACTCACACAGAAGATTCTGCCGCTACCAGTGATCGTTCGTGGGTGTTTGATTGGATTGCTCCAACTGCTGCTGAAGCCGGTTCGGCTACCTTTTGGATTTCAGGAAATTCCGTTAATGGCGACCAAGGACCTGGAGTTGAGGACCGCTGGAATCAACTTCTCTTCGCTCTTCCTGAAGGAGACGATGCTTCCGATGCATTGGGGACTCGAACGCTCTTTGCTGGCGACGGAAATGTCAGCCCGCCAGAGCCCGACCATCACGGCGTTGATCTCCATCACATGGGTGCAAAATTGCGTGCACACTGGCTCGGATTGCTCGGTTTTGGCGCAGTAATCGGCGTGATTATTTTCGCAGGAATTCTCCTCCGTTACGGCTTTTCAACTTCATACAAAGGCCGTAGCAACCAACTAAGGCTACGATACAAACTCAATCGCAGAGGTGATCAATGATGGATGACAAAATCACACAATTACTTCGTGGAGTCGCTGATGGTTCAGTCTCTGTTAGCGATGCTCGTACAGCACTTGAAGACACTGAGATGACCGAAGAACAAATGAACTCTGCTATTGATCACGGCGTGTTTAATCTGGCCGAATCCGGTACGATTGTCAGTGCATCTCTAGCGCCGTCTGGAGGCTCTTATCTTACAATGTTCTTCCTTGGCTGGGGGCTTTTCTGGATTTGCTACTGGAGTTTCTCAATGATTTATGGCCTTGCAAAAGGTTGGGATCAGCAACAACTTTCATTCCATTTAGCCATGACGTTCACCACTCTCATCATGGTCGGAGTCATCTATCTCAAGTTTGTTTTGCCCGATACCATTATCGTAAAACACTCACAGAAAAAGTTCGTTCCTGAACACATGAAGGATTGGCGGGAGTACAAGTGGTGATGAAAGATGGCGCGTGAATACGAACTCAAAGCCGCTCCATCCGATGCTGGAGGTCTCGTTGGAGAATCTCCAACCACCATCAACCGTCGCCAATTTCTTCGCTATGGATTCAACACCGCAGCAGGTGTTCTCACCGCTTCACTGGGGATGCTTGGTTTTGCAGCAATCCTGTTGCCGCCCGGAGGAGGCAGCGGAGGAGACCTTGCTGTCAAGTTCTGGGCAAAGGGTCGGGAAGATTCTGCTTGGTACGGTGCCCAGCATCTTCAATCGATGACCAAAAGTTCGTTCGTAGAGGAAGCAGCTTCTTCCTCTACCAAAACCGCTGGAGCATCTGGGGTATGGAATGGCGTGCCGGTTGTCGTCATGTATGTAGAGCACTCAAAATATGCAGGCACACCTGAGTCCAACGGCAAAGCACGATTTCAATTTACAGAGGGCGTAGATGAAACCGGTAAGTATGTGGGTCACTTTGAGGATTTAGCAGAAGCAGACTCCCGCCTCCTGCCAAGTGAAGATCTTGTCATGGTGTTCGGACGATGCACTCACCTTTGTTGCATTCCAGGTTGGCAACTTGTATCAAATTCTTTCACAGAAGATTCTTGGACGCCTGGCGGTGGTGACGATGGTGGTACCAAATTGTTCTGTATCTGTCACTCATCCCGATTTGACCCAACGGTTCTCGAAATGAACACAAACAGAAACCGTTCAACCGGTGCAACATTCAACTACGCAGGAATTCGCCGCTCCGGTGGACCTGCTCCTGTGGGGCTTCCAATCATCCCTATTCAGATGAATGGAGATATTGTAGAAGGTTTAGCTGACTACGTGGATTGGTACACATACTGTGACTGAGGTGAAATAATGACGACAATGTTTTGGATTCTTTGGTTCTTTATCGCCTTCTTGGTGGTCCTTGTTGCGTTCACACTGCGTAAGGAAAACCAAGACACACCTCGCCGAGATATTCTACGTGCAGTGGAATCAACAGGCAAGATGGGTGTTGCAGAGCGCTCATTCTTGTGGGTCTTTTCATGGCTGGATACTCGCTTCCGCCTCCAAGATTACTGGAACATGTCGAAAGGTGCCTACTACAA